>Ga0123355_10016526_pt1 | contig 11633 bp, 11 predicted proteins | sample TergutEmb28metaG_3_FD_89872 | JGI IMG/M metagenome (GOLD analysis project Ga0123355, IMG submission 89872) | Embiratermes neotenicus P1 segment gut microbial communities from Petit-Saut dam, French Guiana - Emb289 P1 | ecosystem: Host-associated > Arthropoda: Insects > Digestive system > Gut ...
ATTACTTATTCATAGGTTAGTGTAAACAGTGATGTCACCAAAAGTGAAGTAGAATCTTCATTGAGTCTTGTGTTCAAAAGATGAGAAAGCGGCTGCTGTGAAAGATTAATTCTTACAGCAATATTTTGGTTTATGCTTGCTGATATATGTATAAAAATTATATGCTTGCTGTATATCAAGTGGAAGAAATATTTATGATGGCAGTGATGGGTGTGTCATCCACAGTGAACCCACAGCATAATATTGCATGTGTACAAGTTCTTTAAAAATTGTATGCCTGTAGAAAAATGAAACTGGACTTATCATAGGGCCAAGGCCTAAAAGCTGAAGTTTGTGGCATTAGTAAATCAATTGTGTCTAGAATATGTAAGGAAACAGAGACCTCAAAAGATCTGAGTGCTGCAGTTTTCATGTCACCAAGGAAGAACAGAAAACCTTCAAAGATGGAGACAAATGAAGACAATTTTGAAAACAATGTTCTGTGCAGAACCATGTTTGGATTTTATAACACAGGCAAATTTCCAACATTGGAAAAAATAACACTTTCTCTATAAGAAAAAATATCCTATACAGGCTTAGTTACTTCTGCTTTAATGGCACTGGAACACTTTGGCTGCAAGTACAAGAAAAGTAAGAAGGACAGAATTCTGGAAGAAGCAAAGCAGCACTCTTGCAGTTGTATGAAGTTCTTGAAAACATTGCACAGGGTACTTGGTCAGATGGGTAAATCAAAACCGCACTCTAAACTGCTTATGGTAAGAATCCACCATAAGAGGGGAAACTTAGTAATGGTGCTGACAAGGGTGATGTGCTGGTAGCCCTTACTCTGAATTAACATAAACATCAGTGTCATATTACAGCATGTCTGATTCAGCTACTTTAAAATACTCAATAATTTCGTTTCTTAGGGTATGTCACCAATTAATCCCAACCACCTGCCCACAAAGTGTTCACAGATATTACTACTACTGTGCGTGCGTATGTGCGGCCCCTAGAAAAATCCCAGTCAATTACAATTGGCTGCTGCCACATGCCGCAAGGTTGGAATTGTGCTTTAATACACCATAGACATGGGAACAAAAAATAAGTGTACTGTATCAGAGGATAATGGCACTGATGCTACATCTGTCTTACCTGAGATATTTTGAATCATTGCTAGGAATAGATGTTACATTCGACACCTCAAAGACTCGCTGACAAATTGTCCTTTGATCATTACAAGACGGAAGCAAATTCACTACAGCACTGTGTTCATTCATACCTCTGAGTTTACCTAAGAATAATGAGAAATACAAACATTGCACCTTTACATGATGAAATTAAGTTTATACTCACTAAAAATAAATTGTAGTATTTAATAATATGAGACATATAATTTTTTTTTTAACTTTTTCCATCCAGGTTTCTAATGAATCAAGACATGATGGTTAAAGTCTTCTGGGATAAATGCTGTGTCACTGAGTGAGTAGTTACAGATATTTTGAATGATCACAGTGCCATCACCTTCAGAGTCAAGCATTCGTCTTGGCCCATCTGATTCTGAAAATGAAGGCACTATGATTCCTTGAAACATTGGAAACTACCCACCCAACAACACAGCGTCACACCCATAAGATTTCAGTCTTGTGAAAAACACATATCCCAACTGAAGAATGTGCTGGCAGTTTTGCACATTTGACTCATGAAGAATACGAACTACAGGATAAGCTGGATAAGCCACAATGCCAAACGTATTGACATAAATCCAGAACTGTTAGAACATTCACTGCAATGGAAATTCTGAAAAATGTACTTCTGTACAAAGAGAAAACTACTGCTGCCTTACATAAATAAACGGACAGTTTGTAAGGAAATTTTCATTATGGCGTGATCATTACACTGGAATTATACAGCATTTCTGAAATTTATGACTATATAAGGTTTCACATCATTTCAATGTTAACATCAAAAGTAATTTACAATCAAAGGCCATGACATACCCTCTATTACAATACTCACTCTGTTCAGAGATAAAAAGAGATTCTGGCATGGTGACTGCTCGAATCAACTCGCCTACTGGTGCTTTGAGAGTGACTTGATTACTCTGTGCTCCCCCAACAGAAATGGTAAAGCTCACTGGCTGTGTGGAATCATTGAAATCCACTCCAATTGTGCCAGGAAGAGCAGCATTTACTGGCAGCACTGAGATTGCTGCGAAGTCATGCATAGACATGCCAGGGGGAAGAGTCTGTAATAATAAGGAGAAAAAAGTTACATATAAAACCTGTACATTTCCATGTTTATAACAAATTCCAGTTATTTACACTCCTCCATCAGAATTACACATTTTATATTTTGAGTATCTCCATCAGCACCTGTACGCAGGCTCTTAAGAATCTGCATGTCCGTAAGATTTTAGACAGATACATGAAGCCTGACAATTAACTAAACTAACACTACTCAGCAGCAACTTATAATATGCATGAGCCAGAATGTGCTGGATCATATGGCTACACAATTTTGTAATTATATGTCAAATAATTATTGTTAATTTTAGCTTACCAGATTTTTCTAATTAAATAAAATGTTAACCCCATATATTAATAATCTACACATTGTGTTATGTCATATGCTGATACCCGATGTATATATAATGAACATAGATATGATATGCAGCATTAACAGACTTACTTTCTGACCCACTCTGATGTCCATCAACTCTTCAGAACCCAAATTTGTGAATGTGAGCTCAACAGACACCATAGCTGGAGAGAAAAGGTGTGGTGAACGAGTAAAACGGTAAAGCACATTAAGTCCTCTGCCACTGATTTTGTTCAGCAACTCTGTTGTTTTCATAGGAATGAAACTTGGACTTGCAGGCTGCAATGAAATAAATGCATAACGTGAAAACGTATATCAGCAAAACTGTTATTTTAAAATCATTTATACTTTTAAAAGTATCAAATTCTGCACTAGTATAAGTGGCCAAAGTTTTTGTTTTATTTCAAGTCGTACTATATTATGAAACTAGGTAAGCAACTAAGGATAATTACACTAACTTTGAGCTATCAGGGGATTTGAGAATTCAACACAGCAACAATAAAATTTTGCACACAACAAGATTAACTCTTTTTGTAGGAATTTAAGTGGCCTGCAGATGTGCATGGAGTGGCCATTCAAATAAAAATTATGGCTCTTTTGGCTACATATTTTCGTGGAAATCAAAGAATCCAAACACAAAGAAATGAAACATCATGCTTCCTAGTTTTTTCTTCTACAATGGGAACTGAAACAAAAATGGACACTTTTCTTGAACTTTGTTCTGTAATTTTACACAAACATTCCTGAACATAGTACTCCTGAGGTCCATGCACTTCCACCAGTGTTCAAGTACAGTCACAAATTGCTTCACAATCTGGCAAGAAGTGATGTATCAGATGTTCCTTCCGTTTTGGGAAGACATGGAAGTCACATGGAGTAAGGTCTATGCTATATTACACAGGGTACAAAACTCTAAGACATCCTTGTTGTGCTTCCGTCAAACATATATACTCAAAATACCATCATGCATAACACAATTTACAGCTCTTTGGATTATTAGTCCTGGCTTTTCAAGCAAGCCATCATCAGACCTATTCATTATCACAAGCTATACAAAAAATTTAATACTTGCATGCGGGATTGAGATCTCATTCCCTTACAACATGCATCATAAAAACTTATGTTAAAATACATTAAAGCTGTGTAAAATTACAGAATGAATATTAAAACTATCCTCTTCCTAGTATTTTATTTTGGACACTGGGGCTTTGTTTTAATAATTTTGGGAACTTGTTCACTTTGTGTTTCCACACCTGTAGTAGGTCAATGTTACATAAATATTCACAGATCAATGTTGGTGTGTGTGCATGTATATAGTTCTCTTCAACAATTTCATCAAAACATGAGTTCAATTGGCCACATTGGTTGCTGTTCCAGGTCTCCCACTGTGCTACACTACTTTATCATCTCATGAACAGAATATTGGTGGACACTGGAAGCTGCAGCTTCAGGTCTCCCTCCATGCTACACTCCTTGACAACTTCATTAACTTAATTTTGGTCAGCCCTATTAGGTGCAGTTTGAGACCTGTCAGTATGCAGCTTGTCCATGCTGGTATGTTTGAAGTCTGCATCACAGCCATGTAAAATCCTACAGTGACCAGTATTGGTGCCTATGGAATCATCTCCATGAACATCTTGCATTCTCTAATAAATGGAAATCATTGACACTGAGTACTAGATCACTGCACACTGTTTATTATACACTGCCATAATCCTGTTGCACTGTGCCATTTTCATGGCCATGATTCACAAACATCTAGTGGCAGAGCTATGAAACTGCAATGTCTCAATCAATGCAGTTTAGTTGACAATGTTACATGGGTATGTTTCTTGGGAAAAATGAAGCATTACTTTTCACCAAGTCTTCATGTACTGATAGTAAACAGTTGCCTCAAGTAAATTAATGTTACAGCAAGGCTACCTCACTGCCATCTGTAAATGACATGTAAAAATAAATGCTACAGTTAATCAAAAACTAAGGGATGAAAAATACTATTGGCAAATATGGACTGCATTGCCTGTTACAGGCCTCAGCTACCACTCCCACATGATGGATTATGTAGAGGGTGAAAACAAACTGACATATTTACAAAACAGAAAGCATGCGTCCACGCACACACACAAAACTGTAACTGTTATCTCTTCTATTATATCAATTAAATAATGTGACTGTAACTGCAAGAGAAATATATGAGTTTTAAATTCCTGGGATATCAAGAGATCCTCAAAAACAACTGATGTTGGAATGGAATGCATTACAACCACATCACATACCTGAACAGAAGCTGAGGTAACGGGCATTACAGGTGCTGAAAGAGGTGTGAGGAAACCACCTAAAGATGGTGTCAGTACAGGTGTTATAGCTGGCGGCACTGCGGAAAAAGAAAATTGTGTCATAGAGTCTGATAATGGCCCTTGGGCTTCAATTAAACTAGACTTCATTCGAACAAAAAAGGTGAGAATATTTATAAGTGATTATCGGCAAAAACTTCCAATTACAAAATTTTATTCAAAATCTGTTAAATAGTACACTCAAAATATGAGGGGCACATGTAACAAACAACCAAACATTTTGTTCTAAAGTGTCTAGTGTACACAACCTCAACTTCATGTATTCTGCCATTTGAACTGTAGGCTTCCAGGTCACAGAGGACGTGTCAATCAAGATAATGTATCGGTGTACTATTCAACATATTGTCAAGGTAGCAGAGCCTCACTTTTAAATTTTTTCTGCAGCGTGTTAAGAACATGCCTTAAATTGTATGTGTGTTCCCTATTTTAGCACCTTCAAGAGTTCAAATTTCCTTATGTATGCTAGGCTATTTTCCATGAGGCAAAACCAGAAAATGACACATATGACTAAAAAGCACTCAAAATGTCCTTGTTCACTGGCACACTATTACATAGGCAACTAAGTTACTGGTACAAGCAGCATGATGGAAGATATTTCTATATGCATCCCATGCGTCACAAGATTTGAGATTTCCAAAGTGGTATTGCTGAATGTTCAAGTCTTCTAGATGTTACACTGTGCTGAATGGTAAGTACTGATATTTCAAGAGAAAAAAGTGCCTTCATCTCCACAGTCAAGCAGTTCAAGACATGAGAGAGTCAGGTTCAAGCAGTCCACTCTTCTTGGACTTCTTGACCCCAGGGACGAAGGCACCGCAATCCTTCAAAATCTGAGTAACTGTTTATTAATCAACATGGTGCAGCATCCCAGTACAGTTGAATCTTCATCCCCTGCTTCTTCCTAACAGAACACAAAGTTACTGCATATAAGCACCCTATTTTTCACCAAACAAAATAAACAGTGCTTGTAACAAGCTGAAGGAGGAATATTTGGAGGCATAAACAAGCAAACGTCATTTAAAATCTTTTTTTTTAATTCTGGAAACACAGTATACTTTACAGAATGTGTATGGTCAGCTGGAGGTACCTACCAGTTTCCAGTATAATGGAATAATGTTGCTACACAAAACATTTTAAAATAAAATTTAATATTTAAATCCACTATTTAAGGATACTTTTAGAAATGCCCTTTATATCCCTGGAGCTCATTAACTTTCATATACACACACACCCATTTGAATAAAAAATAGAGCATGTGATGTACAAAACCAATTATATGAACATAATCAAGATATATGTAACACTTCTCCATATATCTAAATACACTCCCTTATTACTGTGGACACTTTACTTTATACGTACCATCATCCAGTTCTAACAGAAGGTCAAGATTACTCTTGGGGTTCACTACCGGAGCAGTCTTGTCATCATCAGCATTTTCAGAAGGACCTTCCTTTGCTACTGGCTTCTTCTTATTGGCTGAAGATGATTCTGATGAGTCACTTTCTTCCTCATCAGTTGAGTCATCCTCAGCTTCATCACTGTCAGATTCTTCTGAGGTTTTATTATTGTCCTCCTTTCCTGCTTTCTTTACTTCACTTTTCTTTGGTTTTGTACTAGGCTTGAAAGATACAACACAAGATAACTGCACTTCACTTCACATCAATTTATTTACTTACAAACAACAGTAACAAAACCAGCCTAATTTCGAGTTCACACTACATATTTCTGTCATTCTACAACACTATCAATATATACATATATATTGTTCCTAATTTAGAGTTACTTAGAATATTGATTATGAAATTATACATGTTACAAAGAAGAAACAAAGTTTAAAGTTGAGATTATTGTCTTATGAATCAAGAAACTTTGTAGTCTTATTGATGAACACCATCTGCAACACTCCTTTTTTTTTTTTTTTAAACAATATTTTTAATTTGCAAGATCAGTATAGCTGCCACAAAATGTAAAAAATCAACTGAATACATTTGTACAAAACAGAAAGTCAGACATGTGTAAATTTTGACATCTGCCTCCTTTTGTCAGCTACAAATAACCTCTCTCTCTGGTCTTTGAACTGTTAACTGACACAAATATTCAGACATAATGCACTTAACACACTTAGCATGTAATTACCTTTGTTTCTTTTTCCTCTTCTGATTCTTGAACACCACTGCCTGAGCTCCCTGATTCACTCTCTTCTCTGCTGCTATCTTCTACTTCTGAAGAACCTTCCTCGTCACTTGAACGTTCTTCACTGCTTTCTTCTTCCGAATCTATACCAACAGAACATAACACATACCGCTAAAGCTCACAGTTGGGTTACAGCTTATTACAATGAGACCAACAATCAAATTAAATGTTTCCAACTCACTGCTGTAAGAAGGTATGCTAAAATTATAAACATGGGTTTCCCATGAAGAACTGGCACATCTAATACGTATTATTCTCTTACATCACAAAAATTTGATAACAGAATGAATATTACATTAATAAACCACTTTTTCCAGTTCAGTTTACCCCAACTAAAAAGAAATGTCCGTGAAGAAATTACTTTGAAATACCACTCACAATCATGTATGGCACAAAAACTAATTCCCCCTGTATCAAGGAAACTGACAATATTTTGGGAAGTGTATGCTGCATAAAATATGTATCTTAATACATTTATGGCCATATGGGACAAAGCTCTTCCAGAAAAATGCAATGATTTTATGAAAACATTAATGGATCTTTGGCAAATAATATCTGAAGATTAAAACAGATCAACAAAATGTAACTATGTATAATTAATGTTTTGTAGCAATGCATCACCATTATATCTCAGTCATTTAAATCTTACCTCAACATTAATTTTTGATGACTTATATTCATTGCATCCTAATACTATCAGACCAGTCAATTTAAAGGCCATTTATATATTATATAATAGCACCTGGTATAAGTGGCAAAGGGTTAGAAGTTGTGTCTCAGGAAACTTCAGGCACTAATGACTTATACCAGAACAAATTCTCTCACAGTACATTTGCATTCAGTTTTACAGAAAACTAATTATGTGCATGGATTGATAAATTTTAGCAAAGCTGAATGCAGGATTCCTTTAATATAGCACCTGATAATCCTGCACTCCTGACAGTTTGACACTTGAAGAAAGTACTCCAAACACTGGAAGTTCCACTGTCCATAACTTCTGGTGTGTGTACTAATTTCATTACTTTACCTTGGGCTGTCCAGACCTTATTGAGCCCAGTGAGCTATAACAACATCTTCAAAAGATCCAAAGATGAGGAAACAAGGTACTGCTGGCAAGAGAAAATTCCTCGAAAACTTTAAATAATTTGGAGGCTTGAAACTGGTGAAAGCCAAAAAGAGGTTAGGACTTCATACAACATTGGATTGTCAACCAACTACTATATAAAAAAATGGAAGACTCAGTTACAATCATTTATGACATCAAGTGAAAGGAGGAAAGACCTTTTCAAACAAGACACTGAAAGAGCCTAAATTTGTACAACTGGACATGGTACTGTATAAGTGACTTACAGCAATGCATTCTGAAGGAAAACCTGTGACTGAGCCTATGATTATTGATAACATTCAGTCTTCTTAAGCTGCAATGAAAATAACAGACAAGTGCACATGTTGCACATGTTCTGAGGGCAGTAACAAAATATTACCTGTAAGAACTCAGGTTACTATAGGTACTATCAGACAGTCTGGAATATTTGACAATCTGCCACGTGTTCAGTCCTGTGTGTCAGATTAAAGGAATTCTAATGTATGTTGCTTTAAAAAGTACTAACAGATAGTTCAGAAAGAGGAATGAAAAATATATTTCTGGAATGACAGATGTTGAACTACGATGGCTACTTGCAAGACTTATGGCCCACCACAGTATTAAACACAGAGTGTTTTCCAGGAGTATTACTCATTTCAAAACCACAAATTCATACACCTTAAATAAATACCTTCATCAGCAGGGGAACTTTGTTCTGATTCTGAATAGAAAGAATGTTTCTTAACAGCATGCTGTTTCTTGGCACGTGTCTCTTCAACAGGCATAATTGGTTCAACATCTCGGACAGAAGAATCAGTAGGTACATCAGGGAACGTAGGCAGATCATGGTACCCATTTGCACGGGCATTTATATAATGGGAGAGAGAACCTAACTGGAATTGTTCACGACCTGCAAGATATAAATATGGTTTTATGGTAAGCATATGCAACACTTACAACAACAAAAACACTAGTAACAGCAGCAGAAATAGTAATATTAGTAATGAAATGATGATGATGATGATAATGATGATGATGATGATGATAATAATAATAATAATGACAAAATTTTCTGGTTTATTGTGAGGGTCAACATCTATAATGCATAATATTCAAAAGTTAACAGAATTCCATACAGTAAACATTAAAGGGGGCTCAATTTCTTTTAAACTTATGCTTGGGATATTCTACAACAATTACACTGAACTGAGATGGATTCACTATTTAAAAAATTATACTTGCTTTACAGTAATCCACATACACTGATTTTGAAAATAATGTCCATTTTTGTTCTATCGCATACAGAATTTTTTAGTGGGTCCATTCCATTAGTTACCTTTAAATTTCGATTCAAGTACTGGAGCTGGTTTTGGTGCAAGGAAAATCTTCTTAGCATGTTTTGCTAATTTGGAGTTTTCCACACCTGCAGATGGGAAGATGAACTGACGAAGGAACCTGGCTCTGTCCCGAATGTCATAGTTCTGGTCATAACGAGCCAGGCTGAACACATACTGACAGAGCAATTTTGTTTGCTTTGGGTTGGTAAGGTAAAGTTTCACAGCAAGATTTAGTATCTGAAGTTTCACAATGTCCTCCTGAAATAAAAACAGTATAATTTTGTCCGAAATATGTTCAAGCACAAGACAACTGTACTGAAACATTATGTCTATCAAGCTTAAATACAGAAATAAGTGCCTATAACAAACCATCAATTATGCAACAAGTCTAATCAGAAAATATCAACAGTCCAAGAATATAGAGTTACTTACTGTGGAAACCAATGGTACAGAGAAACTTGAACATAAAACAGCCTACCCAATACAATTCCTGTTCATAAAATTTTGTCCCCAACCATACTTCCTTGAACCTACATAAGAAGAAGGATTCTTGGTGTGAACAGGATACAAATAAGCCAATCCACTAACAAAACAGGTGCGGAATATTTTATTGAACTGCTGGAAAAGGCACAAAAGAAAAAAGCAAAAGAATCAACAAAACTGAAAATGTATATAGCTCAGCAACAGTACAGTGTAACAAGTGGGGAGAAGTTCTTGCATCAGAATAACAGCCTGTGTCATACACTGTTGTGATACTTCAACCTGGTTCTTACATTTCCATCTCCTTCCATCCAACGATCAACTACAGTATCATTACTGGGAATGGCTGCTACCTTGGAAATGCCCAGTAATATAAACAGGAAACACTATACCACCACTTTAAGCAATGTACCTGGGCAGTGGGTAAAACTGCTTGGAATAACATTTCACCCCAATCAACTGTCAAGGGGTTTCAAAGTGCTGTGTGTCAAACAATATGAAGGGAACAGAAGATGTCATGTGGGGGGAAGAACATGAAGAAATCTCTTCTTCTAATGATGAAAGTGTGTGCAGTGACTAGTCAGTTCAGAGATGTATTTGTAACTTGTTACTATAAAATTAATCTTAATATTTTAAATCTCATGCTTATTTCATGTCAGAATATTAATCAAGAAAACACAAGGTGAAATAGAAACCTGACTAAAGTAAGTATACACATTTTCCCAAAAAATGAAAATTGTGAATGAAGGTTATTTTACATATACAGAGTTACTTCATATGTGTATAAACACATACCTAAAATTCTTTGGACCCTTTCTCCAGCAAACTGATCATTCCACTCTCAACTTACATATATATTTCAAACAGCAGAACTTCGTTCTGTAGCTCATATCCATTATAAATACTGTAAGTACCTCATTTATAAAAGTTTTAGCCATTTTACGCAGCACATCTGGTGCTATCTTTGGAACTCTATCTGAATATTCCCCAAGAAGCCACAGTATAGACGCTCTAGCCTGGGGGACAGTTATGAAGTCCACCAACTTCGCCATGTGAATGATTATGTCTTTATGTTCATTGGGCTGTGTCTGAAGCAGCTTCTTGATAACCACCACACTTTCAGCCACTACTGCCTCTGCACACAAAAGGAATTATGTCAATCCAACACATGCTGGATAAATAAGATGACACTACACCTCATTGCTACAATCCTGAAAGCTCTAACCATACTTATAAAAATCAAAGAACATAATATTATTTTCTTTAACTGTTCCCATGCTGAATGCAAGATACCTTAAAACAATGGCTTTTAGTTGTCTCAAGTCAGTAGTTCAAGAAACATCTTGCACTAGCTCTCAACATTTAAAACTGACCAAAAAGTTAAACTGCACATTAAAAAGAGGTTATACATGTATAAATACAATGTTTCTTAAATAAACACCAGCACAGAATGAGTTAATTGACTTACCACTTTACTTAGTTATGGTTCCTTAGCATGAATGTCAGTGTTATATAAATGCATTTCAGCTGGAATCTGCCATTACCTCAAAACAGCACACGACAACAAAAATGACGATGATGATGAAAACAACAAAAACAACA
>Ga0123355_10016527_pt1 | contig 11633 bp, 10 predicted proteins | sample TergutEmb28metaG_3_FD_89872 | JGI IMG/M metagenome (GOLD analysis project Ga0123355, IMG submission 89872) | Embiratermes neotenicus P1 segment gut microbial communities from Petit-Saut dam, French Guiana - Emb289 P1 | ecosystem: Host-associated > Arthropoda: Insects > Digestive system > Gut ...
TATGAATGTAGGTTAGCGGCATAAATTAGCATATGCCCGGGACAATTCATGGGCTTGATGGCAAATTCACTGTTCTTTTCCTTACCCTCTTTATCCTTGCCATCAGGAACATCAAAGAAATACATGTCGTCTTTGTAGTTATCGAAATGCCCTGACATCTTCCACATTTCAACGCGATATACATGCGGGGTGCGCGCTTCTACATAACCACGTTTGTAAAGTTCATCACGCAACCAGTCTTGCAACAACTGTAAAACACGTGCGCCCTTTGGATGATAGAGGGGAAAGCCTGCGCCACCTAACTCGCTAAAGCTAAACAGATCCAATTCTTTACCCAGCCTACGATGATCGCGCCTCTCTGCCTCCTCAAGCATTTCAAGGTAAGTCGTCAGTTGCCCTGCCTTTTGCCAGGACGTACCATAGATGCGCTGCAACATAGGTTGATCGCTGCTCCCCCGCCAGTAAGCCCCGGCAAGTTTCATCAGCTTGAAGTACTTGATATAACCAGTGCTTGGCAGGTGAGGCCCGCGGCACAAATCGACAAAATCGCCGCAACGATAGACCGTTAAGGCCTCATTGTCAGAAAGCTCTTCTATAAGTTCTAGCTTGAATGGTTGATCTGCAAAGAGTGTGCGAGCCTCGTCTTTGGACAGCTCCTCCTCTTCGAAAGGGCTGTCTTCTTCTGCGAGCTCTCGCATTTTTGCGTCAATTGAATCTAGATCATCAGGACCCAGCATTTTGCCATCTGGTAGCTGCAGGTCATAATAGAAGCCATCATCGATAGAAGGTCCGATTCCAAACACCGTGCCTGGGTATAGCTTCTGGATTGCGGCAGCCATGAGATGCGCTGTCGAGTGGCGAATCATGTCCAGTGGAAAGCGTTTGGGGTTGCGTGCCATCGGGTGGTGCTCCTTATCCTGGTGGTTTACGAGTAGTTTTTGAAAGAAGGAGAGTGATACGTGAACACTCTCCTTGCTAGACGGTACTTGAAAGGTACTTATATGAAAGGGTCTTGACTAGATTGGCAGTTACCGAGCTACCGGTCAGTCCCTAAATGTCGAAGAGGGTGAGCTAGATTCGCTGCTACCTATACTGCCTGTTGAAGTGCGCGCACGACCGCTGCCGCCAGAGCTACGCCTTCCAGCTGCAGAGGCGCGTCCACCACTACCCTGCTTTGCCGCTACACGACTAACCTTGCCTGTCTTTGGCGAATCAAAGCTTAGGTCTAGGTCGTCTGTGCTATCAACATCTTTGGCAGGCGCAGTCCTTGTGCGTTTAGCTGGATTGCTTTCTCCCCTTGTAGGCGCAGAGGCTCTTTTTCCTTTCGAGGCAGTCCCCGCCGCATTTGCCGCATTTGCTGCACTTGCTGCTGCGCGCGTTTCTCCCTGGCCTTTGCTTGCACGGCAATAGGGGCAGGTCGCCCAGTCCGTTTTGATAGGACGACTGCAGTAGTCACAGGGACGACGCAGGGTCACATTACAGTTGGGACAAATTAGAAAATCTACCTCAATTCCCCCGCCACAACTAGAACAAGCATGTGTTTCAAGCTCGGCCTCTAGCAGGCGTTGCGAAAGCTCGCGTTCTTGCGCGTCAGCTGCAAAGTCTGCTGGTCGCAGGAAGGTATACACTATGAGGACAATCAACACCAAGATGAGGCTTATGCCACCAACAGAAGTAAAGCCCCAACCACTAATACCAAATCCAACGAAGACCCCAGCAACAAGGGCAATAACGCCTACCAATCCCCATAGTATCGAAAAAGAAGCACGACGTCTCGCATCGCGAAACAGCCAAAATACCAAAGCGATTGCTAGCAAGAAGGTGATTACTCCAACTACATCCAAAGCCCCCTGAACTACAGGACCCTCTATAATCGGGGTTAACAATTCACCAAATAAATCCATGTCTACCTACTCCTCTTTCAGCTTCTACGCTGTGCACATAAGAGTGCCGCACCGTTGTTACGTAACACCGACAACATCGTCGCTGTCACTCAGTCGTATTGATTGTAGCAAAGGATACAAAGAAAGGCTGCCCGTGACAATCACTGGTTGTCTTCCCGTTGTGTTTAGAATCTGGCGGAGTGTGTCCATGCCTGTCCGCCGCATATCAGGAGAGGGGTACTCTGCACAGTCCTCATACCGAATATCTAGGTTAATTCCCTGCCCTTCTATTGCGGAGTTTGCTGAGCAACCCCCTCCTTCACCCACAGCTGCACCCTCAATTATTGCTATCGGAGGTTTACCCGCAACGCCTTCGATTAGCTTTGCCAGTTCTGCAGCTGGGATTGCACGTTCATTGGGAGGCTCTATCGCAATGAAATCTGCAGCTACAGGGGCAAGTGCTTTGATTATGCCTTCTGCATCTTTGTCAGCTAGGATTCCTAGTGCGATAACAGGCTTTGCCCCATCAGTAACCGCCTGTGTAATATCACCAATAAGTTCTGCCAGAATGTGTGCTGCTGCAGGGTTATGGCTGCCATCAAATATGAGAAGGGGATCTTTGCGGATCACTTCAAGACGTCCCGGGAAGGTCGTGTGTGCTAGTGCACTTCGAACCTTATCAGAGTCCAGGGCACGGCCCAGGACAGCTTCAGCTGCAAAGATAGCAGTAGCAGCATTGCTTGCCTGATAAGCTGGTGCTGCAAGCTTGAGGTCACAATAGTGTTCATGTGTCGTCATGACATCGAAAATTGTTGAGAAAGGTGTCGTCTCTACAATATGATAACTGTCGGCATTTACCTGTCTGGGATGGAGATTAAAAGATGCTGCACGCTGCAAAAAAATATCTATCGTGTTTTGGGTACTTTCCCCTAAAATAACACTTGAACCTGGTACGATAATGTGTGACTTATTGGTAGCTATTTCTTCAATGGTCTTACCCAAAAAATCGCAATGATCCAAACCTATTCCCGTGACAACTGCCACTGCTGGATTTACTATTCCCGTCGCGTCCCAAGTCGCTCCAAGGCCTGATTCAATAACAGCAAAATCGACTGCTGCATCCTTAAATGCAAGTATGCTCTTTATGGTTAAGGCTTCATAGCTTGTTAGCTCTATTTGCAGATGATGCTCTGTCTCACACAAGGCAGTACTTCGAGCTTCCAAGCTTCCGCAGGCCTGCATCTCTCCATCAACAAAAATATCACCGTCTGGATTATAAAGACCTGGACTTATAAAAAGGCCACATGATTGATCTTCGGCACGCAAAAGTGCATCTATCATATACGCTGTCGAGGTTTTTCCATTTGTTCCTGTAATCCGAATTGACACAAAAGTATTTTGCGGACTGCCTAGACTTTTCGTTACTTCTCGAATGGCATCAAGGCTAGGGTTGATATCTTGCCTTTTCATTCTGTCGTGTATGTCGCTCTTAGAGATCATTTTCTGACTTTTCTTTATCAACCTTGCTGCGCAATTCTGAAAAAAGACCAAAAATGATGACTACAAGTGAAAATAGAAGTGCAATCAAAGCCAATGCTGGCTTGTTTTGCACCTCATCCTGTCCAAATAAAACTGCAACTGCGGCTAAGAATGCTGCAGCAAATGCCAACAAAGGTAAAGCTTGGCGACTGAAATGTTTTGTGAATAAAAATTCCGTATCTCTCATTACGACTACAGAGTAGTTGATTCCAGGGATTCCCAACTTTCTACGTAGTCTCGCAGGAACCCCAATGAGATGACCTGGTAGCATATCTGTCTCAGATTTAGCAACTACAGGCTTCACATCTTTAGAATCATTAAACAATAGTGCTCTTGCTCTTACATAATATCTTCCATATGACACGATCACTTTATCGCCTTCATCGATACCCAATAAATACAAATTTGTTCGCGATATCCTAACGACATCATACTGCTCATCCTGTTCGTATGGTCGTGTTGTTCCCAAGGCAAGTGATGCTGTGCGTATAAAGCAATCTGTAAGACACTTTGTCAAATTCCTTTCATTGTTGCCTTTGACAGGCAATATTTTGGCTTTCCTAACAGGAAGCACTTCTCCCAAATCTTGATTCAAAGGAACAATCTTTACACTTGCAGTGATACTGCGACGTTTCGGCTCAATTGCAATTCCTAGCAGGTCTCGCTGATATTTTGAAAGTTTCATTTTGTGGGAAGCTTCTAGATCTGCGTCCTCTATACCCTTCTTAAAGAAGTGCTTCTCTATTAAAAGAACTCTGTGTTTATTATCATCATAGTCGTTGTTGATGATTCTGAAAAAATTTGAATCAGGGTGGTCATGGTATATCCAATCATGTATATCATTCGATACAAGAACATTTCCCTCTTTTATATCTTCTACAATTTGCATTAAGACTTCACTAACTTCATACCTATCTTTCTTTTCCAGATTGACAAAACCATCAACACCAACTCTCAATTCCATACTTACGCCCTTTGTAATACGGCACTCGTAATCCAAAAGACCATCATCAGGCTTTCTTATAATTGCTTCAACCTGTTTGTTAAGCACCACAATATCGCCAAATTCCAATTTCATTTCTTTGAGAAACTTAGCATTAAACTCTACGCCATACTGAAACGGATCTTTATGCGCAATTCCGACTATTTTAATTGCCTTCATCTGGTTATCACTCCACGTCCCTAACAGCAAATTGGAGTATTTGCTTGGCGAAATTTTTCGAATTCTCAAGTTGCTCCAAGGCAGAGAACTGAATATTGGAGTTGACCTCACAAACTAAGGGATTGTGTTTATCTCCACAAAAAAGATCTACGCTGCCAAAGTCCAAGCCCAGCGCACTGATTGAACGCAGCGCAGTAGCCTCTTCTTCTTCGCTTATTGTATACAACTGTGCCTGCGAGCCAACCACTCTATTTGACAAAAAAGTATCTGGTGGTGATGTGCGCAATAAAGCTACTTCACACTTTTGACCAATGACATATACACGTATATCACGACCAAAGCTTTCCTCAACAAATTCCTGAAACAATACTGGCCGACTACTTACCTCGGACAGGCGATCTCGCAGTGTATGCTCATCTTCAATGAGATGGACTTGCTCTCCCCATGAACCAAAGCACTCCTTCAACACCAGCGGAAATCCCAATTCGTCAATAACAGGGGTAAGCCAAGTAAAGTCACCATAGCCACAGCCAGCGTAGGTCATGGGCGCAAGTATCGTTTTGGGAATTGACACATTGTTTTCAGAAAGGCATGTATACATGAGGCTTTTATCATCGCAAAACTCAATGGCTCGCGCAGAATTATAAACTCTAATTCCCTGCCTCTCTAAGTACGAAGCAAGCCGTACATCTTTATCCCAGAACAGGACAAAGTCAGGCTTCTCATCTTCAGCCAATCCTGATTCAGCACTAATTTTGCATAACACTTCAGCATTTGTTTTGAGCGTAAGCTCAATTCCAAGCTTATCTGCTGCCACAAGAAAAGACTGTTCTATTTCACGAAATGAATCCGCACATAAAAATGCGTTTGACACAAACCATGCCTTCATGTTTTCGAGGGACAGATTTATTGCAGGGTCTTGATACACAGTGTGCAGGCTTAGCTTCATTCTGCTAGCTGTGCTTCTAATTGCGCCAGTGCTTCGCGCAAATCTGCTGCCTTAGCGCGATCCTTTTCGATAATTTCTGGTGCAGCTTTCGCTAGGAAGCCTTCATTAGAAAGTTTTTTCTCGAGCCTCTCAAAGTCTTTTGCCACTTTATCGCGCTCCTTGCGTAGCCGGGCGATTTCAGCTTCAAAATCTACTAGGCCTTCTAGAGGAATGAATACCTCGAGTCCAGCCGCGACCGTCGCTGAAGCATTGGCAGGCTTAGCACGCCCCACGCCTGCATCCAAACTGCTTAGTCTTGCCACAGAGCTAATCATAGGGGCGAGCTCTGTCAAAGTGCTAGCCGTTTCATCGTCAGGAGTATTTACCACAGCCTGCAGCTCCTCTTTAGGACTTAGACCATAGCGTGCGCGCGTTGAACGGGCAGCTGTTACCACTGCTTTTAGTAGCTCAATACGACGCTCTGCATCTGCGTCACGAAGCTTTGTAAAATCCGCAGCTTTGGGCCACTGTGCCACAATAAGTGACGCCCCGCTAGCACCATTTGTGGCGCCACTAACAGCAGAATTGGCAGGTAGCTTTTGCCAAATTTCCTCGCTAATATAAGGCATCATGGGATGAAGTAAGCGCAGCGCATTGTCTAGCACAAAGAGCAAAACACCCTGCACCGTTGCGCGCTCTTCAGGCGAACCATTAAGGCGGCTTTTCGCAAATTCAATATACCAGTCACAGAACTCGCTCCAGAAAAAACTGTAAAGCTCGCGTGAGACTTCCCCAAATTCGAAGCTGTCTACACCAGTGCTTACACGATCTGTCAGATAGGCAAGACGTGATAATATCCACCTATCGGCAAGTGCTTCAGACTGCGGAGGAGTTTGTCCATCCCCTTTGAAGTCCTCGATATTCAAAAGCACGAATCGAGAAGCATTCCATATTTTATTGGCGAAATTGCGCGAAGAAAGCAGCTTTTCTTCATCGAACTTCATATCTTGAACGCCCGTGACCTGCAACATAAGACCAAAGCGCATACCATCAGCACCATAGTGTTCCATAAGATCAAGGGGATCAACACCTGTCCCCAACGACTTAGACATACGCCTACCCTCTTTATTAAAGACAGTCGGATGAATGATGACATCATCGAAAGGAATATCATCTATGAAGTACAGGCCACTCATAATCATACGCGCAACCCACAGGAACAGGATGTCAGGTGCAGTAGACAGTGTGTTTGTTGGGTAGTTACGCGCAAGCTCAGGCGAATCTTCAGAAGGCCAACCCAACACTGCCTGTGGCCATATTTGTGAGCTAAACCACGTATCCAACACATCTTCGTCTTGGCGAACTGCTGCTGTGCATTCTGGGCAGATAGTCAGATCTTCCTCAGAGGCTGCTACCCAATCACAGCTATCACAGTAGAACACCGGAATACGGTGACCCCACCACAGTTGACGCGAAATACACCAATCACGAATATTTTCCATCCAATGAAAGTAAACATTCTCCCAGCGCTTTGGATGGAACTTGACTTGTTCATCACGAACCACTTTAATCGCAAGCTCTGCCAAAGGTTTCATGTCAACAAACCACTGCTCTGACAGCCAAGGCTCAATTGCAGTTGCACAGCGGTAGCAGACACCTACACTGTGAGGATGATCTTCAATTTCTACTAGGTAGTCACCAGCTTGCAGATCAGCGACGACTTTTTCACGTGCGTCTTCCCTTAACAGACCTTCGTAGGCGCCACCTTCTGCAGTTACCACGGCCTCTTCGTCAAAAATATTAGGCTGTGGCAAGTTGTGACGCTGCCCTATTTCAAAGTCATTGGCATCGTGTGCTGGCGTAATCTTTAGCGCCCCCGTACCAAATTCGGGATCTACGTAATCATCAGCAATAACAGGAATAAGCCTGTTCATCAAAGGCAGGCGCACTGATTTACCCACTAGGTCTCCGTAGCGCGCGTCTTCAGGATGAACTGCCACAGCAACATCACCCAACATGGTTTCTGGACGGGTGGTCGCAATCGTAATATATTGGTCAGACTCCGCCCCTTCGGCTTCCGCGATATGATAGCGGATGTGATAGAGTTTGCCATCCTGATCTTCATGTTCGACTTCGATGTCAGAAAGTGCTGTGGTGCAGCGCGGACACCAGTTAATAATGCGGTTACCCCGGTAGATAAGCCCATCGTTGTACCAGTCAACAAAGACCTTGCGCACAGCTTGTTGATAAGAAGGGTCCATGGTGAACCATTCGTCATCATAGTCACAGGAACAACCCATCGCCTTAAGCTGATTGATGATTTGGCTGCCGTGTTCTGCGCGCCATTCCCAACATTTATCAATAAAGGTTTCACGGCCAATATCAAAGCGCGTCAAGCCTTCTTTGGCTAATTTTTGCTCGACCTTATTCTGTGTCGCAATACCTGCGTGGTCAGTCCCTACAACCCAGCGCGTCGGCCTACCAGCCATGCGGTTTTTGCGGATTAGCACGTCTTGAATCGTGTTATTAAGGGCATGACCCATGTGAAGTGAACCTGTAACATTGGGTGGCGGAATAGTTATGACATAAGACTTCCCTGTGCCTTTGCCTTGCTTAAAATAGCCACCTTCTTGCCACGCAGAAAAAATCTGTCCTTCTATGGTCTTGGGATCATATTGGCTCATCGTACCCCTGTGCTCCTTAATGATTTTGGAAGATAATTAAGGGGTAATTGTAGCACGCAGAACTTTTAAATTGCAGAGACTCCAGGGCTAAAAAGGAAGATGAGTATCGCAGCTAGAATGATAAAGATTACGAATGCTGCTAGGGCGACTGCCCATTTTGAAACTGGCTTGTTTGAGTCCATGATATGCTCCTCACTAAAAAGTGTAATGATGCTTCGTTACAATTATTACACATTTACATCACTTTTTCTACACTATTGGTGAGATTGAAGACGGCGCTTCTCCAGAATTAGCAAACGGGATCGTCTGATTCCTCCCCTACATCTACTAATCGAAGTGGTTTTACTCAGCAGTTGTTTCACTATCAGAGTCGTCGCCCTCGGGCTTAATTGCTATGTATTCAACATCTGAAAAGCTTGAAAATATTTCAGTGGTCTTAAAGGTAGTATCACTCACCAGACCCTCGGTAGGAATACTTAAGTACACTAGAATTCCCTCGTCGGGCAAGAATTCGCCAATAAACGAATTGGGGAAAGAGACCTCTATTTGGGCACTGTCCTCATCTGCCTCTACATGTTGCAGAGTTACGATACCCCGAAAGGCTAGGGCAGAGTGCGGAAGTGTGTTTATGAACAATCCCATAATGGTAGTCTCCCGATTAATATGAGAGTAGTGTCCCCGCAAGAAAAGAAAATTTATTGCACTGTCCTCTAGGTCAATATCTATGTCATCAAGGTATTCTTGAACGTCTTCGAGTTCGCGTTTCATCTGGTCCACATTTGGGCTGTCAAGAAGTTCAGAGGGTAGTCTTGCAGTAATTGCTTGCTTCATGTCCATGCTCCGCTTAACTTAAGCTAGCTTGCAAATTGCGAATTTCTACTTGTAGAGCAGCTATCCGGCTTCTAAGCCTAGCTATTTGAGAGTTTGTTTCGCTAAGGTTATTTCGCAAGATAACCCTTCTTTGTGCAAGTTCATCCACGATGTGTTCTACGCGATTTACAATCTGCGTGAAGTCTCTGCCGACTAGCTCTGATACAGCAAGTGTGTGGAAGCGTTTCGCACGTAACGCCCCTCTCCACTGAGGAAAGTTAGTATGAGCAAATCGAGCAAGGGAGGTTCTTTGTGTGCGCAGCTCATCCCTTTGACCCCTCATTCTTTCACTGATGTTTTCAATCTCGCCAATGTCGCCTTCAAGACGTCTGCGTCTGCCTTGCGCTGAGGTTAACTGCGTTTGTGCTGCACTCAATTCGCGCTGTCTTTGTGCAAGTAAAGCCGAGCTCATTGCTCAATCCCTTCGTTCAAAATTTCAAAACAGTAGATCACAGTACTTTTATTTAAGAATAGCATTTCCCATTTTTCTCTCACTCTCGGTATCCAAGGGCTTCTATGAGGGCATCAACTGCAGCAAAATCCTCAGAGGTTCCCCCGCTTGCAAATAGAATGGTGTTTTCAATACGACTAGCTACGCCAAAGCCCTCCGAAGATCTTCTTAGAATATAGCTTCGCCCAGGAAAGTTGATATATTGCTCCGTAGCCGGAGATTCGACAAAATTTCTTATGCCGTTTCTGTAAGCATTAAAGGTAGTTCTTGCGCCACTATTATCAGTGTAAACATCAAAAATTACAGTTGCTGTGCCTCGCGAAGCTGAAAGAGAGCTAATTATTCCAGCGTCAGCCAAAAATTCCATGGCATCAGGATCTCTTTCAGATACCTCAAAAGAGAGGTTCTCTGCAGCTGCGATAAACTCAGCAGCAGTTACTGGCTCGGGAGGAGGAGTGCATCCTGCTAGGGTTACTGCTAACAGCAAAGCTCCCAAAGTAGCAACTATGAGCCTTTTAGTTGAAGTGATATCTTTCATCTTGGTGCCATCTGGTATCCGAGGGCTTCTATGAGGGCATCAACTGCAGCAACATCTTCGGTAGTTTCAGCGCTGGCTCCCATAACTGTATTGTCAACACGGATAGCTATTGTTAAGGCAGTGGGACTTCTTCTTTCGTGAAAGTTGCGCCTGGGAAGATGCAATTCGCGCTCTGATTGTGGAGATGCAAAGAGTTCTTCTACTCCATTGCTGTAAAAGGCAAAGGTATTTCTTGCGCTATCCTCATCAACGAAAATATCGAAAATTATTGATGCTGTTCCACGTTCAGCCGCAAAAGTGCTAATCACCCCAGCTTCAGCCAAATGCTCATAATCATCAGTCAAATCCTCAAAAATCTCAAAAGAAAGAGTTTCTGCGGCTGCAACAAACTCAGCAGCAGTTACTGGCTCGGGAGGAGGAGTGCATCCTATCGAAATAGCTGCCAATAGCAAAACCCCCAAAGCGGCGACTATGACCTTCTTGCTCAAAACAAGGTTCTTCATCTTTCTCCCATCACTAACATCAATCAAAATTTCTCATGGACTTGGTTCAATATCGTATTTAGCGGAAATCTGCGAGTGCAATCAAATCATTTGGGAAGGTAAAGCCAAAAACAGTCGCATTTGGACTCGGGATAGTAAACTCTACATCAGCAGATACAGGGGTATTAGGAATCTTTCCTTTTCCATCAAAGGTAAGTGCGTTTATGCCAAAAAGTCCTGCACTCTGCACGGTTACAGTTTCACTCTGAACTCCTAGTCCTCCACCTACTCCAACACCATAGCCTCCTTTAACTGAAAGAGACGAGAGGTAACGTTCAGTTACCTTAGGATTGCCCATATTATCGAAGCCTTGAGATGCAAAGGGAAACGACCCTAACTGTACGATGCTGCCCATTTCAGCTGCAGTAAGATTTCCTCTCGCCCCCAAAGAAAAACTACCATCGCCTCTGCGATAAGCTCGATAAGATCCAGAAAGTTCACCCACAACCCCTTGGACACCAGCCCTACCATTGAAATCTCTTGGCCCCAAGATTACCTTTCCTCCACAGTCCAGCACGACAATCCTAAATGCTCCTTTGGAGCCTGAAAAATCAGAGTTTTGACCTGAAATAAAGAAACCTGAAGCAGCAAGTAGCTCTAACAAGCCTTCTGCTTTCAAGAGACCCCAGTCTGCTTCTGCACCACCGCGGAAAAGACCTGCTTCGCCCCCTATACGAAAAAGACCATCATCAAAGTCAACGTGACCTCGTATAAAGAGTATCTCAGGGTCCATAATTGAGATACCCAGTCTGTCTGCAAGCATTATCCACATATCCTTGTGGGCGATAATCTGCTCACGCATATAGGGATCTTCTATCATCATAAGCAGCAAGTCCAAATCTGCACTGTGAGAGAATCCCCAGCCGACTTTCATAGCCTCTTCAAAATTGAACTCGCCTGGCACAAGAGCAATTGACCTGACCCCAATCTTTGATCCACTTTTATAGTTAGTTCCAACCATATGAAACAATCTGCTCAAAGCTCTGTGTTTGCTCGCTTACTTTCCATTTGCCCTTGCGAATCAAGTTCGTTCCCA
>Ga0123355_10016528_pt1 | contig 11633 bp, 10 predicted proteins | sample TergutEmb28metaG_3_FD_89872 | JGI IMG/M metagenome (GOLD analysis project Ga0123355, IMG submission 89872) | Embiratermes neotenicus P1 segment gut microbial communities from Petit-Saut dam, French Guiana - Emb289 P1 | ecosystem: Host-associated > Arthropoda: Insects > Digestive system > Gut ...
AAGAACATAAATCTTTGGAATCTTATACACTCTGCCGATTTGTATTGGTTGGCCGAACTTCCCATTTCTGATCTCTTTGTAAACAGTTTGTTTGGATACTTCAAAAATCTTGGATAAATCTTCTACACTTAGCAAATCCCTATATTCATTAAGAATCTTATTTGGCTCCTGTAATACTATCATCGCAAACACCACCTTCATAAAACTACTCCAGAACGGGTGAATTACTCACCACTTACTTTATCGTGACTTCCCACAGACACGGTTTAGCTTGCGTTCGTGCTGCTGTTTATCACGCTCTGAATTTCGTTTCATGATGGCACGGTTTTCATTCCCATGGGCGGTTTTAATACCACGGCGTTCCATTGCCATAGCTACTGGACCAAGATGCTTTGTTGATTCCCGATCTATATTCCGCTTCTTGTAGCTTTCATGGGAGACACGGACTGCAAGCCCTTTACGTTCAAACGTCTTATTCTGAATAGTGGCCCATTCCCTGCGCCACCCTTTGAGGTGCTGTACTGAGTTCCAATCAGGGTTTTTCTTTGGACAAAACCCATCTTTATCTACTGGCCGATCTGTTAGCATGATGTGGCAGTGGGGGTTGTGTAGGTGGTTCTTATCATGGACTGACTCGGTGTGTTGCCTATCCTTGCTACGACCAATATGGACGGCTATATCTGCACACATACCAAGTGGAATAAAGCATTTCGATACGAACTCCTTGACCATAGAGATAGACGTTTCCAAACTTAGTTCCCGTGGCAGTGCGAGTACAATCTCTTTAGCAACTCTTGAGTCCTTGCGTTTCTCTGCATGTTCTACTGTGTTCCAAAGGGTTTCACGATCAAAAAATTCATCAGGTGCATGTTCGGGTATCATTATCGCCGTGTGAACAATATCCCTTTTACGTGTGAAATCGTGGGTTATATCGTTACGGGTGTTATGCAGTTTCTCAGCACTCCTATAAGCTGCCGATGCTACAGCGTCTTGGCCTTTACTTCTTTTTATGGGTTTCAAACTTAGTAAATTTAATGCCATAGGGTTCTCCTTTCCAAGCAACATGTAAATGCGCTTTAGTTAAAAACATATTTCCGACTGGGTTAAACAATCTTCCGTCTTGGGTAAAAAATTTCTAATGCCACACAGCTTGGAACTTTGTTCTTACGGTGGCACCATGGGATCATCGGTTGGAGGCATTGGTACTTCACCCCACATCAGGAACTTTACATACTCTTGATTATCTTTTAGCCAAGACAGCACCCGTATAAAAGGGTCAAATTCTGTACGATTTTTGATCTCCGACTCCGCAAGTTGAAGATGAAGGACATCCGGGAGGTAATCACAGACAAGCCCACCAATAACAACTTGACGGCGTATATCGACATCATATAAATCCAAGTTTGTAGAAATGATACGTGTCTTGTTCTGGCGTGTGAGCTGTGTCCATTCTTCCTGTTCCTGTGCAATGCGTGTGTTGAGTGTGTTCATAGGTTTCACCCCCATTCTGGTTAGGTCTATGCGTATATAAAACCACATGCAACATAGTTAGTCACAACAGGGAATACTCCGTTTTTCTCTCTTGAAACAATTAAACAGAATCAATAAAATAGGGTAGGCATGGTGCCTAACCATACCTACCCTTTGCCCCACTAACTTACGACATTTTCATGCTGGTGTTCATCTGTTCCACTTCCTTAATTTCATTGAGAAGTGTACGTAAAACATGCAACTCGTTTTCCAGTAATGAGCACACCTCTAGTCTCTCATCACCTGTGAGACCGCAATACACATCAGCAATCTCTTTGAGACTACGGTTGACCGATTTGAATATACCGCTAACAATATATTGAGCTTCGTTGAAATCAATAATGTAACGTGCTCTTGGCCAGCCAGGATGCCTTAAGAAACGTTGTTCCTCTTTACTAAGAAATTGTGTTACTGACTCTAAAGAAAAATCCCTATTTCCTAAAAGTTTCAACACCCTAGTCAATTGGCTAATTTCAAACTCCAAAATGGTACATATCTCCAATTGTTCGCTATCCGTTAAAAGATCGAACTTAGGAGGCAACTTACTAACCTCTCGGTTTAGGATAAACCCTACGGAACTTGCCGCTTCATATGCAATTGTGTAATCAGTGGGTTCATACACTCGTTCGTTAGCTATAGCTTCACGAATACACTCATCCTTATAAGCTTTTTCATATTTCGTTATAAGCCGATCAATTTTATCAATCACCCCAAACTTATACCAATGCCTAAAGTGAGAGTAGATAGTGGTGTAGTTGCCATACTCACTAGGTATATCTTTCCACCTAACACCATAATAGAGGCGATAAAAAACCCCACATAAAGTGTTTCGGAGTTTATCTATCGTTGCATCATCGAAGCTACACCTTTTCCCTTTGTGTAGGACACGTTGAGCCTTTAGGACATGCGCCATTGCTTTTCTCCAAAAATCCTCTGGCAAGTGACTTAGAGGATTATCCAAATCCTCATTTGTTACATTAGCCGTACATTGATCCACGCTTTGGTGGTTGTTACAGTTGTTTGCCTGGGTGGGTACCGTTGACTCTGCATCAAGAGTTGCAACAACAGGCATCGTGGTTTCTTTTTTCATGAAAATTCCTCCTTGCGGTTCTTCCGCACATATGATTGAAGAGTGGGTTGCGGATTAACGCTACCCTCAACATGTAGATACTAAAGCACGATTGAATACACGTCTAAACAAGGAATACTGCATAATTCCCTTTATTAGTTTAACGGCCACCAGACACATCGGAATACATAAAAATGAAGATAGTAATGTTCCAATGATGAATATGTAATATAAAAAAGGGCTGGATGTGGGTTGCTACCCACACCTGCCCTTTACAAGTTATTGAATATACGGTAGATATAAATTCCACCTTGCTACGCTACAATAAGGTCATTGCGAAGATTACATAAGACCCTTAAAGTACCACCAAGGGATCCGCATATTGTTAGCATATCGTCTACAGCAAGATCAATGTATACCTTAGAAATATCGTCAAATTTTAAGAGTGACCATGCTGCCACAAAATAAATTATTTCAAGGACAGATCGGAAAGGTGTGTATTTTTGGATTGTTTCTAACCTATCGGCCATTTGAACAATCCGGTCTTGTTCATCTTCGAGAAGCTGGTTGATTGATGATTGGGAATGCACATTGCTTTCAAAACACTCTATCATCTTGGTGAATTGAGTAATTTCGTTTTCAAGTAATGACATCATTTTCATCTGCTCATCTTTACTAGCAAGACTAAAAGCACGGGGAAGTGCTTTGATACGGTCACTGATTAACCTGTTTAGTCTATCAGCGGATACCCTGGCCTTGCCAAAACTTGACGGATTAGAACTTTTCTTGGAGCGAGGTCTTTTTGTGGGTTTTTGGATGCTACCAATTCCCACTGGTACTTTTGATGGCTTTTTCATAATAAAAATCCTCCTTGCGGTTTTACCGCTATTTACATTCAGAGGTGACGCATGTTTGGTGTCACCTTCAATGTAGAAATAGTAATCCCAATAAGCAGTCTTTACAAAACAAGGAATACTCCTAAATTACCGTCTGGCAACTACACAGAAATTGCTTGACTACATATAGAAATCACCCTATCATCAAAGAGAGGTGAAGATTATGGCTGGCAAGAAAAAAATAAAGAAAATTCTTGATAGATATATAAACGATCAATCAAATGTACGTACTGGGAACGATGTGCCAGAATATATGCTACATACCAAACGACAGGATGCACACTTCTTCTTTGGCACCAAAATAAATACAGAAACAGCAGAAGGAATTATGAACAATGATACCCATGATATCGTGCGGTATGTAGGTAAGCCCCAAGATTATGACGGCCATGTTATGGTTGTTGGCGGAGCCGGTTCGGGTAAATCGTCCTGTATTGTTATACCAACGCTGGAAACATGGGGTGGAACATTCTTTGCAATTGATATAAAAGGTGAACTAACCGCGCATTGGAACCGATTAGAAGGTGCGGCGGGACACAAGCCAGCTAAGATATTCAACCTATCTAATGAACGTAGTATCTTCTCCACATATGATCCATTTCACTTCATGCGCCAAGACTGGGAGGACAATCTGGTACAAAACGCCCGTGAGATAGCCCATGCCATTATTCCACTACCCCCTAGCGTTACAGAACCGTTTTGGATTCAATCAGCACAGCATGTATTAACAGCCGCTCTGTTACATGGTTTTGGTATTGGTGCGAGTTTCAATGCCACCCTAACCAGAATCCAAACAACTCCCATTTGGGAACTAATAGATGAAATAAGTAAAGGCGATAATTTAGCTGCCCAAATGCATATCAATCAATTTTCCGGGATAGAAAACCCATCAGAAAATAAAATGTTGACTGGTATTAGTGCAGAGTTGAGTAACAAAGTAATGATTTTTGTTACTGACTTACGAATCAAGGATGCCCTTAGTCCATCGGATGAGTTAATGAAATGGGAAGATTTGGAGACGCATAACATATTCATGACCATAGCCGAAGATAAGCTTGGGCAATGGGATGGAGCTATATCAATGCTACTCACTCAATTGATCCGAACGCTAGAACGCCGTCCAGACAGATACAGTGATAATGGACTAAATAATACTCCAGTATTGTTACTTCTTGACGAATTTCCCCGACTCGGAAAAGTTGGAATGATTGAGAATGCAGTATCCACACTGAGAAGTAAAGGTGTAACCATATGCTTGGTCATGCAAAGTTTAGCCCAACTGGACAGGACATACGGCAAGGTATCACGACAGATAATAGTTGATAACTGCCAGTACAAAGCCATATTAAATGTCACAGACTCGGAAAACCAAAAAATATTTAGTGATATGATAGGGAGCATTACAGTGACCAGCGGCACCATAAGCTTGGACAGCAATAAGGATAATAGTGACTATACCCTGCAATTTGGCGAGTCAAGAGAACCCATTTTGCATCCCCACGAACTTGCAACACTGGAAGATGTGGTACTTATGACCCCAAAGGGGTTCTGCCGTGTCACCAAGGCCCCATATTACAATGAACCACGCAGAGGTAAACCTGTCATCATAAATCAGGATAACCCCCAATCCAGTCAAGATGATGCGATTGGCCGATCATCTCCAAATGTCGTTAATCTGAAAATAAACGAAGATTGACGAGAAACATCAGGCAATATTATTGGTTTGAAAGTTGAACTTTAGCTCTATCAACGGTCATAGCTTCGTCAAAATACCCCATGTCGAAACATGGGGTACTGGCTGGGTCAAGCAAATGGACTATCAGCTCTTTTGTTTCCAACCTTCTGACTTCATTTTTTTTACAGATTTCTGAGTGATATCAAGAAATTTTAGAAGCTCCGTCGATAGGTCATTGCATAAGCCAGGGGTATGACTGAACTTAGAAAGGTATTCTAATATATCATTTATGCAACTATGAGTAGCTAATAGCTTATCCCTAAAAACATAAGACGGGTCATCTTTCTTATCATTTCTAACAGGCTGCATAAGCAACTTCCTATACATATCACTTGGGGCGGTTTCTTCTTTCTGATTCCAGTTTCGGATAGCGGTTCCTATTTCCCGTTTACTCATATCGGCAACTTCTTTGAGTTCACCATTTACCTCGTGAGACTTGTTTATAAATTCTTCACGGTCATCCTGTGGTACAGCCAGAAGCGCGTGTGCTTTTGCATAACCCAAATACGTCACCGGTGACGCATTTGAAAACTCTCTAGCCAAACGTATTAGCCGTTGTGCTGTTACCGCTGACATAGAAACATTGTCATCTAACCATTCAAGCCATTTTCCATGGGGAACTCCTTTTTTAGCCTCGATAAGTAGATTCCCTATTGTTAAAAATGATTGTTCAATTTTATCTATATGGGATTTAATTTCGGTTACTATAGAATCCAGCTCATTATAAATATGCAACTGGCTTTCTGCAGTAGGTTTTAGTGTGGTGCTAGGGTTCAGCACAGTATCGGGATTTACCCCAGATTCTTGATTATTCATGACCTTACTCCTTAAACATAGTAGCGTGTGTACAGACGCTTACTATGATTTTTACATAAAAAAGAGTACCCCACAAAACAAGGGATACTCCATTTTTCCTATCGCTGTATACATGAAGTTCTGGTGATACATGTGATATATAAATCAGATATAAACTATGAACATACCTGTCGCTATGAGATGAAGGTAATTTTACAAAACGTCTATCATATGTATCATGTGGTCTCTAATAACGCATGTTGCCAATGTTATCTGGGCATGAGGTGCGTGATATATTAAGTTATAAAGTAACAGGTGACGCTTCTGATGCGCCACCTGTCACATAGTGATAGTTGAAATTAAACCTTTGCAGCGTACCAACCCGCATAACAGGCCAGTTATGACACATGTGATACTTCCTCCACATGAGTTGTATTCATTACTTTAGGTTGTAGCCAATGATGACATTCCCTTTGGTGCCGTCTCGGGCGTGGTCAAACCGTCGCCGTAGATCGCCTACAAAGGCTTGGCTGCTCATTACCTTACAGCCATTAGTTTTGGCCCATTCCTTGTATTCCTTATGAAGAATAGAAGTTTTGAGGCGAAACCCTTTCTCTGGAACCAGAACCTCATTACAAAATTCACCAAGGATATCTGCGTCTTGCTTGTACTCATCGGTGGATTTCCTTACACTTGCGGGTGGTATTAGCCCCTCTGCCTTTAGTAAATAGTATCCTTGTACCAGCCAGTTAAAAATCCCACTAATATTATCCTCCTGGCGCAAGCGGTGTTTTAATCCCTTGTCCTGTTCCTCTGGCTTAAAGTGTCGGTCAAAGGGAATCAGCATTGCTCTGTTGCTAGAGAATATGGTTTCATCTACGGCCTGTGGCAGATGGTTTGTATTAATGAAAATCTTAAACTCTGGCTTGTACTCAAAGGGGTTTCCATATAAGAAGCGTCCGGTAAATGTGTCGCCCCCGGTCAACTGCTTAACAAGGGCAATGTTCAAATCCAGACCCTTTTCTGGCTCTGACATGTTCACTAGCCGCGCCCCCTTTAATCGGGCTAAATCGGGTGATGCCGCAGCACCATTGTTTGAACGGCGAGATAATGTCTGTGGCTGAATCGTTCTGGCGTAGTCATTCAATAGATACATGATAGTTTCTATAAGCGTAGACTTGCCATTACGTGTCTTTGGCCCGTATAAGATAAAAAAACATTCGAGGGACGTATCCCCCGATATAGCATACCCAAGTGCCTTTTGTAGAAACATGACGGTATCTATGTCGTCACGCATTATTTCATTTACAAACCGTTCCCAAGACGCACTGGCCATACCCTCAACATATTTAACCTTTGAAACTTTGGTAATGTAGTCGGCGGGATTATGTGGCTGTAGCGTCATAGTTCGGAGGTTATATGTTCCGTTCAAGCAGTTAATGAGGTGGTTGTCACAGTCAAAATCTTCAATGCTTTTAGGGGCAACAGAACGGGCATCAGAGAGTAGGCTCTCTCGTCTTCGCCGGCTTTGGAAACCCTCTGCATACCTAACTATATCCTCTTTTCTGCCTTCACCTTCACACTCTTCATCACCCTTATCCAAGTCTTTCACAATATCCCTGGCATACTTGATTAAGCTCTCTGCAAATGATTTGCACCGTTCCATCGCTTGCAGATTACCCTCATCCTTTTCCCAAGCCGCACCAGTGTTAATGTACCAAGCCTTAGTTTCTACAACATGGCATAATACATCCGTGTGAAGCTTACAAAACAGCTTCGCTATACTGATGTCATTGAAGGGATATTCTTCACTTATCCCAACTTTTAACTCTTTGAACCGCTCTAAATAGTTCATATCTAGCCTCGCTTTCAGATATTTTTTCGTCTTGTGACGTGGCTAGATTATAAAATTTGACAAGAGTATCCCACAAAACATGAAATACTCTAAAATTCACATTATGTTATTTCCTCGCCTCCCTGCTATCAAAAAGTAAGAGCAAGTCCCGTTGATATGCGTATGCCGTTAGGAGCATATCCATCACCTCATTGACCTTGCCAATATAATACTCATGCGTTGCGACCATATCATTGATGTTTGTGATGCGGAAAAGCTCAACCAAGGTATTATCACAGATTATTTCTAATTCTCGTATCTCCATCCTCGCTTTGGATAAACCAAGGTTAGCGTTCAATCGGTCTATGACTTTACGAACCCATATAGCTTGCACACCATAATATGAACACGCATTTCCTAGTTCAGATTGAACCTTAATTTTCTTATCCTTTTTTTGAGAGGTACGAGTGATTTGTGATCTAAAAAATTTATATTCCACACTCGAACGGTCATGTATTGCTTGCATACACGATATTAGAAGCAATTCACTGAATCTCCCATCACTATCGAAGAATGGCTTTTTATGAAGCTTTAAGTAGCTTAGTAATTCAATCAACTCACCAAGCATTTGCTCAAAGCGCACTGCGTCCTTGGAGGTTTTCTCATGTATTATCTCTCTAAGATACTTCCGTTCGTTGGTGGCTTTTTGGGGGTACACGTACTTATCAATTATTAATACATTCTTTTTTAGATAGTCAGCAATATCCCCGATAGACACAGGGTTGTGGATAGTTTTTTTCAAGCTTTCTACCATATCAGTAGGCAGCTCATAATCAGCATCTACATTTTCTTCTTTAATTGTATTTGACAGCATAATATCATGTAAATGTCCAAGGTATTCATATTGAAGCATATGCAAATACAGTGTCTCAATTGGAGAGTGCTGATATCCACTTATCTTTTTATTCTTTACGACCTCGCTAGGTATTTGTCCAAGTATACTCAAAATACCAGAAAAATCGTAATCACTCTCTTTATATATAGCCATAGACGCCTTAGCTATAAATGTTTCCCACTCTGAGACAATGCGCAAAAGTTCTTTTCTCATGTTAGCCTTTACATCTAATGATATTTCTTTAGCAAGTGAGTTGGTTATATCTAAAACTATTCCCCCATTTGCGGTCATGTGTTCGTGGATAGAGTGATCGGCATGTTCCATTGAGTGTTTGCTCAATAATTGCAACACATTTATCTCAGGATAACTCCTGTTCTCAAGCATGTAAAAAAAATAAAGAATCTTATATATCTCTGCTTGGTGCTTGGCGGTCATAGTGTCGGAGGATTCAAAACTTATACCGAAACTACTTTTAAGCTTGTCAACTAACCCCACTTTTTTTCTTGTTAAGTTGAAACACAAGGCTTGTATTAGCTCTGCCCTATCGGCCCCGTCCATACCCTCTGCTCTTCCTAAATTGTCTATTATTTCTTCAGCCAAGACAGGTAATGAACAGTCCTCTTCAAATAATTCAACTGTGTTGCCCATGTCATAAATGCTTTCATAGGTCATTCTTACACTTTCTTCGGACAATAAAAATCGTTCGATATACTCATCTAAAGTCATCGCATCGTAAGTATCACTAAATATCCACTCGAATTTCACTTGCTGATAGCTGTCTGATTTTTTGTAGTTTACATCGTTAATATCGACATTATTGTCTGTTAAAATTTTCATTGCATACTGTTTTGAAAAATCATCCATGATAATCATGTGCTCCTTATCCAGCCACTCCAAATGATAATTTACTTATATATGTACTGTACCATGCAGTTAGCAAGTCTGCAATTATAGTAATCCTATATAAGCAATGTTTATCAATAAGGGTAAACATCGCTACATATTAATGCAAGTTATTCACCGACAACAGTTGTTAAAAGCGAGCTGGTGCAATTGGCTTGATAGTTAAACTTGGATATATAGTATAAAATAAAAAACATTACTACTGGGCCACAGAGGATATACAATATTTTAAGAATCATCTCTCCAATATAAACTTCTCGTATGACAACATAAAAATCAATGACAATAATAGATCATAAAAATACCCATAAAATGCGTATTCTTAATCATGATTTTATGATATTTAGATCCATAATATTAGATCATATTTCATGTTAGATTACATCATAGATTATATATGTAAGATGGAATACCCTCAACGAATTGTTGATTTATCCAATATGGATCATTACGACTCGATTAGGATACTACCATGATTCACTGATACCACATGCTCTATAGATAGATTAAATATGATGCATGATTTTATATGTAAATTAGAAGACCATGATTGGACGATTGTGGATTAATAACTCTATGTATGAGTAACTCCATCGAACTGAATGAATTGTCTGGAAACACGAACATTATGAGACGTTGTTATGCGTGAATTGCTTGAGGAGATGATTCTTAAAATGAAGATCTTATTATGATTGGAGGATTAGTATGTTACACACATCCATTGGATTTCACACTTTTAGTATCTTTATTAAGATCGATGGTAAAGAGGCAACAGAGTTATTCCGAGACTTTGAACGATATCGAGATACTACCAATGAAATTGTTATGTATGTTCCAGACAATGAAAAAGACAGAATCCGTAATGCAAAGAAGCTTAGATCCAAAGGTATTAAAGTTCGTGATAAACCAACGATTTGGAAGATTGATTATGTTGATGATCATACTGGAATTGCTTGGACTTTCCGATTTAACAACCACTCCACGGAATACAAAGAATACATTGTCGAAGCCAAGATCAATCCTAAAATCCTTGTTGGCATTGTTGATTATGTTACCGCAGCCAATGAAGATTATTTGGATCTTACGGAGAAACGATTTAACAAAGAAGCCAAGAAGATCAGTAAGATACTAGGTAAGTTATCATGGTATAAGACGAATCGAATAGATTATTGTATAAACTTCGACCTTAAAGAAATGAACATCGGATGTATACCCTGGCAGATGATCCAACTTATAAAACGAGGTGATACACCTCATCACTTTAATGAATGGCAATATTATAATGAAACATCTCATCGTAAAAAGAGTGGTGCATACAGCCACTATCTGAAATCTGGATCAGTGAATATAAACTGCTACTACAAATACAAACAACTCGAAAAAAATTACCCCGACTGTCCAAACATAAATGACTCACTCCATGTAATCCGGTTCGAAGTACAATGCAAATATAGTAAGATACGTTATCTAACTCGGAATGATGATTCTATGTATACACCTCTGGAAGCCATGAAACAACTCTTATCAGACCATACATCCGGTGACATCATTGAGTATTACTACAGACGGATCATTGGACATGGAAATTATTATGCATTAAAAGATGCCATTGAAATCGTTGAATCCCACCATTTCCATCCCCGCAAGGAACAGCGATTGGTAGATACATTGAAATTGATTAACCAATGCCGAGGTATCGCCAAGACCCGATTAGAATTAGAACCTGCTGCTGTAGAACCTTTCAATCGTTCATTAAAACAGCTAGGAGAATTGGGCATAAACCCTGTAACCATCCCCAAGAGTTACGGAATCCGCCGAATACCGAATCTATTAGATACCTATTACAAAATGAAAGAAGCTGGCACCTTGCCAACCGTATCACTGATAGACCCATTTGAATCAATTAACAAACCATTTGAAACCACAGGCCATCATCGGGATAATGACGGCCTGTTTGATTATGAACAAAATTTAGA
>Ga0123355_10016529_pt1 | contig 11632 bp, 4 predicted proteins | sample TergutEmb28metaG_3_FD_89872 | JGI IMG/M metagenome (GOLD analysis project Ga0123355, IMG submission 89872) | Embiratermes neotenicus P1 segment gut microbial communities from Petit-Saut dam, French Guiana - Emb289 P1 | ecosystem: Host-associated > Arthropoda: Insects > Digestive system > Gut ...
CGTGTTTTTTTTCGGGGTACTGTAAGGCGAGAAAGGGGAAAGGGACAACCCATAAAATTTAATTTCCCCCCCCCCCCCCCCCCCCTCCTCAGACTTAACATAACATCCAACCTCCATATGGAGTCTATAGAGTGCTGAAAATGCTTTCATTTCCCTTGAAAATGATTAATTTTCATCTACAGAAGGCAACGGGAGGGACACCAACGGGAGGGGCACTCAACGACTACGAACATCCGTAGAAATAATCGAACGTGTCCTAACGCAATGTTTAAACGAAAGCTCTCTTACGAAAAAAAAGAAATATCTTTGGTTAAGTAACCACTAGTACTCTAAAATGAAAAGATGAAAAGCTATTTTATAAGAAACATGATTATGCAGTACATTCACATAAAACACGGCATCTTTCTTCTGAACCTGATCTTGAGAAGTCACCAGCACTTAGATGCGAAATAAAGTATTACGTCAAAATGGAGCTACAAAGCAAAACTTTTAGGGTGATATTAATACTAGCTTATGATTTCTACATGACACAAAAATACCAGCCATAGCATCTGTTTAAAATAACCAATAACCAAAAGGAAGCAAAAAATTTACTTATTGCTTAAATGGGCATAATTAATACATGTTTAGGTTTATTTTATTTTTATGGTTCCGTGCATCGCTGATCTATATTAATAATTGTCCAACGAGATGCAACACAAAGCGGTCTATTTATTATTCTGCAAGTTCACTCTACAACGTGGGCAAGCTAGCTTGGCCACATTGTAGAGGAGGTAGCTGCACAAAAAAAAAGATGACCAGTACTGGAGGCTGTAGTCACAGTTTTGTGTACTCATGATGATGGGTGTGGTTGACACCCGGAACATATAGAGTGAACTTGCAGAATAATAAATAGACTGCTTTGTTTTGCATCTCGTTGGACAATTATTAATACAGATAATTAATACATATTCTAGATGGTCAAGAATTATATGAATAATATTGCCGGGAGGAAAACTATTCCAAATTAGGTATTTCGCATATAGGATTTATCTGCTTATTAAAATGAGGATGTGGTATACCATATGGAACTCAACTAGCATATCACACTATCAACACATCACCTAAAAGCCGGATTAAAACTCGCCACATTATTGCATCAGTCTTCACCATGCGCAGACCAGATATTTTTAACTCCCAATATTTTAAAAGTTATCCATTTTTATCCTATATATATATATGACTTACATAATTTTATCCGAAATTATTATTTTAATTTTTAAGTCATGATGGTGACACAGTTAACCAAATTTGTACTTTTGTATTCTTGTCATAATAATATCACCCTGAAGATGACCGATATGCAGGCCGAAACTTCTTGATCAAAACATTATGAATAAAGTACGTAATAAATATTGATGTGCATTTGTTGGTTCTTTATATATTTTCCACCTGATTGATGCAAGGAAGATGGAACGTACTTTAATATGTATGTCTGTGCTTACTATGGTAATAAAACTATTTATTGTTTAAAATTTTCTCCGTGATCGATCTTTTAGAATTCGTACACTTTTTGGTGTAAGGTCTGTTCTAGAACGTGGTAGCTTATATATGGCTAAGAGGAAGGTATTGCGAGCAGTGCTTATGTCAATGTGCCTACAGGATTAGAGAAGTCTTAGAAACTTGAAATAACATGGCAAAAGCCCACAGAAAATTGCGTAACTGGCTTGGAATGATGCAGCTTGCGGATCTGAAGAGGCAGGCGTATAAGAAACGGGAGTTCACACAAGAGAAGAATAAATAAGTGTGGATAGAAAACTAGAAATTATTGGTTATTGGAAACTAAGACTTACGAGAAGAAACTTTAAAGATAAGAAACGCTGAGAAGGCTTTATGTAAGGATAAAACAAAAGCGAGTGTAGGTTGAAGAGGAATAAAAACAGACAGAGTGTGTTAGGAAGTTAGGATGTACGGCTTTAAGGTATAAATTAGAAGATAACAGTAAGGGTTTGCGAGAAAGCAAATATAATTTTACTTCAAATTATTTTCCGAAGATTGAATTACTATGCTAATTTTAAAGTGCATAAATTTATATAAAAACTAAAGAATCAACTAACCAACCACATGGGAAAAAAACCCCTTCTTGAAGAGTTAATAGTTCTTCAAATAATCAAAAAATTTTCCAAATGTTATCAAAACTTAAAATTTATTACAGCCTTCACAATATATATCCTATTCTCCTTTTCTTGAGGGAGATAAATCTAGTCCACAGCCTCCCAACATATCGCTCATTTGCGAAAAGAGTGTCACAACTCAAAATTTGACATTTTTGAGTTATTGGTATAGAGAGAAACGTTTACAGATGCACTCTTAACAGGTATAGTTTTATAACGCAATTTGCAAAACTCGCCGTTGGAGAGCAGTTGTCGTCGTTTTACTCACAGAAAATTATAGCGCTTCAAAATCTTTAAAAGCTTCTCCCGAAAAATCACAAATTTGGAGTTGTGACAATCTTGTCGGAAATGAGTGATATTACAATAATATATATTTTAATATTATCCTCTCCTTATTCTCACAGGTGTTCGAAATTTTTATTCTCTCGCTCCTCCTATCAAATCACTTTATGATCTCTCGTCTTTTCCATATGTTCTACAATCCCGGCCCATCCAATTTCTTCTTGATTTTATCACCCGAGTAACATTTTGTGAGGAGTGCAAACTATGAAGTTCCGTATTGTGTAAATTCACCCAATCTTCTGTTACCTGTTCCCTCTTAGGCCAAAATGTCTTCCTCTACACCGCCTATTCGAACATCTTCAAACTACATTCTTCCCTCATTGTGAGATACCAAGTTTTAAGCCCATGTAAAACAACAAACACAATAATAGTGTTGCATATTTCAATCTTCAAATTTTTATAATCCAAACAGAAAGATAAAAGATTAAGCACCGAAAGATAGCAAGCATTGCCTGATTTCAGTCTGCTCTTAATTTATTAATGAATGCAATTCTGTTGTTTTGGTTGTTTCCAAATATTTGAACTTTACCACATTTTCAAAGGATTGATTACCTACGGTTATACAAGGAAAAGAAGGTGTCTTAAATTGATTCGAGATGAGTGAACAATTAATCACGTTGTACTAATTTAGTTTAACGCTTTGTCCCCATTTTAAAAATAGAGCAGCAAGTCAATTATCTCTATCTGTAGAATTTGTCATTTACTTCTGTTAACTCCAGGTAAATTGGCACAAAACACAAACGGTAAGGTAAAATGCACACTTGAACAGACACTGAGGCTCTGTACAGGTCGTACGGTCCATAGGGGAAGTAGAGGTATAGCTCTACTCTTTCTTGGCCGCGGCACCAGAAGGGGGTGAGGGGTCAGCTTCACGCACCGGCCGCTCTTTACCCCGGTAAAGACTCGGTACCCATTGTACAGGAGGCTGGGTGGGCCCCAGGGCCGGTCTGGACAGGTGCGGAAAATCTCGCCCCCACCGGTATTCGAACCCCGGACCGTCCAGCCCGTAGCCAGTCGCAATGCCTACTACGCTACCCGGCCCACAGAGTGGCATAAGATCTCTGTAATATTTTGGGCTAAGACTAATATCCTGAGGAAAGAAGAAAAGGGAGTGATAGATAATTCCTTAATTTACGGTGACTTATTTACAACGTTAGTCTCGCTTTTCGGTTGTGGCGCGCTATAAAATAGACTGTGTTGCAGAAGTAATGTAGGAACAAACTGTCCAATTTTAGTACCGAAGAAAAACGTACAAGATTTTCATAAGTATTTATTTTTCCTGTCAAACCATTCTGGATTTACCGAGTTCGCCCACACCAGAAAATAAGTTGTCAGGATTATCATATCGTATTTGTGTGCATGGAAAAATTATACTTTATTTAACCTACAATAATATGTGTCATAAAATTAATTTTTATGTAATGAGTCTCATGTAAGTCTATATTTTATTAGGGTCGAACAGAAATTTTTCATAATTTATGGAAAATCAGCCATGGTAAAATAACCTGTGTTTGAAGTAACAGGTAAAAGATCTGTCAAGGGTTGTAATTTCAAATCAATGTACCTAAGGAAATAGGGTGAAATTTATGTGTTGTTATTTTCTTGCACACTATAGATCAACTTTTCAGCACCTCTAACTCTAAAGAAGTTTCGGGGTCTATAAAAGATGCGGAATTTCTTGGGAGAAGTGAACAACTATAAGTTGTTAGTACGGGTTGTGTCCTGTATAGGGAGTTATTTAAGCTGCGGTTTGAGCTAGTCTTACCACTTAACAGTAGGAAAACCTTGTTTGATACCAGTCAAATGACTGATGTTGTCTCGTTACAGTGTCTTCCAAGTCAGACTTTGTTGTATAGTCTCTGAATTGCCAAGCAGGAAAACACATTTATTTTCCTTGTAAAATAATTTTTTGGCAGTTGTTTCTCATGCAAGCAGGCGAAGAACACTGGGTGTACACAGGTGTAGAATGATATTAGTTAACGGAAAAACGTATTATGTAAACCTTGTTATTAACTCTGAGTAAATGACCAACTTGATGCATAGTTAAGTTATATAAAAGTTTATTATTATAATCCTCTACACGTTTCGAGCAACACTGTGCTCATCACCAGGAGGTCGAATTGTATTAATGCAGCATCTGGTATAGCACTTTCTGTAAGTGACCGTCCGATCACTTACAGAAAGTGCTATACCAGATGATGCATTAATACAATTCGACCTCCTGGTGATGAGCACAGTGTTGCTCGAAACATGTAGAGAATTATAATAATAAACTTTTATATGACTTAACTGTGCATCAAGTTGGTCATTTATCCGGAGTTGTACCAGGAAGCATGTTCAGCAAAATATAAAATTGTTATTAACTCTCACATTCAACACCGGTCATGCTTTAGTCCGTTATTTTTTAAGACATGCAGATTGTGCTGTAATTTAATGTGCAAACCCCGCAGCGGCCTTCTATTCTGGACGTAGTTTAACAATTTTTCACATCCGTTGCAGAAACAGGGATGAAAGACTGTGCGACAATATAACTGAAACCAAAACAGATTTGCTATTGTCGGACTACTTCGAAGATCTGTTAGATATCGCATTCGCCGCTCTTGTCTTCTATAACCACACCTTCAACATTTATTCTGCTTCTGCTGTGGCGCGACTACTTCCGATTTCCACCAGATCACCTGAGGTCGTCCATTGCAACGGCTGTCATTTCGTTATCTGGTCAATCAGCCGGAGGTAACCAAGCGCTGAAAACTGCAAACAATGATTTTTAAGCCTGTCATCTATTGTGGACATATAACAGATATTCGATTTCACGTTAATTCATTATCAGTATAGATCTTGATTCTGGCTATGACGTTGACTGTGTAGGAATAGATGTGTTCCAGCCTGTCCAATGAATAATACTGTACTTCACTTCAAGGCGAAGATTGCAATATTCTCCAAACTTTAGCCAATATATACTATACTGAGGTGCCTTCATCCAAAAATAAGACGCACATTAATGTATAACGCAGTTCTGATACAGAGCGATACAATTTTCTGTGTATCATTTGGACCACAACTAACATGTAACACGCTCAGACTCTCAGTATTATAACTTTGTTCTTACGCTATTGTTACGGTGTACCTTATTTCGGTGTTCTAATTATAGTCTTCATCTGACAGCGTAAGGCAGAACAAAGAGATGGGTGTCGAGATAATACGTGTTGCCCGTAAGTGAAAATGGGTGGAGTCCAAGAATCAGTGTCTGCCTGCACTGGTACAAAACATGTTCAAAAATACTGCTCAATTTTCACTAAAATTCCCTTCCGTTCCCAATTCGCATTTTCCCTACAAACTTTCATCACAGGCATCTGTCATCTTATCTTCCTCCAGAAAAAAAAACCACAACGTTCGTAGTACACAAAAAAATCCATTCTCAGAAGGGATACATTCTTTGTAGTTCGGGGTTATTGCTCGACGCTTTGGAACTTTTGAAAAATTATACGTTGTAACTGTAAAAAATACAGATATTTGTAATATATTAACACCAAATCAGAACTGTACAAAACGCACGCATGACTAACAATCAATGGAAGGCAGCACAAAATCAGTGTGTCCCAAGGGAAATATGTGGTTGAGTGTTTAAATTACCCGCAAGGTAGCATTTCGATTGACTGTCTAACATCAGTTTCGACGCATGTTTCATATGTTATTCTTTCGTCTTCCAATGTCACTTTTAAATCAGACAAAAGCAAGTTTTCCTTAATCCTTACCTGAAAAGCATTTAGAAATTATAACCGTCTTTTTAACTGATTTTACACCATAAACCGCCTAATTTGGAACAACGTCTATAAGTATGTTGGGCCGAATTTTTTTTCTCAGGCTTTTCCAGCAAACGTCGTGATAATACATCAAATAACGTCACGCCATTTCTAATTTATTAGATGTTATATAATTTGACGTTTTGACAGTTTTTTGTTTAAATTATAAGCCATGAATAAATAATATACTGCTTTAGTTTACTCTTATTCATCAGTGGTAAAGACGCTGGAATATCCTCATAAAGCATGTTCTGTACTTGGTTCAAAGCAAGCAATCCGAATGCGCAAATGACGTGCCCAGTAAACCACGAGAAAGTTATCTGTCACAATTAGTGGATTCTAGCTCTCAAGAGTCGAATCTGACAATAAGCAGTTTCATCAAACAATATACAGCTTAGTAAGAGAAGTTTGGGATGACACAGCAGTGGGTAGCAGATGTAGCGACTGACACTGTTCTAGCTGGATTCATGCACTGGCTAACTTAGAATATATACATTGTGTTTGCAACAAGAAACTTAAAGGCAGAACAAGAAGGAACGTGATTCCAACTTTGCATCCCCCTCCCCCCTCTTTCCCATCTTCGGTAACATTAACCTAACTTGTGGCTTTTTTGACTAGACTTGTCTGAAAGGACAGTAAGTATCTTATTCAATGCACGATGCGACTATTTCGAAGAGGTATTTGTAGTTAGCTTGCTTCTTCTGAGCATTCTTTGTCAAATACCTAATAATTCTATGGTCAAGAATTTTCCTTGATTTCTAGCGAAAGAAACAGTCTATTCCCCCTCTTCAGTAAAACTAAATAATGAATTACATTCTGAGCCAGTAGAATCCAGTACAAATTTCACATTATTTGTTACTTTCATTGTAATATTCTATACATGTCTAGATCCTCAACTTAGTTACCACCATTGACATTTCCCGACCAAACTTTAACAAGCGTTTCTTAATTTCCTCGTATATATTGCATACTATGTCGATTAAACCGCTGACTTAATAGTATTGAGACAAGAGGCTAAAAGTGCGAGTAAAATTATATTTCAAGCAATTCTTTGCATTTTCGATTTACTTCCTGTTTCGATATTCTTGTTCAGAATCTTGGTCCCAATCACCTCAGAACTTATGTTTCTGCGTGATACCAGTTTTCACATTCACATAAAAACAGGTACAAGTAGTTATGTACGCTTAATCCTGCTTCTCTATACGCAAATCGGAAATATAAAAATATTCTGCACAGATTGGCTGAAACCTGTGAAACAGCTAAATTGTTATAATAGAATAGTTAAATTTGCTGAGAGAAAAGTTTCTGACTTGCGTGAAATTTCCATTAGAGAAATATCTGAATTAACCAGGAACAAGGTACGTTCTACACAAACTGTGTCGCCAGCAACATATGTGAATTGTTCTGATATTTACGTGATTTTGTTGTGCCACCACTTTCTAAATAATGGTAAATAACTTCGCAGTATAACATTGTTTTTATAAACCATATGGAGGAATTGCTTCTGCAAGTTTATGTTGGAGATTCCAGTAGGAACGTCCCCACCGACCTTTCCTGAACGAACAGTACTCCTTAGAAATGGAGGTAAACCCGCAAAATTTTAATTATTCAGTATTTATTGGATAGAATATTTAGCAAAGTGTGTACCGATCTTACATACCTACACAGAGAAAATAAGATAAAAGATCGAAAACGTGATGATCGCTGACTATAGGATTAGACGTAAATATTATATGTGGAAGAGACATGCATTACATTTAAACCCCATAAGCATTTTTAACACTCTAAATTGTACAGCATTCAGATACATGCTTACAAGAAAAGGGGGATTTCACACTTTATTTCTACGTGTATGCCACAACTGAAGTCCAATAAATGAACTAATCAGACTTCTCACCCAGCGAAATGTCATATCTGTAAATTGAACTAAAGCTACTCAAACCAGATGAGCCTGAGCAGCCGTCAGAACATGTCAGTCGATTAAAATGTCATTTACCTGTACGGATTAAGAAAGAGCGTGTCGAATATTTCAGGCCCTATTAACCATGAAGATTTACATTTACCACAAAAAAAAACTTTCATATAATGAAAAAAGATAATATTAAAAGACGTACAAGGTATATGCATTTCCATAACGTACTACTGTTTTTCTAGTCACAAAGAAAACTTTTTACCGGTTGTGTCATCGAATCACAAATATAAGTAGAACCGAAACATGTTGCCTGTAAAATAAACATAAACTTTGGGTTGTGCGTGAATTTGAAAAAAATGTATTTGTCAAAAAGAAAGCTGCTCTATATTTTACTTGTCAGAGTACTGAACGGATTACTTGTTAGAGATTAGAAGCGCGTAATTACTGCATAGTGTTTCATGATTTTTGCTACGTTTTCTCCTCTGAAAAAAGTATTTGCTGTTGATATAATAAGAAACTTAAATTACCATCTGAGTTACTGTACGGCCACAGTGTATGTTGAGTAATAAATTAATCTTATGAAAACGAGTTCCGCATCGGATTACTAATTAACTCTGCGTAGCACATTCCTGCTTGAAGGCCCAATAGTTTCATTTCCTGTAAAGAAATATCCGTAATCTTTTTAAAGGTGAAATTCTAGTGCCGTGTTCAATCGCCTCTCAACCTATCCTGAGTTAGAACAATCCAGTCCACACTATCCCATCTAGTTTCATGAAGATACATTTTAATATTTCGTCGGCACCTCTTTCAAGATCTTTCAAGTAGTCTTCTCCATTTTTCCACTAAAACACTCTATGAAACCCTCTATATTCACCATGTGTGCCACGTGTCCCACCCATTTCATTGTCACAGATTTGACTACCCAGCTAACTGTAGTGAGTAATACAAATCGTAAATCTCCTCCTACACAGTTTTCTCCAGCCTCCTATTAATTCTTGTCCCTTAGACACAGAAATCTTCTTCAGTACTTTGCTCTCGGACACCGTAGAATGTGAAATAATGTGAAATGCCAACTTGATGCAACAAGGTAATTTTATCGATGTATTCTTAGCTCGACATGTTTCGTGTACATACGCCCATTATCAGGAGCATTAGATTTTAAGTTGTAGCATATGATTTTCTGCACCGAATTTTTGGACTGGTGGTGGTCTTGAAAGCCGCCGCGTAGATCTCGTGTACGGTGCGGATGGTGCCGTGCGACTAGCACGTATATTTTGTGTTCGTCAAATAATTGAGAAAAAAATAGGAATACAACGAAGCAGTGCATAAGCTTTTTATAGACTTAAAGAAAGCTTATGATGAGGAGGTCTTGTATAATATTCTCATTGAGGTTTTTATCCCTATGAAACTGGCGCGGTTAATAAAAATGTGTCTGAGTGAAACATAAGGTGTAGGTAAGCGTTTGTCTGACATGTTTCATGTTAGGAATGGTTTTGAAAAAAGAAGATGCTTTATCGCCATTGATTTTCAAATTTGCTTTATAGTACACCATCATTCGGAGGGTTCAGGTAAACCAGGATGGCTTGAAATCAAATGGTAAAGGTTAGTTTGTGGTCTATGTTGATGATGTTAATACAAGGGGGGGGGGGAGAGAGAGAGCGTACATATTATAAAGAAAAACACAGACACTTTAGTAGTTGCTAGAAAGGAGATTGAATTAGAAGTGAATGCTAAAAACTAAGTGCACAGTCATGTCTCGAGATCAGAATGCATTTCGAAGTCATAATATAAAGATTGATAATAGTTCCTTTGAAAGGGTGAAGAGTTCAAATATTTGGGAACAACCTTAAAAAATCAAAATTATATTCAGGAAGATATTAAGAGCAGATTAGAGTCTGGGATTGCTTGCTATCATTCGAGCAGGATATTTGTCTTCCAGTTTGCTGTACAAAATTTAACCCTTAACCCGCTAAGGTGGAAAATATGGTGAGCTCCTAATAATGCCAGCAGATGGCAGATGGGATTTAACTCGGCGTTTAAAGAGTTAAAGATTACGATATACAGAACTATAATTTTGCCTGTTATTTTTTATGGGTGTGAAACTTGGTCGGTCACATTGAGGGAATAACGTAGGTAGAGGATGTTGGAGAATAGGGTGTTGAGGATTATATTCGGGCCTAAGAGGGAAAATTTAGGAGGGGAATACATAAAACTAAATAATGAGGAGCCTAATGATTTGTACTCCTCACCCAGTATTTTTTGGTGATCAAAGCGAGAAGAATGAGATGTTTGGCGCATATAGAGCGTATGGGGAAGAGGAGAGGTGTATACAGGGTTTGGTGTGGAAATCTGAAAGAAGAGACCGCTTGGAAGACCCAGGTGTGGATGGGAGGAGAATATTAAGATGGATCTTCAAGAAAGTGGAAATGATGACATGGACTGGATCGGTCTGCCTCAGAAGATCGATAGATGGCGGACACTTGTAAATGAGGCATTGAGCTGCCCCAATGAGTTGTCACAAGCTGCTCCCTTTCCAATATGTAAATCAGTTGCCTAGTTGAAGTCATAGATTCAGCGACAAGTATTAAATGTCTACTTTACGCAGATGATTTTGTTTTATGGCATGAAACAGGAAAACAAAATACTTAGGCCAAGATCGAAAGAATACATTAATGATGCGTTTGATGTGTCAGCAAATTAGCGTTATACAGACGGACCGAATATAAAAACAGAAAAAAAAAGAAATTCCAATCAGTCTTGCCATCTGTCTCTATCTCCAGTACTAACCCAACCTGAAATACAAAGAAATACCTTTCACGCAAATGAATGAATACACATATTGCATCCTGCTCCACTACTCCCATACTTCAGGTCCCTCCGGTAACTGTAGAAGCATGGCCCAAGAACAAGTTATACGCACAGTATGCAAAGTCAAAGAGCCCACCGCTGGTGAATTGGTGTTCTATAACAGATGATTTATTATACAGATAGAACAGCAAATACTCGCATTCCAAACAGTCATACACGCAATGAATAAATACAAAACATAAAAAGGAGGAAAGCTCCACTCTCATAATAGGTATAATGTCGTGGCTAGTGTTTTCCAAACACACTCAATAAAAAAAAAACTCACATCAGAATCCAACGAAGCCAGATGTGGCGACACGGCTACACGACACCTGGCGCGCTCTTCACTGAACCAAGAACAAGACGGAATTTTGAGGACCGAACAGGTCAGCTGTCCCTAAGGTGAAGGAAGGGAGCGTGTCACAACCCGTTCCTCGACCAAAGAAAGGCCATCGATGATTCTATGCCTGGGTTGTCACATCTTACTTCCCCCCCCCCCCCCCCCCCCCCGCCCCCCCCCCCCCCCTCTTCCCCCCTCCCCCCCCCCCACCCACATCCTCTTTTCCTCTCCCACC
>Ga0123355_10016530_pt1 | contig 11632 bp, 6 predicted proteins | sample TergutEmb28metaG_3_FD_89872 | JGI IMG/M metagenome (GOLD analysis project Ga0123355, IMG submission 89872) | Embiratermes neotenicus P1 segment gut microbial communities from Petit-Saut dam, French Guiana - Emb289 P1 | ecosystem: Host-associated > Arthropoda: Insects > Digestive system > Gut ...
ACCACACATTCCTGCCAGTTTTAATATGTATTTGGTAATCAATAAGTGTGTAACAGCTGTCAAAGTTTCAAACTTCACTGGCCATTATCTCCGTAACCGTTCAACTTTGGACATAGGTGTTTTTGGAACACACACCCGAATTCTGGCACATTACTCCTGGGACACCCTGTATGTATTTTTTTCAAAAGTATACCTCTTACTTGAATGTAAAGTATCGAACCACAGCCTAGCAGACTGTTTTTGCTAACAGGTATCGAATGCAGTACCGCAGTCTGTTGTAGCGAACAGGTTTCTAAGGTAGTACCGCAGACTGTTGTAGGTAACAGGTATCGCAGGGAGTACTGTAGATTGTTGTTAGCTGGTCTCGCAGTCAAAAAGATGCGCCTTAGTTAGCAAAGTACAGAAGGTCTTGACGATGCAGAAGCATGGTTCAAAAGTATCTAAGTACGGGTCGGGCACCGCAATTTATAGCCCACACCTAATGACTTCACTAATGAATTTTTGTGATTTTATGGATCTATAGGAATTTTAATGTATTTGTTCTGAGGGTTGAAAGGATCTAATGAAGTAAGTGGGCCATTAATGCTAATGGATTTGGCCTGAGGAGGTGAAAGGAACAAGACAAGTAAGTGGGCCATTAACTCTAATGCTTTTGGCCTGAGGCATGAACATGTTTCTAAGCGGGTTTGCGATTTTATCGATCTAAACGAATTTTAAAAGATTTAGCCTCCGACTTAAGAGTGATTCAGCAGTTTACTTGAACCATGTGCACTGTATGTAACTGCTAGCGACTTAAGGCAAACACCTACTCTCAGTTTCGGTGGTGATTGTCTAGTCCGCTCTCGCAGTTTACCTGCAAGTCTCTCTGTGGTCGGTCGTGGAAGTCACACAATGGATTTTCGGGGCTTCGGTGGTGTTTCGTTCCTTCGGAACTCTGTCATCGTCCGCTTGTCTGAAGACTTGAATGATATTATAGGACAAAGTGTTTGGTACGATACATTTCAAGTTCAAAACACAAAGTGGTTATAGCTCGTTTATGATATTGTTACGGCCATGAACGGTGATAAAGTGTTGTGTGGTTCATTTGGTCTGTACCCGAGTTACGTGGCCGTTATCCTATTCATTTCTACGTGTTGTGTATTGAAAAGTTAATCTACGCAGATTATATTGAAAAGTGTATTGCCGATAAGGAATGTAGCGTTTCTTGTAAGCCACATAAGGATATTTCCATTTATCATCTAGTAGCGAGACAATTGGATTATCACTTGAAGCAATACAATTTCGAAAACTGCCATCCGAACTAGTATTTTCTGAAAGTGTATTGAAGAAAATAAGTTGTTTTCTCTGGCTTACGGAATAGTGAGTGTCAATAAGCGTGCTGCATGCTTAACTAATGAAGTAATAACGTCAAGGCATGACTGTGTGTTTGAACGTTACACTTGTGATTTGGACTTACCTAAAAGCTGGCTGGCTGCACATTGTATACGCGGTACTATTGCATGTATCGTAAAAAGACCTGCCCCTTCTACATATTATACTGCAAAAGGAAATCTCATCATTTGTTTGGAGAAGCCCAGTGTCGTAAATTGTGTATAAAAGACAAATCCGCAAGTTTAAAATCACCGTATTAAAAGTTACAAACTTTAATCACCACCTAATCAAACTGTAAGCGTAAAAAGAAAATATGTATTTCAAAATTTACGCGTTTTTAATTGCACCGCAAACAACCTTCTGACGGCTACCAAACCACACTGCTGATAAATGAATGTAAGTGTACAAACAAAAAAAATGGATGACTTTCATTGTGTATATGTTTGTAAATTGAAAATTGTGTGTATTTATTTTCCTTATTACAATATACCTGGTATAGGATCCTTTAAAAAGTGAGATGGTTAAAGCAGAACCTACAACCTTCCAATTATGAGTCCGGAATCTTACCTCTTCAGCCAGCTCGTTTGAAATATTGAAAGTCATAAAAAGTGTAATTTAAAGTTAGCGCTTTGGCCGCCATATTGTAAATGGCGGCAGGTAGTAATTAAAATAATGACAATTTAAACATTTAAAACTAGCGCTTGTAGTCATATTCAAAATAGCGGACTTTGTTTTAATTTAGAAATGGTGCACATTCAAAATGCCGAACTTTAAGTTTTAATTTAAAAAATGGTGCTCATTCAAACTTGCGGACTTGAAACTTAGGTTAGCGCTCATTCGAAATAGTATCAGGCCCCATCCTGTCTGGCATAATTGGGTCATCCGCCCTATTTGTTTAATACTACGCCATTTGTTTACATCACGTATCCGTTTCCGTATTTGTTTTCGTATCAAAAGTTAGGTTAAGGCGCTAAACTGGTCCTACACGGCGCCATACTGTCTGGCATAATTGGGCCACCCGCCATACTTCTTTACATACTACGTCATTTGTTTACATCACGTGACCGCTGCCGTATTTTACATATAAAAAGTTGAAGTTATGTTAAGGCAGCCAACTGGTCCTACACGGCGCCATACTGTCTAGGATATTTGGCCCATCCACCATATTTGTTTACATATTACATTTGCATCACGTGCCGGCTGCCGTATTTGTTTACATGTCAAAGGTTAAAGTTAGGTTAAGGCGCCACACTAGCCCTACACGGCGCCATACTGTCTGGGATAATTGGGTCATCCGCCATATTTGTTTACGTACAACGCCATTTGTTTACATATCAGATGTTAAAGTTAGGTTAAGGCATCACAGTGGAATAATTGGGCCATCCTCCATATTTGTTTATATCACGTGACCGCCGGAGGCAAGGTCTCCCGCCATTTTTGTTTACATGTGACGTCACTTCCGGCCTAGAAGTCATTGGCCCACCGCCATGTTTGTTTACGTCACGTGACTGTGACGTCACTTCCTTCCCAAACAGCAACCCTCTCTACTAGCCCATCACATTCTCGAACGTCGGTACCAGACGGAAGTGAGTGGTCAGATTCACGTCAGAGCCGTGGTGCTCCCTGGGTAGGATGTATGGGCCCAGAACAAGTGTGGAGACTGTGGCGATGAGCATCTTCTCTATTTGCGGGGAATCTATCCGTGCTCGTCCAGTCCGTAGCCTAGAGACTATGCTGACTGACCTGCCTCCGGCTTCTCCGTTCAATGAATCTATTATAGATGATACGAAAGTCGCGCAACTTGAGAAAACATGAGGATACTGACTTTTCATTACATCAATCAACGAATGCATTCAGTAAAACACAATAAACTACACGTTATAAAATGCAATTCATGACAAGTATCAATCCCCTACATGTTTGGGCACCTGAGTGCGATCCTCAGTGAGTCTACTAGAACATAGGCATGCAAGTCCAACATGCCAATCTAAGGTATTGATCGCCTTCACTGGTACCATTAAAACGTTAAAATTATAGAATGCACGAATTTAACAAGTATAAATTTGCAGTATTCTGAGGATGGTTGTCCGGTGCCGAAACATGTAAGAGTTTGATGCTTGTCATGAATTATATTGGATGGTTTGTATGTTTTTAGTGCATTCGTTTGTTGATATAGTAAAATTGAGAAATGCACGGTACGCGTAACATAATGAGGACACTGATTTTCTAGCAGCAGCAGGAACAGCGGCGGCGGCGGCGGCGGCGGTGGTGCTGGTGGTGGCGGAGGTGGTGGTGGCGGTGGCTGCGGCGATAGCAGTAGCAGTATCAGTAACAGCATCAACAACAAAATTAACAGCACATGAATAGGCTGCTCTTTGTCACATACAAATTATTTAACACTTTCAAGACAGAATTCATCTGGATTACACAGTTATTTAAAGATTAAGTTCGTACCGCGCTGTAAAAACTCCGGGTTATAACAAGACAGACAATGTACCATAACGTAACAATGAGTTGCGTTCGCATAACCGTTATTGTCGTGGAAAAGCAATAAAGCATTACATATTCTGAGGGTGAGTCTGTATCCTTAGTTGTTCAGTATGCAAAGCGCATGTGCTTCATTATATTTTTGTCATCTGTGGCCTCTCCTTTTCTACCATATTTTTCCACATTATCTCATAGATGATACGATTTTCGGGAAAAGGGTTATTGAACTATAATGTGTGTTTTGATTTTCTCTGCAGCTTTTGTCTGCAACATATCTCATTCTAAGAAGAATTCAGCGGGATATTATCATAAATGTACATAGAGTTTCATGTAAAATGCCGGTAATTTTATCAGTTTTTAATGCACATCGAATTTTCTGGCAAGATTTTCGAAAAACCCTCAAATATCAAATCTAATGAAAATCCGTCAAGTGGGAGCCGAGTTGTTCCATTCCCACGGACGGACAGACATGACAAAGCTATTACTCTTTTTCGAAATTTTGCGAACGCGTCTAAAACCAGTCATTTAACGCTGTTCACTGAAATAATAGCTGTTTGTACAGATCATCACACAGAAGATAACAATGCAGTATGTAGAGAAAATTTAGAATTATTGAATGTTCAGCTTGGTGGTGCATGATGCCTTACAGGGTTAAGAAGCTGTCGTATTGTGTTACCCAGTGGTGTTAAACTGAGAATCTGATGTCAGATCAGAGTAAAGCAAAAACATTCATTTTTCCCTCCAGGTTTTATGATGGATATGCATCTCATCCTTGATTGCGTCACCCTATCAGTAAGTGTTTAAAGGACAGTACAAATCATGAAGTTCCTTGCTTTGAAAATTTCTAAAAACTGCTGTTACTTTTACCGCCTTACATCGAGACATGTTATCTGAAACTTCATTGTGTGTTTTAGACGCGTTCGCGAATTTGCCAGAAGGCACTGTTAGCTTGCCAGGCCTCATGTAACAGCTGCTCACTCCTGGTCGGGTTTAAGCGGAATGTTGTGTGGGGGATTTTTCACTTTGTCGAGAGACTGAAGTTTCACGTCAGTACAGAACACGTGAGTGACTAACGCGTGCTTCGGCGGCTATGATAGATACACTGGTCGGAGGATTCGATAAAGAAAATTGTATTACAAAGCCCAATAATTTGCATGTTTAATTAAATCAAACTATAGTTGTTGATGTTTTGTTAAGGTGTTCATTGTGCCGATCAAACGGATATTGATGATTGTGTTGTCCCGAAAACTGTTGCATTTAACGTCGCGTTTGAAGGGATGCATCAAGTAGCAATGAAAACAAAGATAAGGAAGGTAAATTTCGAACATGAAACAATGAAACATCTGCTTGTAACGGGCGGAAGGACCTGGTTTGTATACTTGATCCGCAAGCTACCTATCCTGACATCTCATGATTTCTTTTGCCTTCACCACACAATTGGTGTAGAGGTAAATCTGTAGATATTCGGAGGTATCCTGTTCGAATACTGGCAGGGAGATTGGCTGTCTTGAGGCTTTCCTTTTTTTTCAAACTTCTGGCAAGTACAACTCGACTGGCCACGGCTACTTCCAAATGCTTTATGGCATATCAGTCACCGTCCCACAACCTACACCGTTCACTTGGAACTGCTTAATGCGTTGTTCAATAAACCGCAAAGTAAACCTTACTCATTCGTTCCATATAAATGTCCCAGTTAGAACCTTCATTACACCATGACCGCATTTTTCCATATTTGTTTTGTACATGAGGCTTGTACACTACACAACATGTACAAGTGAGGCTACTCCATTTGGCGAAGCAATAAAACATACAATTGTATTGACATTTCATGTTCTTCGGAATATTTTTGTAACATACGGGCAGTATTTTTAGTTAGGTATGGAGTTTTATCATTGTTCATTTCTGTGTTTCTGTGTTTATTTGGTTTTTTGTTGTGAAGTTTTGTCGATAGTTTATTGCCTTGGCGTACTTTTCGTCACTTTGTTTTGATTTATAGTAGTGTCGGTACCTTTGTTGTTTTTATATACCTTTTGTCACTACTTCTGTTTTGGTTTACAGTCCTGTCCTTCCTTTTTTTATATAACGATTATCACTACATTTATTTTGGCGTACAGTTCTGTCGGTAGTTTTGCTTTGTTTTGGAGCCCTGTCGCCGCCTCTTATCGAAGCGCATTCATGCAGTGCTTTTTGTTTTACCGATATTGAGAAAGAATCTGAAATGAGGAAATACCTCTATAAGTGCCAGTTACTGCGTGTTACTTTGTATAGAGCCGGGGCTGATTTTGTTATGACGTGAATACATTTTGATAGAATTTCAAAAATCTTATATTACGTAAATGCATACAAGTGCACTCATATATTATTAAACTCCTCTTTATTAACATTATATGTCACTTCACCAGTTTCAACCCTCAAAGGGCAATCCTCAAGGAGTACATTTGATACATTCCAGCAGCAAGGTGGAGTTGTATACATTTCTGCAGTACACATTCCAGCAGCAAGGTGCCACTGGAATGTATCAATTTTACTCTCTGAGGATGGCCCTTTGAGGGTTGAAACATGTTGGAATGGAGTATAGAGGTAATAAAGCGGCGTTTTATTAATATATGAGTGCATTTGTCTGTATTTATTTAATATAGTGATATTAATGCAAGGATATGAACAAGATAAAATACAAAAATCTTGTTCCACGTTCGATGGGACCCTTTAAATTTTGTATTAAAATCAGCCTTAAATTTGTTGTTTTCATGAAATTTTCCCCACAGACTGACGCGTTCATACTGAAAGCTGTCACTGAACTGCAGAACCTCGTTTCGGCCTCCAATTGATACACTGAACCAAATCGTACACAGTTACTTCCGGACTTGCCTGACACGGTGTGAAAGCGAATTTATTGTGTACACCATTTCATTTGACTCACATCAAATTTTTGATATGACTGAAACCAGTGTATTTGTCTAAAACAAATAATTTAAGATTCATACATGGCTAAAATGGGCCGTTTTGAAGTTGACTGAATTACGTACTTTTCAGTGAACGTGAAAGGCAGTGAAATAAAGGGAATCTGAAAAGTCCTGCAGTTTGTGCTAGAGTCGTTGGCGTCTCCAGCATGTTGCATTGCTTCTTGTATTGACTTTGAAAATTAATCATGCCCTGTTGACGCCCTGAGACGCAGAGTGCTGAATGGCCTGTGATTCATTTCAGTTCCAGCCTGGCGATCTTCAAGAATTGACAGCGCTCATTTCCTTCTGTCGTCGCTGCTAAGCTGCAAGCGAAGGTGCCACACCCAGTGTCGCTTTTTCAACAACTGCATCCGTGTTATTATTATTATTATTATTATTATTATTATTATTATGTGTTTGTTGTTGTTGAATCCAGTCAAATTCTGAATAGACGGTAACTAAAGCTGATAATCGATCAGTGACTCATATACCGCGTTCACGATAGTTACGGAGTGGATGCCAGTGAAAGATAAAATAGATCAAGTTTTTCCTGTGCACGCAGTGACGTCACATGGAGGGAGTCGAACACCTACACGCATTCTTAACCTCGGCATTAGATTTCTGTCTTGGCCGCTCTATCCTCAGGGAAAGAGCCCATGTTACCGGTTGGATAGGAGGATGGGTCGACCTCATAACGGGTCTAGACACTTCGCGGAAGAAGAAAATCCTTTTACCCTACCGGGAATCGAATAAAGCCTTCTTGGTTGTCCAGCGCGCAGAATAGTCAGTATAGCGAGTGAGCTGTGACAGGGAAATTCGGGTATTCTGGCCATGGGTTAGGAGCTTCTAGAAAACGGTGTTATGCGAGGCCTTCTCTACGAAAAGTCACAGGAAAGTAAAGTAACAATGTGTACGTACAGACGTACAATTTAAGGACTTCAGTGTTTCTTTAGTTATTTTAAACGGTGTTTCTATGTTACACTGTGTTAGCATTCATCTCTACAACTTTTGTTCGATACATTTTTCGCTCTGTAAGGAATTTGATTTACACTCGAGATGCGCACAGAGTTATAGGTCTTTGCGTAAAGTAGGCATTGCCTCATTCAATTTAAATGAAATTGAAATGACTCGGTAGGTTCCTGTAAAGTTCTCCAACATAAAATTCAGTGGTTCTCGAATTGTTTTCTGCGTACAGATGGACGAGTGGATGGAAGGAACGATTTTATTAGGCACGACGCAGACTTACGGTGCCCCTAAAAATTGGTCCCTGAAGTAAAGGAAGCCGCAAGATTCAGCGACTGTGAAACTTTGATGAATGTTGTGACTGGAATGAAGATAGAAAAAACCAGTTGTAAATACAGAAAATAAACATCGTCAAATTTGTGTCTTGTTCTTAGGTATTTGATATATATTTTCGCACATACGAGGACTTGATATTTAACATGTCTTTGGTAATAGCTTTGAATGGGTATTAACATAAGCTAACGAGCTAATGGTGGAGCACACGTGCCCAGGCATTACTCATTGGTAGTGTCGTAAACAAAGTAGCTTCATCTTTCTCTATGCCCCTGCCCGCTAATCTGTTATTATGTACCTGTTACTGGAGCCCTTAGCCCTGGTGTTCATATTGGATTACGTTTTATAATGGTTGCGGAGTTTTGGTATGATGGTCAATTGCGTTAACCGGTTTGTCTTTGTAATGGAGACGCGGTATTTTATAGGAACTAAACTGACTGCTCAATAAGGACTTCGCACCATGAAGCTAGTTCGCGGTTAAATTATTGTATAAGTTCTTGATACGATAAGCGGTAGTCACTCTTAAGGGCGGAGGATCCTGCAAGTTCAACAGAAATAGTTAATTGACAGATAATGCAATGCTGTCGGAACTTTGGTAATGCTATATGAACTTGGGGCCCACCTTTAGAACCGGCTGACATCTCGCTGTTTTCAGCCCCTCGCAGGAAATGCAGACAGTTCGTGAAATCAGAGCGCCTATTCTGGCAACTGATAAAAACATTGAAATGGAAATGTGCAAACAAAGGAGATAACATCTCTTTGCTGCGTAAAAAAGCATAGTCCTGCAACCTGCTTCTCATATAATAGTCGTAAGATTAACGCATTATGGGGAGGGCAGTATCTACCTGTCCATCCCATTCCGTGTGTCATCCGCGAAGCTGCTCACTGGATTTCAAGCGAATTTGTTTGGAGGTAGTGTTGGAGCCGGGATAGCTTAGTCCGTATACTGCCTAGGCTACAGCCTGGACGGTCCGGGGTTCTAATCCCGGCAAGGCAACGAGAGATTTTTCTATTCTTCAGAACGTTCAGACCGACTCCGCGGCCCATCAGTCGGTACCGGGGTTCTTCGCCGGGTGGGGTAATGCGGCCGGGGCGTGAAGTTGACCACGCATCTCCATCTAGCACCGATGTTAATGAGGAGTGGAGGTACACTTTACTCTGTTATATGCCTTCTGGGAATGGACATGGACAACATTATCTTTACTTTTATTGCGGGGGGGGGGGGGGGGGGGTTGGGTGCTGCGTCCAACAAAAATGCACTCGGGCAAATTTGTTTATATATATATATATATATGGTCTGTACACATCACGGAGCTGATATTCATCTACGACTATGTAGACCTCTTTAAACCGGTGTAGCAGTTAAGAAATTAGCACATGACATGAATGAAACCTGTGTCATTAAGGTCAGCACATTACATGTTTGAGTTTTAAGGTGATGACATCGTGAACGGCTGATGATTCTATAAGAGCAGCAGGGGGCTTTTTAAAATAATACGTGACTAACTTCAGTTCAAATGTGTGCCACGAGGACGCGACACAGGATGAGGGTGAAGAAGACTTAAGAAATTTTAATAATTTATGTCACTTTCAGATTAAAATTTCACCTGGGATCTTGGGTCTGAAATGTTAATGAACTGAGTAAAGGCAAAGTTGGCCCTTGCCACGCCATGAAGGCATATAGGAGTAGAACTCCACTCATTCCTTACCTTGGCCCTGCCGCTGTAAACCGGAAACAACCTCCTCACTCGTGGAATAGAAGACTGGGTGGGTTCCAGACCTTGTCTGGACGGTTCTGGGGAAGAGAAAATCTCTTGCACCGTCAGGGATTTGATTCCCGGACCTTTCAGCTTTTCGCTGTACCCACTGTAATGAAATGCACAGAGCAAATAGTGTAATCATGCACACAGAAATCGTAAGCGTTCACTTCTGTTACTAGACTGCAGCACAGGAGGTGTTATCAGTACACTAACATTCAGGACAAAAGCACAGTATTGACTATGATAAGATATCGATCAGTGCTGACTTACTGAGATCACCGACAGATTGTCAAGAGTCGGCATGACGTCACTGATTCTGCAGAAGTCCAGTGACACAGAAACAAGCTGCACTTACTTTTCTATTCATTTCTTTATTCCCTTGAATGTATAAGATTATTTTGACTGCAGTAACCTTCTGTTGGCCACGCCGTGAACACCAAACTGTGCGCGTGGAGATTTAGCCCCTCACATTCACAACGTGTACACTGCGTGTAGTGAGTGGTGAGCTTCACCCTGTGGCCGTTTTGCTATAAGGGAAAGCTTTCCAGTTCTTACGTCACTGAAAACGCACAGCGTCTCCGATACAGAAATCAACTGGTTGTTGGTTGAGCTGCTGAAGTAAATAATTGTACGCGTGAATAAATTATTTGTTTTCTGAGCATCATACAAAATGCGTAAAAGCATACGAGCAAAGTGCAGGGTTTTGTTAGTGTTAAAGAACGTGGTACATATAATAACCGTTGTGTTTGAAAGGGTTAATCACAACGGCATGAATACAGGTGATGAGTGGTGGTAGAGCCCGATCGCTCTGAACAAAGAACCGATTTCCTTCCCTGTACTTGGACTCTTTAGCAGTGGTGCTAGAGGGGTTTCGGGTTAGTGGGTTACACGTAGTTGCAAAGCGCAGGTCGTTCGATGTTTCCCACTATTAACCGAAAAAAAACCATTATTATGCCCTGAATACTGGAGCTATACTATTGCAGTATCCAAGGCAGAAAACATTAACACTCTCTGTAGTGAAGGACATGACATAGCATGCATCATGTGGCAGGAGAGGCACTACGTGGAAAAAAAGTATTTTTTTCCCTTACATACGCCTGTGCTGACACCCACTTCTTGCTGCCGACGCCAGCAGCTGCCATAAGATTGCGATCCGACTCTATACCTTTACGTCAGGGGCGCACACATTTTTCAAAAGTATAGGAGCAACCTCAAGATTTCAGGCATCAGAAGGATGACATGAAGCAAGTTACATCTTGAGGGTCCACAAATACTAGGCGTCGCCGAATACTATTTAGTTGCGCCCGGAATTTGTACACCCCAGCCTTTACGCTCTGGCTGCTTTACTTGCAATGAAGGAGCTGCAGTATCCATTGAACAGGAGGGTGGGTTGTCCTCAGAGTTGGTCTGGGCGCTTGGGAGAAGAATCTGTTGCCACTGCCAGTCGTCCATTTCGTAAATAGCCACCATATTGTTTGAGCTGTGACAGAAAAGCCACAACAAGAAACAGGATCAACCCAATGAGAAGCAGATTCGTCCGATACTGACCAGTGGCTGTGGAACCCGACAAGGTGCGCCAGAAAGTTGGTGTACGTATCGTCCGCAACAGATTATTCGTGTTACGTGGTACTTACCCACATTTCGGAGGATCGTACTGTCGTGCCCACTGGGGCATGGGGTTGATCTTCCACCAAGCTAAGCCCAGATGGACACGAAGGGAGGAGGATTCTAAGTCCTCAGTTCTAGATCTGTGTCTAGGTATGCGTAGCTGAGCTG
>Ga0123355_10016532_pt1 | contig 11631 bp, 6 predicted proteins | sample TergutEmb28metaG_3_FD_89872 | JGI IMG/M metagenome (GOLD analysis project Ga0123355, IMG submission 89872) | Embiratermes neotenicus P1 segment gut microbial communities from Petit-Saut dam, French Guiana - Emb289 P1 | ecosystem: Host-associated > Arthropoda: Insects > Digestive system > Gut ...
GGTTACTACTAAATTTAAGTCGGGAGGGCTATATGAGAAGCATGTAGTGGCAACTTGGAATCTTGGGAACCATCTCAGCATTTGCTTTTAGGCACAGGGAAACCAAGAAAAACCTGTGTCGAGTTGGCCGGTCACAGGACCTTCCGAGTATTGATTTCTAGCCAGGAGTCCGGCATCTAAAGTAAAAAAAAGCCTTGGCCACACTGTACAACAAATACACATAAGATAACAACACGCACAATACAACTACAACAATACACACGGTCAACCAACAAATGTTACGCACAAGACAACTTAAAACTAGCAACAAAACACACGAGACAAATTAGAATACAACATGTATACAAGTTAAAACACCCAAGTAAGAGATTACTGTGTACAGTTTCTTGTAATTGTTTTTTTCTCCCTGGATTCTTCAAGAATGACAAATATTTCAATCAAAATTGTTAAGTGAATGGAAACACACACTTTATATGTAATAACGCTTTCTCCGAAAATCGTGCCATTTATGAGATAATATGAGAAAATGTGGTATAGCCAGACAGGCGACTGAAGGCACTGCACGTGTAATGCGACACATCTGCAGTGCATGTTGGGTAACTAAGGCTACAGACACACAGTCAGAATACGTAATACTTATTGCAAGTAAACGGCACCCGAATTTTGGCAAACGCGCATCAATATTACTATCCCAGTACACTGCTTGTCTATTTTACCTAAAACAAGGCGAATGACGGTTAAAACTACACCGTTGTATATTGATTGGCATTATGCAAGATATGACGCTTAGCTAGCCCAACAACATGATACTTTTTGAGACATTGTTATTTGTAATACGAGTAAATTATGTTGAATTAATGCTGCCCATTGGAGTAAATATTCCCGACTTTGTTGAATTCTGTGTAAATTCTGCAGTTACATTCCACCACTGGTCTTCTTATATGAGCCCCGTTCAATGCCTTTCTGTGTTATGAGCTTTTTAAGTACAATATGCATGCAAGTTGCGATGAGAGAAATTTTTAGTTTTCCTGTGCTGCACGATAACGGCTGTGGCTTTACAGCTTTAATCCTGAATTGTAGACCGTCTAGTACAATAGTTACTGCCACACTATTTATAATCCGTTCTGAATTGGTAACACGAAAGGTGTGCAGACGAAATACCTTTCTTACCTCTGTTGGTCTCCTTTAGGTGTAAAGTCACGCATGTCGCTTGATAGGGAGAATTTACGAGGGCAATAAAAGAGGGGAAAACTTGCTCGAATCTTTACGGGAATGGTGATTTGTAAGCATTTTGTTAACGAATGTAATTTACTCCTGTACAAAATTATGAAAATGTGTTGCTGAAAGAGGAAACGAAATAAATATTAGGCAAATGATAAATAATGTGACAGAGGAAACAGAAAATTGTATAGTGAAATGCTTTTATTTTTTAACCTCCCTGCATTCTGTGGCACATTTTGTGTAATAGTGTATGGTAGATGGTAGGATATTTGGTGGAAGATGAAGTATAAGGAATCTGGGAAGAAGCAGTTTGTCCAAGTATTTTTCTGGAGGGAATGAAAGGAAACATGAAAAACGCCAATCAGGATTGTCAGTTCCCGGGCCGTATTTTAGATACTTAACCTTCTGCGTATAAGAGCCTGTGTTTACACTAATCTGCTCAATTTTTTGCGTAGTCTTTGTATTCTCAGGACATTCGAAATTCAATCCTTAAAGAGAGTAATTGTGGTCACACAGCTGCCAATCGGTCGCATTAAAGTGGAAACAGCTGTGTGTGGCACGGGGTTGTAAAATAATGTTAAAAAGAGCATTTAAAGGAACTACAGAACAGCACTTCACGGCAATTCATCTGTGAAAATGAATTTGTTTCCTCTTCTTACAGGGCTTTTCTGTTAAGAAGAATGCTCTCTGGGAGCCATGGCGATGTTTCGATTCGGCTGAGGGAGCACAGAATATGCAAGGTAAGACTGAGAATGAGATGTTTGTTTTATTACATTAATCCAATAGACTTTCTCCTCATTTATTTCCCTTTATAGTTAAATAAACACAAGGCTAGAGGTCTGTTATTGCAGGTGATTTCTCATTCACGTATCTAGTAACTGTTATTCAGGATATAAAATTATCTTTACATGTACAACGTTAGTGCAGTCTCTCCAGTTCTCGAAGCATATGAACAAGTACGTATAAATAGGAAAAGAAAATTACAGCAGAAAAGCGGTGGGAAGTAGCTGAGTCGTAATTGCAATGCTTAACTTTTTTGAGAAGTTTTCATAGCGTATATTTAGACTGGAAAAACACCGCTTAATGCAAATGATAATTTTGAGAATTCTGTTATTTTAGTATAGGCTTACTATGGCTGTCTGTCGTTGTAGAACTCTTCAAGTTATTGTTTCCCTAGATTGTATGGCACGGATTCAATATTGATTTTTGAAAGCAAAAAAAAAAAATCCCTTGAAATATCATCGGCACTCTATTTTGCTTTGATGTGCATGCGTTTGTGCGTTGCTGCTTGCTCCCTTGCACGCGCGACCACTCGCAAAATGTGTAAGGAACAGTCCAGATGATAGCTCGACAATACACAGACCACACAATACACTTTGCTTAAAATAAATATAACCCACCATTGTTGTCAGTTGAGTGATTTAAAATTATTTCACACTGGGCTCTAATATATCGTCGTTAATGGTACAGATTCAAATGCAATTATGTATCTGTATGTTAATTATTGCAATCATTAATTGGAAAACCTGTCATTTTCGCACCTGTTGACACAGTTCTGAGTGTCAAGACACAGGACGTAACATACAACTCCCTTAGTCATCATTTCTCCTGCCCTTTCCCAGATTTATGTCAGTTAATGCACAGGTAATTGTGTTTACAGAAGGCAACTTGTGTTTAGGATATCACCATCAGTCTCATCATCGTTATAATCATCTGTAGCGATTACTGCTAAACATTATTGTTGTGCCGGTCTACTGGCATCATACGAGAAAGTAGATGAGAATTCTGAGAATGTCCCAATGGAACTAAGTGACGTGATGATCCCAGTACCCGCGCGTTCTAAGGCGTCGATCTGCAACCGCTCACTTGGTGGGATTTCGGATTCGAATCTCTCCTTTGGCATGGAGGTCTGTCTCTGGTCAGAGTTGTGGTTTGTGAAGTAGAGGCCTCAGCGTCGGGCCGATCATTCACACAGAGTAGTCCTACCGACTATGGTGTCTCCGAGTGTGATGGTGAAGCCTCGATAATAAGGAGGTGCTGGCCCACTAGCGGCTGTTGCGCCATGGGGGGAGGGGGGAAGGAATTGAGTCATGTACAGGATTATATTTGTCTCCCGCCTTGCCCCAGTTCAGCTATACTTTACAGCACTACGTCATGTTGCAGCAACAATATTCGTCATTGTAGCGGTTGTAAAACGATCTGCATTGTACGCAGCAATGTAAAAATCGTGAATCTAACATTTTTGTCTATGAACTCTGAAAATTTGTAGTCATAATTTTCCATTAAGAAGGAAGGTAAATGTATCGCCACATTTAATTCAGCAGCAGGCCTCGAAGACGTACTGGGGAGTGGAATTGCTGCTGCTCTTACTTGTAACTTTGGCAGTAGGGTGTCACCTTCACGCCCTGGCCACTCCGTCCCTGAGGAAAAGGTCCTTGGTAGGGTTTGAATAAAGAACTGGGTAGGTCCAGAACCCGTCCCCGTACTTTGGAGCAGGTAGAAATCTACCATTGTCTGGAACCGAACTCCGATTACTCTGCTATCGAGCCCGTATGGTAATCGCTGCAGCATACTGAGTTATTTCTGCGTCAGTTTAATCCCAATACATTGTGCTCTTCCGCTGTTACAGTGTTTTCGGCTATATATTAGATGGGAGTGTGTTCGTCTGGAGAAGCTCTGATGGCACTCATTCCACTAATTGATTCTCTGTTCCTTTGTGCATCTACGGTTTATTGTATCATATCACTTTTCTTTATGGTTGTCCCGATTGCACCAATATGTCACATTTGTTAGTGGCATCAGAATGGCATTATACTGGATGGAAAAAAAAAAAAACCTTTTGAAAATTAAAATTGAATGACAAGTCGCTTTCAAACAATCTTTCTCTTCTTTGCTGCTTAGTCCGTTACTCCCTTCGAATTATTTTCCGTACATGGGAAAATACGTGGTCAAGGTCACCTGTCCAGTACTGCCTGAAACTAAATGTTCTCTACGTTCATATTAAACACAGTCAGTCTATGAAAATCTTCTCCTAATACCGACGCTTACGTCTTATATATATTTGTATAGAGGTATTATAGCCTACATGATTTGTTTAGGAAAATACAGTATCTTGTTGAAAATCGAATAAATTCGAAGGACGTTCTTATTTTCAAACTTACGACTAAAGGATAAGAAAATTCACAATTTTGTTCAGAGTGGAGCTGCTGAATTCATTTTTTTTTTTCGTTTTAGTGCTTTAAAGACCCACTTGCCTTTTTACATCTTTTTCTATGTAGTAGTTTCTAATATGAAAAACTGAAGGGGGATTTAAGCAAGAGAACTTGAGACAGCAGTCACTGCCAGTCGTAAGGAAAACAAGGAGTGGGGAAGAAAAGTGAGTAGTGGCAATTTGTGGTCACCTTACGTTTTCGAGGATGAAAAGTCATCGGTGAGAGAGATGAACTCGGGACCTACTCAGAAAGAAACAGGATTTCTGTCCACCTTGCGTTAACAGTTTAATTTATTGCCACATGAAATGTTCACGTTTATTGCACCCCTGATCTTAATACTGAAGATATTATTATATCTGCAATACATAGAGTTTTTAGAACGAAGACGACAGACCGATTTTCTGTAGTTGCCAATAAATGTACCTTATTTTTTTATCGTTGCACCGTGCATTTTGAAATGTACGTAGTTCACACACCAACAGATGTTTTTATATGTACCGTTCTGTGACATGCTGCACATCACCTAATATATATATATACATATATACATATATATATATAACGGCGTAATTTTACCGAGTGTTTTAACATAAATATAACTTTAGTTAGGTACAGCCAAGGCTCCCTGATGATGGTCATTAAAGACCGAAACATGTAGGAGCGATATTATTGTGTATTTTAATGTAAATTTAAAACTTTTAACCAAGTTAATAAATAATGCATTTGTTGGTGAGTGAACTACGCAAATGTATCTTATGTTTGCAGCCCTGATTATATTCGTCCCTTATTATTTTCTTTATTCGTACGTCGTAATAAACAACCTACTTTTATGTTTCCAAGAATAAAACTTTTATCGCTGTGAGGGGAATTTTTATCCTTTCCTAATCCTTTACAATTTGCATTGGATTTAATGTACGAAACAAAAGCGAATGTTGGAATATTTTCTTTTTTTTTATTAATCCTTCATTATCCGTATATGAAAGAAAATGTCATACAAAACATACAGAGGAGAAATGAGGGGAGCAACCATGTTATTTTCTATCAGTACGACGGTATTTTCAAGGGATCATGCTTGTTATTTCCAGCGCAGTAAATCGACCTAGCCTCCATAAAGCACCGCACCGCTTTATATAACCTTGATATAGCCGATGCCACGTCCAACATGCAAACTCTTCGTACGTGGCCCTAAGTTTGTATGAACCTTCCCCTAGATAGGTACGGTGTAAGAGAGGATCCTTGGTTGTAGTTGTACAAAAAGCAAAGATAATGCAATCCGTGTACAGGCCCTGAGGGTTCCAGCAGGTTGAGGCTCCCAGATGTCGAGGCAATTAACACATGAACGTGCAAAGTTTGTCAGCCCTACGCACAGACCGCCTTTACACCCTGGTACTCATGTCTCTTAGAGAATTAGCTGACGGCAAAACCATAGTGACACCATCGGGAATCGGACTCGCGACCTTCCGCCTTCTATCGCAGTGCCCAAACCCACTGCGCCACACCCTGCACGGGTATAGTTTTAAAAGACAGTAATACATATCCGATTATTAAATATATTTCGTCGCGCTCACCGAAGAAAATTTTCTTTTAGAGGCGGAAAAGAAAAGATGAAGTTCAACGGGGAATCCTTTCTTTCTCCGTTCCTTCTTTCTTAGTTCTTGTACTTCTGTCTTCTCCTTATCTCCATTAAAACTATGAATCAAGTTATATTTTTACCGTCAAAGTGATACCATTAGAGCTTGTGGTCTTGAAGTACATTAGTGTTACAAGTTTTCAACCAAACAGCCTCAGTTCATTGATACACACACACATACACATACACACATACACACACATACAAACACACACACAAATACACACACACACACACACACACACACAAGGAATACCCAACAAAAGAAAAAAGTCTATATGAATTTACGGTGGGAAACGCAAATTCCACTTGTTTTAGCGTAAAGTAAGGAAGGAATTTGAATAATTTCGTGTATTTTGCTTGTTTGTGTCTTAAAAATGAACAGGAGTAACGTCTTCATAACCATTTGTATCTTTTGGCGTCGTTAGGATATGAACAGAAGTATTGTCTTCATAACCATTTGTATCGTTTGGCGTCGTTTGCACAGGATATGATCAGAAGTAATGTCTTCATAACCATTTATATTGTTTGGCGTCGTTTGCGCAGGATATGAACAGAAGTAATGTCTTCATAACCATTTGTATCTTTTGGCGTCATCTGCGCAGAATATGAACAGAAGTAATGTCTTCATACCCATTTGTATCTTTTTGCGTCGTTTACGCAGGATATGAACAGAAGTAATGTATTCATAACCATTTATATTGTTTGGCGTCGTTTGCGCAGGATATGAACAGAAGTAATGTCTTCATAACCATTTGTATCGTTTTGCGTCTTTTGCGCAGAATATGAACAGAAGTAATATCTTCATAACCATTTGCATTGTTTGGCGTCGTCTGCGCAGGATATGAACAGAAGTAATGCATTCATAACCATTTATGTTGTTTGGCGTCGTTTGCGCAGAATATGAACAGAAGTAATGTCTTCATAGCCATTTGTATCGTTTGGCGTCGTTTGCGCAGAATATGAACAGAAGTAATATCTTCATAACCATTTGCATTATTTGACGTTTGCGCAGGATATGAACAGAAGTAATGTCTTCATAACCATTTGCATTGTTTGACATCTTTTGCGCAGGATATGAACATGCTTTTTCAAACATAGCGTAATGTGCCGCGATATTTGCTGTGCTTTGGTCGTATTTTTATCTGCTGTAACCTTCTGTAATTTAGTCTGTCACTGCAAAAAACCTTCTTATACTAACGGATCTGTTCCCACTGCAGCATGAAGAGCCTTCAGTAACACAGCTAAGCGCGCATTGTTCTTAGATTAATTCAAAACACAGTATTATAGTATTATTTATCTAAGATATGACGGCTTTCCTTCTATCACATTTATGTGTTTAGAAAGACCACATTTTAATTTCCTAACTTTAGTTAGATTTCACTTTCTAATGATAGCGGAACACGTTATTGCACCGTATAATAAACCCAATTTATTGACAAAACCAGGCGGCACGCTTTAAGCGAGACAAATTACTAGTAGGATGGTAAGGTACACACAGTTACATAGACTAGCGAGCACGATGATTATTAAGTAATCGTATCGGCTGGAAGCAATAAAATTCTGGCCTCTTGTTTGGTACTAGGTATTGCAGGATCTTGTGACAGAACAGCAGTAATGGCGTTATTGATGTAGCGAAATACTCTCTTGGTGACGAAGCGAGGAAATTCTTTGCAGGGTAACTGTAGGGGAGACGGTTGAATGGCTCAGGTAATTGGCTTTCTGAATTAAGCAAGTACTTTGTTACAGCCGGCTGCAGATTATGTACTGAGTTTTTCACTTCTCATCTCTGTTCCTAGTCCATAAACTTCGTGATGATTGCTGTCAAGAGATATCTTTTATAGTGTGAATTTGCATCGCGATTTGTGCAACCCGTGTCTCTTTTGTCTTCTCTAATCCACGTACATTCAATACTGTGGCTTTTCTTTGAAGATGTTACATCTCTCTTGTGTTAACATTATGTAGAAATGGAGACAGGCAGTCAAATACGCAAAATATATTTTACATGTCACAGCTGCATGTTCCGGCTAAGTTCAGGTAGCCGACCCACGTAGTTCTCATGTTAAAATATACGAGTATGTTTTGTATTTGACTAGTTGAAGCTTTAACTAACACTATAACTTTTCCTCCCTAGTTGTATTCACCGAGCTAGAGTTTCTGTTACCATTTTTTTATCCGCAAGATCTGAATGGACATATGTTATGTTGAAAAGTAACGTATAACTTATTCTTGATTTTCAAGAAGACATGTGGAGGCAAGAACGTGTAAGAGGGGGCGCTGATAAGTCCTTAGCCCGACCAGGAAGGAAACAAGCTATAAAGAACAAGCTCGGGATTTATTCAACATACTCTCTACGAAGTTCAATACACTTCTTAGCCCGTTGCTCTAAATTTTGCAAGTCATTCAAAAAAATTCAAAATCTTGTCCGTCCATCCAGGTCTCCGCGGCAGCAATCACCTCCGCGTCGGACGAAAAACGGCGAATTTTCAATTTTTTTTTTCAGTCCAGAGAACAGGTGGTAGTCCGATGGGGCCAGATCCGGAGAATAGGGTGGGTGATCAAGAGACTGGAAGCCCAGGCAGGCCAGTTTCTTCTGGGTTGCAAGTGCCCCGTGAACCGGAGCATTGTCGTGCAAGAACAAGACCCCCCTTGGTGATCTTCCTGCGGCGTTTTTCCTTCAAAATGTCCTTCAATTGCACCAGAAGAAATGAGAAATACTTCGCGTTGATAGTTCGGCCCTTTGGAAGATAACCAATGAGTAGGATGCCGTCTTGATCCCAAAAAATCGAGGCGAGAACTTTGCCACTGGATTTTTGCACTCGGAATTTTTTGGGGCGGAGTGAGCCGTTATGCCGCCACTCCACTGATTGTTCCTTTGTCTCCGGGTCAAAGTGATAAATCCAGGTTTCGTCCGTGGTCACCAATTGCGACAGGAAATTATTTGGATCACGCCGAAAATATTCCAAAAGTTGCTCAGACGACTGGCACCGTTGACGTTTTTGATCCGCGTTCAGGCATTTCAGGACCAACTTCGCGGAGAACTTCCTCATGTCCAAATCTTCTTCAATAATGAGTCCAACCCGCTCACGTGAGAAGCCCAGTTATTCAGCTCTTGATTTAGCCGAAATCCGGCGGTCTTCCAAGATTAGCTCGTGAATTTGATCAGTAATCTCCTATGTGGTCACTGTTTTGTGTCGCCCAGGACGAGGCACATTACAGGTGTGAAAATCACCACGTTTAACCTGGGTCGCCCAGTTTTTGATGGTAGCATACGATGGTCCATGTTCCCCTAATGTTTCTATCAGAATGGCGTGAATTTTCTTCGTCGCCTTACCTTGCAAGAAAAAAGAAACTTGACGACAGCTCGCATCTCCATGTTGTAGAAATCGGGCGCGTCGCCTGACATGCTTCCTTTCAGCCTCTGTAACAAGAAAAGACTTGCAATTCGGCACATGAACAGACCCCTCTTTCCAATGACACTATCGATTATATCCTACGACGTCTGGAATTAGGTCGGGCTAAGGACTTATCAGCACCCCTTCGTAGATCCACAGATTCTTAAGGACCGCAATATATTTTATATATTGTATATATATTATATTTTGTATATTATATATTATGTATTTCACACCCCTGTCTCTTTATTCCCAGGTACCTAACAGGTAGAAGGCCATTTGTTTCACACACGGTTTGGACATAGTGAGATAGCGTAGCCTACACCTCCCTGGAATCGAACACTAGGTCGCCTAACCTTCCACACCATAGTCTAGTCGTTATCTGTCTGAACTAATCTGGCCCCCTCACATATACGTACGAAAAAGCCGTACCTCATGAAGAGTAAAATTGGATTTTCAGCGACCTCTCCTACATAGAATTGTGACCAAACATTCTTTGTGCATCTCATTCAGATTAAAATTCTTGTGTGCTTGAAACTGATACAGAAATCACTTGTATGCTTTTCATTTTATCTTCTGCAATCGCTTACAGATTTTAGGCGCCTTCGCATAGTAGCAACAGCTGCCTATTACCTTCGTCACTTCTCTCCGTCATTCCGTCTCTCTGCCTGTCTGCATGTATCAATGTTGCTTCCACTGAATGAATTGCCGCGAATATGATGTCGAGAAAATCCAAATTTCGTTCAAATCGAATAGATATCGGTCAGTTTACACGAAGAAATAAGTACGTTTTATTGTTGCCGGCGTCATAAACTCGCCACAAAAATACTTTGCGTAGCACTCAGTTTTCTTTCATTGTTGTCACTGACATATAGTTCAACAAAACACACAGAACGCATTGTCGTTTTTCCACTGCAACAATGGTTACGCGTAAGAACCACAGTTTTGCTGTACACGAACGTTTTCTGTGTGAATATCATCCCCTTGTAGTACATAAAAAGCGAAAAGGAGGCACAGACTACAAAACACAAATACACCTTACGAGAATATCAGTCATTTGGGTCACAAAGGCCGAAACACGTAGCAAACAAAAAACTGACATAAAGTGTAGTTCTAATTGACTGTCTGCACTTTCTTTTTGTTCTTTTATATACACGTTGCCTGTCTTCTTTTCCTTCTCTCGCTACACACTTTCTTACACCACTTCTGCACTTAAGGTTCAAAGTTATGTTTCTTGTAATCTGCCTTTCAAGTCTCTCATTTATACGCCCCTTTTACGAGTTTGTTCAATACCTCTACGCTAGATTATTTCTTCAGGGTAACACTGTTTATATAAAAGTCACTCTGCCGTCACGATCACACTATCGATTACTATCGATACCCGGACGGACATCTTAAGGGCTGCTAGTATCTGTATTTACCTCAGTACAGTACACTCGACCCCGGTCAGTCCTGAGAGAGAGTGGTGTTCTTTTCATTTCTCCTCCCTCCGTCCCGGCACTCGCTAACATCTCTTAGTACCGCCCGGTTAACCTAACCAACCCTCTCCCCTATCTAAACACTCCATATCACTAATCGTTGAGTCCTGCTGAATGGCAAAAGAAAGCCTTTCACAAGCATCCTCATCTTTCCTTCTATTTGTCTACCTTTATACTGCAGAAACTCAGAGGGCATAGATTTTATTTTTTAGTTTACTTACAATAAATTCGGAGAGATGATGACGATGATGATGGGAAGGACTATTTGCAGTTCACACAACATTATGCTGTTGTTGAAAAGAATGAACGTTAAAAAAATAGTACAAATATTTGTATTTTGAGCGCAAAATTGCCCGAAGGATCCCGGAATCTCTAATGTAATAGTAATCAAACTACTACCACCACTACTACTACTAATACTACCACTACCACTACTTCCACTACTACTACTACTACTACTACCACCACCACACCACCACCACCACCACCACCACCACCACCACCACCACCACCACCACCACCACCACTACTGCTATTACTACCACTACCGCCACTACTACTACTACTATTACCACTACTACCACCATTACTACTACCACTACCACTACTACTACTACTACCACCACCACCACCACTACTACTACCACCAAAACCACTACTACTACAACTACGACTACTACTACTACTACTACTAC
>Ga0123355_10016534_pt1 | contig 11631 bp, 9 predicted proteins | sample TergutEmb28metaG_3_FD_89872 | JGI IMG/M metagenome (GOLD analysis project Ga0123355, IMG submission 89872) | Embiratermes neotenicus P1 segment gut microbial communities from Petit-Saut dam, French Guiana - Emb289 P1 | ecosystem: Host-associated > Arthropoda: Insects > Digestive system > Gut ...
AAAGTTTTTAAAAAAGAAAAATTAAAAAAAAAAAAAAAAAAAAAACAAAAATAAAGGTTTTAAGGGGAAAAAAAAAAAAAAAAAAAAAACATACCTTCAACATGATGCAAATAGTTGAACTGTGAACAATTCTGAATACTAACCCCTTGGCAATGTATTCCAAGCAATAGTATCTGTAATGGCTGTAAAGATCCAATTCAGTTCTCCAAGCATAGTTCTTCTGTCATTTAACTGACCTGGAATTCTGGCAAAAAGTAGAATAAAAAAGACATTCAGTATTCATGAAAGAACATGAAGTCTGGATAAAGATATCCACCATAAACTTTCAAACATGGGATATGTCTAAATACTATGACACAAAATATACCAGACGCCTCAGCACATTATCATCAGTCAGAAAACTCAGAACACTTGCAGCCAGACATGTTATAGTACAAAGTCACAGCATGCAGTTCATCCACCTACCTGTTTCAATCCCAAATAACTGATTTTGGTAGTAGAAATTACATACAACATTACCAATTGACTTTTGTTTCAGAATGAAGCAATCTGCCAAGTACAATTCAAGTGATCACATCAAGAAGGATGGGATGACAGGGCAAATGAATAGCACTTGAAGGAGACCTAGGAGTAGATGAGGCTAATATTTAATTGAATTTTGAGAAACAGAAAATGAAGGTGTGGCCAGGAATCACCTTGCTCAGGATGGGCTTCTATGGAGACAGTTATGCACCTTCGTATTCCACAAAGGCAAGAACTTTCTTGGCCATCTGCATGACTGTTTTCATGAGAAGGACCCTATTGCATGGTGTTAGTTACAAGTCACTATAACCTCTAATTTACACAAATTGGAAACTTAGGATCATAAAACTTATCAATATTGACTTGGTGTGAGGTGTGCGGAGAGGTTGTAAAATAAAAAGGAAGGAATTCAAATAAATGTCATTAATCACACTAATAGCTAGCCAGCAGTAAGACATTTTGGAACATACTAGCACTTCATAATTTTTCAAATCTCTTTATCCACTTAATTTAGACAACATAGGCAATCAATGTCCTCATTTATTTCATCAACTAAACACACAGTATTAATTATATACGAATATTAAAGGCATATCTCCATGTTTCAGTACAAGTGTACCATCTTCAGATAGAATAAAATGCCTGATATTGAAAATGAATTGTTCATGGAGAACTGTTATTTATAACGTTCTTCAGTCTATAGTGGCTTTCCTGTTGATATTGATTAAGCATAAAAGGTACAACTACCTCTCAAATAAGAAATGAAGACACAAAGAAATAACAACAAATTTTACAAATGCAAACAGAACATTTCACCAGTGACATTTAACATGAAGAGATTAAAATTCTGAATCTTGGCCCCAACAATGCTTTTGAGAAATCACCTAAATTCTTCATTGAAGATTTAATTAAACAAACAAACAAACAAACAAATTAAATATCTAACCCTAATATAACCAACATCATCTACACTCAATGCAAAGATTAAGATAACCCCTCAAAAAAAAATCCATTCCATCCAGTAGTAAACAGCATACAGGCACCGACATACAAATAGGCTAAATTTCTTGCCAAGAAAGTTGGAGAGTTAATAATAGAGCTACGAAACATATTTGTAGCAAATAATTCAAAGCAGGTAGCGTATGATTTAACAAGGATCAAAATATACGAAAATCATAAACCTTCGGCATTAGACATTTTCAAGTAAATTGACCAATCCAGGAAATACTAATAATTGTGAAAACCTTTCTAAGCTTGAATACAGAACATAACACAAATAGACAATGTACCATGCTACTTAGAGAAATAATCAACCAAAATTATTTTCAATTTGACAAGAATTATTACAAAGGCAATACTGGCATATCTATGGGGTCAACCATCACAGGCATAGCAGCCAAGATCTTTCTACAATACTTAAAAAACCTACCACTAAAATACTGGATGGAAACAGGAGAAGTTATATACTATAATAAATATGTGATTGATATACTCATAATTTTTCACCACAAAAAACTAGCAAGAACCAAATTTATGCACACATGAACTCAGCCCACTGACAATTAGCGTTTAAACGAACACATAAAGAAAATGGATGAATTAGCTTGACCTAACATTTAACAAACACACCAATTACATAACTATTCATATGCACAGAAAACCAACAAGTACCTACACAACAATACATTTTACTTTGAACCATCCTATGGAACACAAGAGAGTATCTTACAGTTATCTAATAAACAGAAATAGCATATTACCAGTAACAGATCCAAACAAACAACACAAAATGAATAATGTACTGACTACAGCAAAAAACAAGGGTTTCCAATATGCCTAACTCAAAGGGTGAGAGACAAAATAACACATAAGAGAACACAAAAATATGCAAACAAAAGAAAAAATATGGATCAGCTTTACATCTAAGCATTGCATACTGGATCACTATCACCCTGTTCAGCAATATGCTTACTATAAAAGAACCACTGGACTAATTTGAGATACACGAATTTACTAATTAACATGCAAAACTTACAATAATTCATACACAGGTCAGACAGGTAGAACTCAAAATCAGGTTTGCTAAGCACCAGAGATACATTAAGAACAACAATCCAAAATAAGCCTATGTGCCGCACATCTTCCATAAGAGACACAAATACAGAACCATGCTGGACACAAAGGAACTATTAAAAACGTATTTAAAAAAACACGGAATGAACTGCTGGGAATCCCTTTGCATATAAACATATCAACAAGAAACTTCAATGATCCAAAAGCAATTTACCCCTGACATTAATCCACTAGTTACATTGACACAAGACACAGATTCATAAAGCGGAAGCACAACATACAATACACACTTACTAATACAAAAGAGCCAGTATGCTGCTGGCTCTTATAAAAAACACAGCACAAACACAGGGTGAGTCTTCTCTTTTTTATAACCTATGTTCATAATACAACATCCTTAATGGCTTAATGACTCTAAATTTAAAAGTTTGATAATAAACATCAGATTAGTTGCATCTTGTTGGTTTCTCTCTCTTCACCCTACGTTCATGATGCACAGTCACAAGATCCTAAAATTTCCAGTTATTCAATGCTATATAACTGTATTCTTTGCATATACCATATGTTTACAGGGCCTGATCCACTTTGAATTGATAAAAACACCAGAAAACTGAACACATAGTGTGCCACATGCCTAGAAACTTCCACTGCCAAATGCAACAACAATAATTTTTACTGTGTATATATTATATTTAACTATATAAGAAATGTATATTTTAACCAAAAGTTTTTTTTATAAATCTGTACATTTGTACTTTTTATACTTAATTACATCAACAAAAAAGACACAATATACTGAAGAACTTCATAAATAATAGCTCTCCAAAAGCAAATGGTTTTTAAAACTGGCATTTTGATTTCCCTGAAAATGATACACTTGTACCACAACATGTCGAAGATAAGCCTTTAATATTCGTATATAATTAGTACTGTGCATTTAGTTGATGAAATAAAATGAGTACATTGATCTAAAAAATACTTGGAATGTACAACTTTAAAACACAGGCAATGTTTGTAACATACTGCTGCTGTGGAAAAGCACCAAGTACTATTAATAACATTTTTCCAAAATTATGCTGTTTTTGAGATATTGTGGAAAAATATGTTAAGCAGACGGGGTACAGATGACAATATAAAATGGCACATGTGCTTTGCATGCTGGATAATTTGGAAAAATACTCAAACATAAAATTTCATGAAAATCCATCCAGTAGGACCAAAGTTGTTCCTACAGATGGACAGGCAGACAAATATGACAAAGCTAGTAGGCCCATTTCACAATTTTTAAAACATGCCTAAAACTGCTGTTAGTTCTCATATATTTTTTTGTGAGATGGTCATTCACAAAAAATAAGTTGCACTACCACACCACAGCACACTCCACATACTCCCCAACAAGTTCAATACACCACTGCTATTTTCTGGCAACTTCCAGATGGCTATAGCACACCTCTCTTTCAAGACAGCATACCATGATGTGCAAACACTACTCTGCCAGTTGTTACTTTTTGGGAACTGTCTACCAAACATTGGCTCTTTCATCTTGACCCACAGAACATAACTGACAAGGCCAAGTCAGGTGAACACGCAGGCTGTGGTAAGACTGTGATCCCAAAGGATGCCAGTGTTCCTGTTGTATGATGACTAGTGTGCAAACTGGCATTGTCATGCAACAAAGCACTTGCTGTGCCAATTTCCCTTTGTACAGTCACTGGATTTCCCAATGAAAGTGAGTGATGGTGTTGCAGAATGTCATGATTTCTTGTTGTTCCCAAGGGAAGCCACTCCACCATCAGGACACCCTCCATGTCTCAGATGACCATGTCCACCTGCTTGTCAGTAAAATGAGTTGTCAAAAATTTCTTTAGACAAGGTCTTCTATCATGCTTCCACTATACTGCCTTTTCTCTACAGGAGTAAAGGTAAAGTGATCCCGTTACAGGCCCGGTGTGGCCCAGAGGGGGGGTAAAGTTATAGCTCTACTCTTCTATGACCGTGGCACTAGAAGGGGGTGAGTGGTCAGCAGCACGCCCCGGCCGCACTTTACCCCGGGAAAGACCCGGTACCCATTTTACAGGAGGCTGGGTGGACCCCAGGACCAGTCTGAATGGGCAGAAAATCTCATCCCCACCAAGATTCAATCCCGGACCATTTTCTCTACAGAAGTATCATAATAAAACTGCAATTCATCTCCTGTGACCAGCCCGGCAAAGAAACCTTCAGGGTCCTTGCTGCTTGAAAAAAAACACACTTGCAAGCAGTTCACAAGATTGTTGCACACTTATCTGCCATCTGGCAATAGATCTCAAGGTAAATGTGCATAATTTTTTTTTTTTTTCCCACGTCCTCCTTTATTATTGCATTGAGTGTTGCATGACACAGACGGCTGCATGCTGCAATTCATTAACCACCATATGTCAGTTCTCCATAATTATCTTGGAGACATGCTACACTTTTGACTGTATATGGGTTGTTGTCAGTCAGCCAGGAACAACTCCTCATTTGACACTCCCATTTCTGCTCTTGAAGGGGTTTCATCCCTTAGAAAAAAGTGCTGCAGGCAGGTGTTGCTTCACAGTATACTGCCCTTAACTGCTGGTAGAAGTCAGCAGCTGACACACCATTCTTGAACAAGAACTGTGCAGTCCGTTGTCGTCCATGCTAATTTCCTTTAATGACATTGCCCTTCTACATGTGACTGAATTGAGAAAGGACCATGCTGCACACACACACACACACACACACATATGAAGGCCACTGCTGCCACTGTGTGGTTGAATGTTCTACTAACCAGAGTCCATACGGTGTGGTACATAGCAGCTGTCTAGCTTCCAGCAGTGTTGATGACAGTCCCAGTCATTCATGAATGACCTTTATATACAATGTTCTACATACAAAGTTGCATCACTGTGGGAGGATGAGTATGAAATATGAATGAGTTGGGCAGGCTACAGAACACAAGCTCTTTAAAATATATTTTGCTTTATGTCCTCCAATTTTCTTAAAAGGACAGAGAGTTTGAAAAAACACTCATCATCACAGTGGATAACAAGCAGAGAGACTAAGGTACATCCTACAGTTCCTAGGAAACAGGATGGAGGAAAAGCCAGAGTAGAAGACATCATACTCCATCCACCACGTTTCCCACTACATTAACAGCAACAAGTATGACTTAATACATACCAAGTACTATTTACTGCATTCATTCATTCATTTGTCATTAAGATATATTAATTTCAAGAAAAATAAAGCATACTGGTCATACTACTATTATTCTGATCAATACTCAAAATCTCTATTCACAGTAGCAATAAATTTTAATTTTGTTTTACATGGATCTTCTTTATCTAGATAGCATGCAGACACTAAAATCAGATACTTACTTGTCTATAAGATCCATTGATATTTTGGGAACCAATTTTGATGTATTTTGCATCACAAACCTAAAACACAACAAAGAATATTAAGAATGGACAAGATCCTTATATATGAGGCCCCACTAGGAGCTGCTAGTCTGTCACTATGTAACAGTGAAATGTGTCAGTACCAATGCAATCTCAACACCTGTAAAAAAAAAAGATGATCACTGTTGGTACTGTGTACATTCAATGAAACAAAGCTACAAACAAAAACCACTTATTCTGAAGGTTGCACCTATCTGTTCAATCCACTAGCAACTGTTAAAGTTGGTCAAGCTGTGACTGAAAGAAATATAGATTGTTGAGTGGTCAATACGATGCTCTGCTTCCATTTGGTATATTACAATGGTCATTCAAACGAAAACACGGAAAATTATATACAAAAGTGATTTATTCAATTATATTCAATGTGGGTCCCACCACATTCTACACACCTCTTCCAATGTTCCACTAAGGCATAAATTCCTCAAGAGAAGTTTTTGGCTGATGTGCCAACCAGTCATGCACTGCCTGCTTTACCACCTCATCTGATCTAAAGTGACGTCCAAGTACAGCATCTTTGAAGGACCAAGAGAGGTGAAAATTGCTGGGTGCCAAATGTGGTGAACATGGTGGACACAATAACACCTCCAATTTTAAATCCAGAATCTGTTTCAAGGTATGACAGGCTGCATGTCGTCAGGCATTGTAATGCTGCAGATGCACCCCAGAAGATGATAAACCATGAAATTTACTTCAAATTGCCAGCTTCAGTTAATTTCACAGCATATCACTGTACAGTACTATGCTATACAACAAAATTTTTCTGGTTTACATTTGAATGACCTTTGTCAAATACATGTAGTCTTCCCTGTCTTTTGAAGGTCCTGAGGTAAAGTAATTTTGACACTGCTTGCCTTTAATAATTTTCTACTCAAATTTTACAGACTTTATACTAGTTATTTCAGATTAAGGAACTATGTAATCAATAGAGTAGCAGAATACTACTGATTCATAGACTTTATCTTCACCTGTGGTTTTTATGCATTACTCATAATTCCACAATTTTGATGCTGAGGACTATAAAATAAACAACAAAATCAAACTAGACTTTTTTTACAAAGAGAAAATGAGGTAGCAACAAACAGCTTTGTGTAAACCTAAAACCTAACAAAGTAGCAAAGACCATAAACATGAAAATCTGGACAGAACATATAAAGTATACTTGCTTACCGTAATAATTGCCACCCCTCGAAATCTTGTTGTATTTGTATCATATCTTCATGATATAAATTTAATACCCATGAAGGTATTCCAATTAGGAAGCTGACTAGCATGCTGGACTCATGAAAAGATTGTCACCACAGAGGATTCTACTCAAGTCATATATTTAGTACACGCATTTGTAAATGTATTACAATGATGGTGACAATTGCAGCAGCAGCAGCACCACCACCACTACTACTACTACTACTACTACCACCACCACCACATAATGTTAGTAATAATACAGGGTTTGGCAGAATGGACTTCCACATTTCTCAAGGTCACTGGTAAGGGAGTGGTGGAGGTAGGGTGGCGCGGGAGGTGGCAACGGTTCGGGCAGATCGTCTAGTTGCCAGTAGATACCATGAGTTGGTCCGGTGAACATCGCGGTTTCGTTATCGAGGCGTTCTTTAAAAACAACGATTCTGTAACCGCGACACAGAGGGCATTTCGGACACGCTTCGGGCTCTATGCAACTGATGCCGTTCCTGATCAAAAAACAATCCTGCGATGGGTTTCGAACGTGAAAGCAAGTGGGTCAGCATTACCAAGGAAACCAAGAGGTCATCCTTGGAACGTTAGAACACCTGAAAATGTGCAACAAGTCCGAGCATCGATGGAGCAATCTCCGAGGCGATCCGCTCGAAAACACACTGCTGCCTTGGGGATTTCTGATCGAACTGTGAGACGAATTCTTCACACAGATCTCAAAATGCACCCTACAAAATAATTGTTGCACAGGAATTATGTGTAACAGACTGGGAAACCCGGAGAACTTTATCTGAGGATATTCTTCAACACGTCCTTCCCACAGCTGCTTTGTGGTGCAGCGATGAGGCGCATTTCCATCTGTCTGGTACTGTGAACAAGCAAAATTTTCAGTATTGGGCAGAGAATAACCCCCGTGACCTTCACCAAAGACCTCTGCACAGCCCTCGAGTCACTGTCTGGTGTGCTGTTTCCCGTTTAGGTGTAGTGGGACCTTACTTTTTCGAGGAAGGTGGTGAGACCGTGACTGTAACCTCTAATCGGTATTGTGAAATGTTAGAAAACTTCCTCCAGCCTAGATTGGAGAAATTTGATGATTCAGAGGATTTTTGGTTTCAGCAGGACGGGGCCACAGCCTACACACCTCGTCGTTCGCTGGGAATTTTGAGAGAAATGTTCCCAAGTCGACTCATCTCCTTACAAGGCGATATCGGGTGGCCCGTGTGCTCGCCCGATTTGACCCCCTGCGATTTTTTCTGTGGGGATACCTCAAGGCCGAGGTTTATAAACATCGGCCTCAAACCCTCAAAGCACTTAAGGATGCTATTCGTGAGGAAGTTGCCGCCATTCCCCAAGAGATGACCAACATAGTGCTGGAAAACTTTAGAGAACGGCTTCAGCAGTGCATCGCAAATAACGGCTGCCACCTCAGTGATGTTATTTTCAAAACCTAATGGGGAAAAAACTAGATTGTAAGTACTTTTCGAAAATATAAAGCTTTTTTCTGTAACTTGTTTCGTTCGTTTTTTATTACCCTTTGAAATATGGGAGTCCATTCTGCCGCACCCTGTACAATTTATTTGCTATGGCCCATTACAGAATTCATATTTGTTAAATGCAACTGGGTTGACACCCGGTGGCATTAGTACAGTACATATTTACACACAAACAATACACAGAGCCACACAATGAAACAGAATAACCAGAATGGAACACACATAACACTAGGCACACATAAGAGATACCTTTACAAAATACAATAGAAGCATACAACACATACAACCACATACACAATAATATAAAATAGAACCAAAAGAATAAGAAAATATGTGATAAATGAAACAACCATATAAGCAGCAAACTTCATATGATCTATATATCTTCTAATACTGATAGACACCCTGTTATTAAGACCTTCACTCCACTTCACTACACTTCACTACACTACATTACACTTCACTTCTTCTCATTTAAATTTCACCCAACAACACTTCACTACCCTCTCATTTAGCTTAACCCCAATTAAATTTCCTACCGCTCCATTTCACCTCACATCATTACACTTCACCTCACTTCACTGCACTGCACTTTTAGATGATTTTCACCACACTTCTATTCCTATCACTTCATCCCATTCATAATGGCTTTCCCAAATCTTCTTCCTTCCCTAACACTTCTGCAGGTAGTTGGTTCCAGTCTTTTATGGTCCTACTTACAAAGGAATACTTCCCAATATCTGTTCTTTGCTTCCCATCCCTAATTTTCTGAACATGATCAACCCTACTCAAATAGTAAGGCCTTTGCAACCTGTCGTGTATAGCTTTCCAAGCCCTTTAGTAAATGGCTTTCCCTTCTACTAATCATAAGTTCTGTATTGTTTATCACATGTTTACCTTAAATTATGTATTATTTACCATACATTTCTTTTACTTCCATCTCTGCCTCTAAAGTATTATTAAAGGTCTAAGATATGATTTTTTTATTTCATTTTTCTCCCATTCAATAGCCTATCCTACACACAAACTAGTTCTTGCTCTCCTTCCAATCCCTGCTTTCTTCAGCTGGCTTTGATCTTACATGCAAGGGGACCTAGATTTTTCATTTCTGTGGTCTTATTGCCAGTCAGCAACTTTCTGAATGATATTTCCTTGTCCACATTTGGCCACATGATGTGAACGAACTCCTATCTCCACCTTCAGCAACAGATGACTTTTGTTCTTCTCCTACCCACATACAAGGAATCTCCCCCATTAGGTTCCTCCCTCACCCACCTCAATTTCCACATTCCCAACCTGAGCCATGCTGTCCTGTTTCATTTGTTCACAGCGCAGCATAATAAATAAACCTCATTTTCCCAGTTATGTTTCAGTTCCCTGTATAAATATAGCAACCTTTTTCCTCAATTCAGCTAAAAAAACCTCTTGTCTCTGGATGTCATTCCAACCGGTTTTCATAACATGGCACAACGTTTCTACTTCAGTCCCCTCCACATTTTGCCATAGGCAGCCCAGTCCAATTTTGTCTGGTTCCTCCCCTAGTCTCCCTGCCTAACTTCACACATTTTGCTCACCAACCTGCTCTTCCTAACACTGTCTTACTGGTTCCTCCTTCCCACTCTGCTTCACAATGGCCCCATATTTTATAACCATATTCCATCATATCCTCTTTCCAGCTTTCTATGCCAAGCTCGCTCTCAGCTGCCACAGGGGGCCACACTTCTAGAGTTCTCAACATTTTCTTGCAGGATATTCCCTGTACCCAAAACACCAGTTCCCATCCCCCAGCTACTCCCCAAATTTCCAACCCACATAACAAACTTGACTCACATATCATCTTCCAAATATTCTCTAACATTCCCAGCTTTATACTTTTCATATTTGGCATTATTGTTAGGCATTTATCAATGGCTCCTAGAGTTTGATTTGCAATTGCTTTGATCTTACCTATTTGCTTTCTACATCCCCCTGTGATCTCCAGTTTTACTCCCAAATATACAACTCTCTTTATTTACTTACTTACTTTCTTACTCTTTGGCTCTACGGCCCTCTGATAGCCTTGGCCTCCTTAATTACTGGTGCCCACCCTTCCATATCCACTGCCTCCTGTCACTATCTCTTAACCTTCATCTCCCACAGATCCTTTTCCACATCTTCCAGCCATCTCAATCTATGTCTTCTCCTTCTTCTAATTTCCTCCAGTTTACTATCAAATACTTTCTTAACTGTCCTTCCCTTATTCATTCTTACTACATGTCCAATCCATTCCAATTGTTTCTTTTTAATATCTGCTAACTTCAATTACTACTTCCAGCTTTTGCACCACCATGTGCAACTCTTCATTCTTTTTAAGCTCCCCTCCATTCTTGAAAATCATCACTTTTGTTTTCTTGAAATTAAATTTCCAGTTCTTGCAAAGTTTTTCTATTTCATCTATCCATTTTGTTAGCCATTTATTGCAAAGCAACTCACTGCTACATCATCTGCGAATAATAACCCTAGTATTGTTACCTCCCTCACTACTGGTGAGTGTCTGTTTCTTTTTTTTAATGTAGTCTGCACCATCATCTATAAAAAGGTTGAACAAATATGGTCTTAGACTGCAGCCTTTCCCAACTCCAGTTTCTTGTGGTACTGGCTACATCACTTCATCTCTTTTCCATTTTATACAACATTCAGTTGCCTCTTAACACACTTTTTAAACAATCCACTATGCTTTGACTGAGACCATTCTCTCACATTTTATATCATAATGCCTCTTAGTCTGCCGAATCAAAAGCCTTCTCCAGGTCTATAAAACTCCAACATATGCATCCCCACTTAGCCTTCAGGCATTTATCCACTGCTGTTTTAACTACCTCTGCCGCCACCACCACCACCACCACCAC
>Ga0123355_10016535_pt1 | contig 11630 bp, 3 predicted proteins | sample TergutEmb28metaG_3_FD_89872 | JGI IMG/M metagenome (GOLD analysis project Ga0123355, IMG submission 89872) | Embiratermes neotenicus P1 segment gut microbial communities from Petit-Saut dam, French Guiana - Emb289 P1 | ecosystem: Host-associated > Arthropoda: Insects > Digestive system > Gut ...
GATGTTAATACATCCATCCTCAGGAGCTTGCGACTTATTTGTTGAGTTATTTCATGGGTTGTATTGCTCTGGTTCGATGTGTGTTGGTGTTACGTTGTGGTTTGGCTGGGGTGGTGTGGCATCCGTATGTAGTAGTGCTTCAGCCTGCATACGGATACCACACCACCACAGCCAAACCACAACGCAACACCAACACACATCGAACCAGAGCAACACAACCCATGAAATAACTCAACAAATAAGTCGCAAGCTCCTGAGGATGGATGTATTAACATCCGAAACGTGTTGAGCATTAAATAATGAAATAATAAAACAAGTGACATCAAGCTGGTCTCTCTTTATTCAACTTAACATGAACTGTCAGACCCAAAGCCTGAGGACCACCTCTTTTCTGTTGTCACCCACTGCTTACGTAACGCACTCGCAGATACCTTCCACCCCTGGAGGCCTCCTTCTATATGTCGTGACGAGAGGGGACCCACTGCAATGCTGAATATGGTTGGAGTGGTGCAGCGGCTTCCTTTTGAACGGGCGCACGCGAAACACTGTACACAAAATCGGATACCGTGACTGATGTGTTGTAAAGCTGATCCACTTAGTTCTCTCCCCGCCTTCTGACGTTACAAACTTAAATGTGCGCGTTTGTGTGGGAGGGCGAATAGGGGCGAACGTGTGTACCTACTCACTTCTCAGCAGTCGGAAGGTACGTTCCAGCTCCAAACACCTACAATTTCTGATCGTTTAACTGCACTTACACATTTCTACAATATTGGCCTTAATTTGTTACTTATACAAATAATTACTGTGTAGACCCAATGTCAGACTAGGCTTCGGTGGTTTGAAGAACAGTTTATTATTTCGTATTTCACATCGGGACTTGATTTTTAAATTTCCTGACGTAGCAGCAACAATTATTTTGTTTTTTGACCGTGCATCCTTGTATAATCTTTTTCAAATGAAGCCAACTAGGTGCACAATATTTCTTAGTATAATTATTTCAACTTTTCTACATGCTTCGGGCAACTATGTACCCATCATCAGGAGAACTTACTGTATCTATGCGACACTGGTATACAGTAAGTTCCTCTGTTGATGGGCACATAGTTGCCCGAAACATGTAGAGAATTTGAAATAAATACACTAAGAAGTAGTGTGCACCTAGTTGTTTTCATTTGAACAGCAACGTTTATATTGATGAGGGCTAGATTACTTTCCATTACAATTCGTTAAAACCTCCCGATCATAAAGAAATACTGCTGAGAATCCTGAGTTATGTCCTTAATACTCCTGACAGATCAGGATCAAGCAACTCAGTGAGGAGCAATACTTTAATTTAAAAATCGTTCAATTGCAAGATACGTAGCCACGTGAGTAAGGTCTAGCCTAATTCATACCTGAAAGGAGCAAGATGACAAATGCAAACAGAAAAACACTGTGCAGATGAGATTTTAAAACTACGTTCGAGTTTGCCCGTTCCAGCCCATCGGTCGCCTGTAAGCTAACATGACAGATATTTCGTGGATTTTTCCTTTCTTACTCCAGGTTGACAGGTCCATTAGGGAAGAACAATTACAAGGCCATGACGACCTTCTCCGTGATCCTCATACGTTCACCGTTCATAACACTCTGGCCATCTCATTCCGCATTATATGCCTACAAGTGTTGCTAGGATCTTCTCCCTTAACTTACGAAACCCAGCAGAATGATAAGCTATAAGTGACGTGTCTATAAGATGCCAAGCGCGCGTGCTAGCCGAAAGGAATCATTGCCAGCGTCCTCTTCAAATATGCTCAGAAAAAGTCTAAAATTAACTGCGATACACAACAGCGGCCAGCACTACCGTCAAGTTAAAATGCGCTTTCTCAACTACATACGTTATTTCGTATACAAATTGAAAATGGCTGCTAAGAAACGAGTCGTGAGCTATTCAATGAACAGAATTTCTCTGAGAAACTTAATTGTCAGTCGGTAAGTCGACCTTTCGGTTGAGAAATTAATCCAGGACATACCGAATAAGACGCAGGCCTGTTAACCGCTAAATCGCAAGTTTCTGCAAGAGGTTTAAATGATCTCGTAGTTGGTTTTACTGGACCCACTTGTAACATCATAAGGGAATGTTCAAGCATTAATCAATATTCGGAGGTGGAAGGAGAGAGTAAAGGGGCGTGTTTTGACAAATTAGAAGCGGAGAAATGAAAACCATGAGTGTATTAGATTACCTGTCACGAGACAAGAAGGAGCAGATCAGCCACACAAACGGAAGGATTATCACTGCTCTGAATGAGAATGCCAATTACAGATGCGTTTCCAATTATCCGGCTGGAACACATGACTAATTTGCAGTTTCCTCTTCAAAGGGTTGTTGCATAACAACAAAGATCGCTAAACACAATTCCAACCCCCCACCCCGCCCCGCCGCCGCCAACACACTAAAATTTTCCAGCCTATTAGCGCAAATTTTTCACTTTAAATTATATGTGTGTTGTACAGAACGTTATTACAAATCCCGAAGCGTCAATACCGCCAATAACAAAGCTCGCCGGTGGACACAGTCCTGAGTCGTTCGCACCCACTTCCGGACCCCACAACATACTTCCGTAACATGAAACCGCTGCTATCCTACAGTCTTGCTGTCTGGGTACTTACACAAGGCAAGTGCTAAATTCACAAATTACTCTGTTACTCCTTGCCTTGTGAATGGGCAGGAAAGTTTTATGCTGATGCTGGCTTTGCTTTGAAGGCCACTGCTCTCACGAGACGAACAGAGCCACTGCCCTCGCCGAAATTAATTTAGAATTATTCGGCTGGTGTTGCTTTAAACGCACACCTTATTTGTATCGTGTATATATTAACAATATCAGAATTCCGATGGGTTACATCACACTTTTTAGATTCCTTAATCGATTTTCGCATAAATGTGTGATAAGCAAGAATAAATAAATGAGTAAATAAAACGGACCAGTATCTGTCCCTTTTTTAAATACATAAACGTGTATACCTTACAATTTGTACGGTACTGGATACCGTAGGCTTCTAACTGCAGGGCTCCTGACGTTTCAGCAGAGGTATTTTACCGAATTAGCCAACACAGATTAACCGGTTGGAGAGAAAGCCCCAAAACCCTACTTTCCACTACGGGTGTATAACTGAACGCACCAAATTTTCATCGAATTGCAATTTAATCTCTCGTTTATTTTCAGGGTCTGTAGACGGTCATAAGGCCAATTCATGCGGCCCAAACACTTTTGTGTTTCTGAATGCATCGTGCAGTCTGAACAAAGTTGGACGTCCGTAGCATAGTCGGTACAGTGTCTGGACTAACGGCTGGATGACCGAGGAATGGTGGTTCAATTGCCGGCAGAAGTAAGAGACTGTATCTTCCTCACACATTCCGACGGTATTTCGGGTCCATCAAGCCCTACATTCAGTGTGTAACTGGGGCTGTTGCTCCCACGGAAAAGTGGTCGGAGCGTGAAGCTGAGCTTAAGGAGTGCAACTATACCTCCACGCCTCACACTTTCATATGCCTTCATGGCATGCACAGGGACAATTATACGTACTGTTTTCTACGTAATTTGTGTGTCCTGTGCAGGCTGTCACATTGTATGTATGTATGTATGTATGTATGTATGTATGTATGTATGTATGTACGCATCTATGTATTTACGTACGTACGTACGTGTGTGTATATGTGTCTATGTATGCGTGTATGTATATATGTATGTACGTATGTATGTGTGTATAAAAGATACAGGTAAAATTCACTCTACAACAGGCCACGAAGGCAAACAGAGGAAGTAGATTTAAAGCTCTACTCGTTCTTTAACCTCGGCGCTAGATGAGGTGGGTGGTGAAAGCGACGTCCCGGCCGCTTTACCCCGCGGAAAAGACCCGGTAACAATTGCATAGGTGGCTGGATGAGAACCAGGGCCGGTCTGGACGGGTGAGGAAAATCTCACCCACACCGGGATTCGATCCTCGGACCGTCCAGCCCGTAGCGAGTCACTATACCGACTACTCTGTCCTGGTCCATATGTACGTGTATGTATGTATGTATATATGTATGTATTTACATACCTAGTACGGATGTACCAATGCTCGTAGGTATTTAAGTATGTACGTATATATGTACGTAAATACGTATGTACGTGTATGTGCATAGGTGTACGTACGTAGGTATGTAGGCATGGATGCATGTGTGCATGAGTGGATATGTGTTTGAAAGAATGCGTAAAGGAATGAATGATACACGAAACAATGCGTGAGTGGATTGCATGACCGACCGATTGGTGTGCGCACTAAGCCTTAAGTCCAACCGTAAGCTATTACTGTTCATTAAGTTTATTGTAAATTAACAGTAAAATTTCCGTGGTTGGTCCTTATTGCTGGGTTGCCTCCGGTACCGAAGGCAACCCAGCAATAAGGACCAGCCACATGTACCTCGGCCACAGCGACGGAATACTTATAGTCTTACGTACTGACAGTACGAAATGTTTCCATCTTTCTTAATTCATTTGTAATGCATATGGGATCCCTAGTGCAAAAATGATAAACAATACTGCAAAAACAGAGATGTAAAGTAGGTTCCTAAGCTCGACCTGAAGATGACCCCCAAGGGTCAAAACATGTTGTAGTAACATTTAACCTACATTGTTATAGTTGTGGTGACGGAAATTTTACTGTTAATTTAAAATAAACTTAATAATTTTCACACAACGAGATGAATTCTACTAGTATTACTGTTCAGTTTAGCCGAATTCAGCAAAAATTGGTAGTGCTGCGATCATCAGAGTTCACGAACAATGTATATTCTATGTCTTTCCTGGTTCATTACATTAGAAGGACCGTACGTTCACAACCAAAAATAAACAGTCGTCATCTCTTCCACAAAGCAACAACTGTTTGTGTCTGAATTCATGCTTTCTCCTGAACTTTTCCAAACAAGACGTATGCATCCATTGTTTCCTCAACGGGTGATGTATATGAGTCTCTATAGCCCATATCACGTGCATCCGGGCATTTGCTTTTGTTTCTTGACCACAACAATACAAACGAAGAAAAAAAATATTTAAGATTAAATGAACACTCTGCATGTCTTACGAAGTGCCTACGGCGTGTGAAGTCTGCAATTCCGAAGTCCTGTGCAGTACCATCAAAATCTTCTTTTTGGAGCCGCGTGTTTGCGAGTGTTCGTATGAGTGTGTTACAAGACAAAAAGGTAAAATTTTCGGCGGGTCTGAACACTACATTTTAAAGAAGTGCAAGGGTACAGAGGTGAGAGACTTCTTTCAGGTTGGTCTTCTTTATCCTTGGGGAAAAGCCCCCGGGCTTCCTTGGGTAAGAGACAGGGTGAATCTTACGGTCTGAGTGTAGGAGTGTGTTAAGTTGCCTTTGTGAATACTGTGAGTGCAGGCCTATATACGTAGAATTTTAACAAGAACTGCAACCCGACACATACACTACATATCACAATAGAGAGACAATGCAGAGGCACAAGGCTAATAACAAAAGAAACGGCTTTCCTAACGTGACAAGAAGCTGATGAAGCTGCAATAGAGCAGTCGTGTTTCTTTGTCCGTCCACACTCGAAACTCCAGATACAAAACACTCATGAGTACTCGTATGTTTTATACTTCCTACTGCACGGAAAAAAAAAAACCCCCGCATCTCTCTTAATATATTACAAGTGAGGCGGGAAGTCAGCTTTCCTAAATGGCAACACAACTGGGGCATCGGTCTTCCCGTGGCCGAGTCACACCACCAACACAATATTTACAACTGATTGAACACCGAATTACTGACGACTACCTGAGTGACTGCCTAACTACGTATTTAAAGGACTGAACGAATTATCTGACCTAACCGAACAAATTATTACCCAAAAGAAGTTCCAGGTACAGGGATTTCCTTGGACAACTGACGATTCTGCAGGTAGTCAAGTCGTCTCCTGTGGTGACAGCGGACGGTTTGTTGCATTCATCAAAGTCCGGCTCTTTTTAAAGCTACTTTAATCCATTTTATATGTGCAACATCTATTCTCACCCAACTAAGCTACGGGCTGAAAGCACAGAAATTCGAATTCCGGTGGGGGCAGGAGATCTTCTCATCTTCGAACAGGTCCAGACCGCCTTTGGAGCCACCCAACCTCTACTTCAATGTTCACTGGGGAACTTTCTAGGGAGTAGAGCGGCCAAAGGGTGACGGTGACAACTCACCTCCCTCCAGCGTTGAGATTGAGACTGAGCAGATCCATAATTCTATTCCTCCCTGTGAACCATCATGGCGTGCGTAGGACAAATTTCCCTTTCTTTATTTCCTCCTACAACCGTGTTACATGTAAGCTGGTAACATTTAATATTATCTAATTACTAAGCAGTGCTTGATAAAGCTTCCAAATGAATACATTGCTCTATTCCGCCATAAATTAATTTATATAAGTTAAAAATATCCTCCTTTTTATTTCGGAAAAGGACTTGAAGTGGTTTTTCCTCGACTTCGGGCAAGACGGACAGTGATCGCCTGTTAGAGGATATGAGATATGAGCACAAACACCACACATATCAAGCTGGCTGTTGGCTATTTATATCGAAGCTCACATAAACGGTGTCTGATACACAATCATATATGTCAGTCTATTAGTTAGGAGTAATGGGTGAGTAGAGTATCTGTCTGCAGGAAGCACTGGCCTGTGTTTGTGTGGTAATGCCACATAACTTAAGTCTTACTTTGCGTGTTTGACGTAGCAGCGTGCCTCGTGGCAGCCCGACTCTACTATATTTTCTTCAGCTACTGTAGAAATGACGTGAAATAAATACATTCCGCTGTATTACAAACAATATCTGTCTGAAGTGGTACCAGTGTTAGATGACCCACATGAAAACTTCCGTTTGCAGGGGAATTTTGACTAAAAAATAATACTCGTAAATTTACAAGCTTATCTGTGTTAAGTCCATAAGATTTGATTTTCTTCACGGCGTTGAACTTTTATGTCTTGCGACTGTGTAGTCTTATGGTCCTGTAGTTAGCCTACAACACTACACAGTGTCATAATCCACATGAACACAATCTTAACTGTATAACCCGGAATACGAGAGAAATAAGAATTTAACCTTTCAAAGCCTACTGGTTACGTGATGCACCAACAAGCTTAAGATTCAACAACCGTATTCTCTCCCCACATTGTATTTGTGTGTTTTGTATTTATCTAAGAAAAAACAGCGACTTGTGCCAATGCATCATAAACAGATTGGTTTTTATAACAGAGTTGAAAAGTGTTTGCTGTGCGGTACGGGCTGGGTCTTTAAATAAAGCAGTCTTCGTTTCGTCTGTAAAGGGTTGAAGAACAAACGTTTGATATTGCTTTCCGACAACTCCTTACTTTTTTTTTAATTTGCGCAAGAAGAACCAGTCCAGTCATAAATGCCACAGATTAAACTCTACCATCGAGAAATCATGCGCACAGCATTTTGATTGAACAGGACGGGCCATATATAAGTTATAATTAATGCTTGCGGTTTTATTACATTGCAATGGCACATTCTATGCAGTAAGTTTCAAACAAGAGTTTGCCCACCTGCGTTAAACGGAAACATGCACACAAAGGAAAGAGACTTTAACCCCATAAATATTGCCATGAATCTAAATTATTTGTAAAATTTCCCTTCTTGCCTCACACATAAACAAATCTTTTTTCCTCAATACACCAACCAATTAGAGATGTTGGGGAAAACCCCTCTCTCGTTTTATGATTCACACGAAACACCAGAAAATATATAATTTTCGGAAGTACAAAAAAAAAAGTAAATCATTCCCATTACAGTCCTGGACAGGCCCTGAGGGTTCCAGGAGGTTGAGGCTCTCATATTTCAAGACAACCGACACATGAAGATGGTAAGGCTGTCAGACCTACGCACCGGCCGCCTTTACCCCCAGGAAATATTCCTGGTACTCATTTCTGTTAGAGGCTGAGTCAACCCCACGGCCATAGTGCGACCGGAAGGATTATGTCAATGAAAAATTTCCAGTGATACCATCGGGAATCGAACTCGTGACCTTCCGGCTTGTAGCGCAGTGCCTCAACTAACTGCGCCACCGCGTGCCCTTGTTGATAATACAGAGGTTTTAAATGTTCCGGCGGGTGATACATACAGGCACTACTTGACTTTAAACGGCCAAGTGTTACTGTCAACCTGCTAGCCTATTGAGTCGTGACTGAATGAATCAGCGAACGTATTAGCCTACTGTTTCCAATTTATTACGCACACATTATATCGAACCAAATACCGGTACGTGTTATGTTGTAATTTTTGTACTGTGGCCAAAGAAACAGACAACAGAAGTGTAGACATATACAGGAGTAGCTGTAAAATGAACATTCTCTCGAAGGGCAATTGTCTTTGGCAGTGAATACGTTAAAATGGCCAAATTCATGTCAGTGCGGGTTCATAAGGTCATATTATAGCAAAGAAGCGGTCTGGAAGAAGCTAATTTATATCTGTCTCTCTCTCTCGCTCACACACACATGTGTGGGGAAGCTGTTTCTTGTCATCTGCTGAGAGCGAATGTGTAACACAACACGTTAATTTATTACAAACACTCTCGATGACGTGTGAAGAGGCTTCTTTCACATTCAGTAAATCTCCTGCGGGGGGGCGCTGGTGTTAACACTTGCCCGGTGTTTCAGTCACTGCTTGTTTGTTTTCAGTGGCATTACTGATTGCCTTCAACTGCAACATTATCTTGTTCTGAGCATTACAACAATGAGTCACACAAAATATAGACGATTAGTTTCGAATCCAAAGTTATTATTCTTCTTATTATTAACATGTTATTTGCCTTAAAATTGTAATTATTGTTTCAAAAGCATAAGCCACAAAAAGATTGGATCTTGTTCGCCTGTTCAACGCGTTCTTTATACTCACTAGAAGCTTCAAATTTTTCTCAGCATCACAAGAACGTGATGTGTCTAAGTGTGAATAACTTTATTATTAACATGTTATTTGCCTTAAAATTGTAATTATTGTTTCAAAAGCATAAGCCACAAAAAGATTGGATCTTTACATTGTTCGCCTGTTTAACGCGTTCCTTATACTCACTAGAAGCTTCAAATTTTTCTCAGCATCACAAGAACGTGATGTGTCTAAGTGTGAATAACTTTATGCGTTCGAATACCTTTCGAATATTTCACATTGAAATCAACTTTTAATTATCTTTGCAATGTTCACCTGCTTGTGCGTACTATCAACAATGGCGATAATTTTAAATCAAGCACTATTAACACAATTGTTTCAGGTATATGTTTCAGGTATTTATGAAGCTTATTAGACTTAGATGGACTAGACGTGTGATGTCGATAGAAGACATTGATCCTGCAAAGAAAGTCCTTTGTAACAAACCAGGAGGAAAAGCAGATATAATAAGAGGTAGACCGCAGTGGAGGTGATGCGACGAGAGAGGGAGTCGTCGCAAGGGTTGGGCGCAGAAATTGGAGAATTAATGTGCGGTCAAGACAGAAGTGGCGGAAGGTCATTGAGGAGGTCAAGTCCCACCCAGGGACGTATAGCCAATGGAAGAAGAAGACGACATGATTCAGCTAACTATACACAATCTTCAGGCCATAAATAATTAAAAAGTAAAACACAACACCTATAATAAATTGCATTATCAGGAAAAATAAAAATTTAGCTAGTCTTTTATAACAAGATAAGTATATATATATATATATATATATATACATACAGTCATGAACACAACAATATTACAATTAGTAGCAATATATATATATATATATATGAACACAACAATATTACAATTAGTAGTAATATATAAGATACAAGAGGGGGGTGTATAAGGTCTTGGTGGGGAAACCGGAGGAAAGGAGACCACTGAGGAGACCTAGGCGTAGATGGTTGGATACTATTAGGATGGATCTCCAGGAGGTGGGATGTGGGTATATAGACTGGAGTGGGCTGGCCCAGGATAGAGACAATTGGCGGACGCTTGTGAGTGCGGTAATGAACCTTCCGGTTCCGTGAAATGCGGGGAATTTCTTGACTGGCTGCAAATCAGTTAGCTTCTCAAGAAGGACTCTGCACCATGAAGTAAGTAAATAAGTAAGTATACATGTTTCGACCCTGTATGTAGGCCATCATCAGGTTGTCCAAAGAACTTATTAGGTGACTATACAATATGTGTGGTAATTTTTGAAGGGGGACGATATCTCGTGTCACAACATACACACATATTGTATAGTCACTTAATAAATTCTTTGGACAACCTGATGATGGTCTACATACAGGGCCGAAACATGTAGTTGTATCTTATATATTGCTACAAATTGTAATATTGTTGTGTTCATGACTGTATGTACAGAGTGGGCCAAAAGTAGGTATAGAGTATATAGTTAATTACTGTATACCTACTTTTGGCCCACTCTGTATATATAGATATATAAACGCTACAGCTTTGTATTATTGACCTAACACAACGGGGATGACACACCTTAAGATTATAACAAGATAAACTCAATCTTGATTTTATCTGATAGAGTAATTTTATTATACATGTTTATTACTTTTTAATTACTGATATCCCGGAGAAGGCGTATAGTTAGCCGAAACTTGCATCCACATAAACTATATTTATAAATAAAATTGTTGAGCTTGACTGGAAACAGGTGCCATTAAAATTTAATTGGTTTCGGAATAACAGAAGAGGGCTGTATAAAATTATGGATTATTTCTACGTATTCACGTCTGCTGTAATATATCTACAGCACACCTGACATCCAAACGAAACCTTCAGTAGGTTTCAGAGTCACACGGCCAATTTGGCACAATTAGAAGTGCTGAATATTTTTACGCGTTCCTAACTTTTGCAATATTTCTACTGTGTTTTTAAAATAAATTCAATGCATGTGTGAATTATTTTTACAGATTTAAATTTCTTCCATTTCTGAGACCCGCCCTTTCTACGGCATGCATACAAAGGACGTGCAACTGCGAGACCATTCATCTAGACCCGCAGTTTGCATACCTGAAACCTCTGTAGATACGTACATTGCTTTTATCCACGTGGCTCCACGAGCACATCTCTTCTTGAGAAGTCAGATGTGGCTCAGAAAGAAAGAAAGAAAGAAAGAAAGAAAGAAAACCCTCCTTTTGTGCAGCCAAAAGGCCCATTACAATGCTCATAAGGGCACAGTGTATCTGTTTTCTCCATTTAACGACACTAGATAAACTGCATTTTTAGTGGGTCATTGTCACCAAGGTACTGCACGGTTATGTCCTGTCCTCATGTTGTACATACTATAAATGCAGGGGCTTCTATGAGTACCAACGTGCAGTATCAGTCTTTTAACGACAATCTTTTGGTGCATTTGGATCAGTTAACCAATTAACTACCTTTCCAGTTAGCCAGACAATACTTGGCCAATCAGATGGTCAACTGGTCGACAAGCCACTCTGCAGCCACTTATTCCATCTGCAACTGGTTGGCCTGTTACTTAGACAGTTAGTTAACATACGTTACTTTGCATGTTAGCCACTTAACCATATCTATCATTCAATCAGATAAGAGTTTAGTTTATATCTTCAAAACTTTATTGTATCCCTACCTACAACTTGCACGAC
>Ga0123355_10016536_pt1 | contig 11630 bp, 7 predicted proteins | sample TergutEmb28metaG_3_FD_89872 | JGI IMG/M metagenome (GOLD analysis project Ga0123355, IMG submission 89872) | Embiratermes neotenicus P1 segment gut microbial communities from Petit-Saut dam, French Guiana - Emb289 P1 | ecosystem: Host-associated > Arthropoda: Insects > Digestive system > Gut ...
ACAAGTCGTCAGCTCCTGAAGATGGGCACAAGGTGGCCCGAAACATGTTGAGCAACCTATAAAGGAGAAATAAACATAATACTAAAAGTGACATCTAGTTGGTCTCTTTATCCACATTATATTAGTGTTATTATATTATTATTATTATTATTATTATGTACTGTCGTAAGACTTCAACAGCCTTCTCCCTATTTACAGGTTTCCGCCTTCCGTATTTTAACAACTTTCGGCATCATACAATACAACCTGAAGCTGGAACCTCAGTAGGCTGGAATGACTATAAGAATTTCACTTACGACTCTGTGGTAGCTGCACATAATTGTAGAATAATGCGTAAACAAAGGCGTAGAATCGTTAATAATAAGTAAGAGCCAGAAGAGTTTGTACAATACTGGCAATCCGTAATAGAAAGCACGGTTCCATGAACGGCCCACCGGTCCGTTCGCGGCGCCACCCTACCTAAACAGCTATGAGGAATTAAGGTCCAACAACCACAGCTGCGTTAACATCTATTTACTGCTACATGTTTCGGCCTTTGTGAAAATCCATCTTCAGGCAATTAAAAAATACATAAAGACTAAGCACAACCCATTCGGATGTTAATTTTTAATACAGCTGAGACCCAAACTTTACAAACAATAGTTCTACAAGCCGGAACTAGATAAAAGTCAAGTGTATATTAAAATCCACCCCCCCCCCCCGGCGCAACAGCCCTCCACTGAGCCAAGGCCTCCTCATTATCCAGGATTCACAATCAGGCTCAGACACACCACACTCGGTAGGACTTGCACAATCTACAATAATGACAAAAAATCTAATCATAACAACAACTTCGTTAATTGGGTGTTAACTATGACAGTAAAATGGGTTTAACAACACTTCGGCCTAATTACACATCTGTCCATGTCTATAAGTCTTCGCTACGTTATAATCTGTATCAGAAATTGAGCTGCGATCGACAGTTGTCCGTATGACATGTCACTGACAAGTTCTCAGGACGGCCAAAATTGCACGGTTAGGTATAAGACTGTAACACGGAACCCGGTAACAGGCAACGTTAGTTACCAGCTGTACTTCACTCCGTTCACGACGCTATAACAGTACATGACTATAAGCTTCCTACAACGATGGGAGAGTATGAACGCCAGTTGGTGTGTGTATGTGTGTGTGCCCGTGTTTGTGCCGGAGATACCGGGCGCAGCCGGAGAACAATCGTTCTTATACTGGTCCGAATCTCGTGCGGGACACCGGCTACCCCAAGGTTTCTCGTAGTTGTCCGCATACTCTCCACCTAAATACCAGGAAACTACCTCAAACAGGCCACGGCCGCTTCCTTACAAATCTTTTCCAACGCATAATGCATAACGACGGCCTTCATGATTTTTACTCGTCGCAAAATACTGCAGCGATCGAATCAAGGTGGATCAGATGGGCGTGACATGTGGCCTGAATGCGGGAGAAGAGACATGCAAGATGTTGTTGGGGAAACCTGAACGACCAGACTGTTTCGAAGACGTAGACGTAGATGGAAGGTTCAGGGGAACCATAAAGAAATGACACTAGAAGGTGTGCAGCGGATTCGTTTGGACAAGCGGTGGTCCTTGTACGAACGGTAAGGAACCTTCGGCTTCGACAATGTGCGGGGAATTAAAACTCGCTGAGAAGCTACTAGCCGCTTTTAAAAAATAAAAATAACTTTAAAAAAAACTCTGCTCCACGGAGTTAAGTGTATGGAAGCAACACCAGGGTTGTGAAATGGACAGTGCTGTGTTCACCATTAAAAACAAGCCAGTGAAACAAAACATGCCCCCCCCCCCCACTAACCCACCCCAATCACGTCGCAATGTATATACCGTACATCAAGTTCATATCGCCTTTACTGATCAACGATTATGCGCCATCCTATGTACACTATATCACAAATTAGTAATTCACTGAGGAAGAAATTTAAACTATTGTGTTTTACCCCTGGGTGCAAATACGTGAATTTTTATAATTTTGCCACGCTGAATCCAAGAGCTGCAACGAAAATACTCACCTAACGTTTTTCTGGTAATCGGTTTTTTTTTTGCATTTTCAACGATTTTTACTATATTTTACTCGAATCTATAATTGTGTAACTTGGCCCGATGGTTTAAAACATTTTCATGTTGAAATGAACATTAGGAATTCAAGAAGAGCGTTAAGAATGCTGTATGAAAATAACTTCATGCAGTTACACGATAAAAATGTGAAAATGCATGTTTAATTTTACTCCAGTTTAAAACTTCTTTTTGTAGATCATTCGTTTGTAACGGGCAATAGACATCTCTTCATTAAGGTTCCAACAGTATTCATCACCGCACACGTTCTGTGACGACTTTCGTGCATATCTTTTATCCATGGTGGAAATATTCTGTTGAAACCTTTCCACATATTTGTCGCGCACTGCGCCCAAGTTCGGAGGGAAAAGTCCAAATGGGATGTAAACAATGAATCTTCAACGACATTACAACCCACAGCCTGGTATGCGTGTAACAAATCCTCAAAAAGTTCCTTGTAGTTTTCGGCTTTTAAATCTCCAAGGAAATTTAGACAACCCGCTTTGAACGTTAACCGTCAGATTTCTCAGTTTCCGTCAACAGGTGTACAAACAGATCAACAATAATGATTTCACGAACTTGCGGTCCAATAAAGACGCCCAACTTAACTTAGCATCACTGAGTTTCGGAAATGTTTCTCTCAAACACTCAAAACCTTTACCAGGTTTTTCATAGCTTTAACGAAGTTTTTCATTAACCCCAATTTAATGTGTAGTGGCGGTAAAAAAATCTCAGCGGTCGATTTCTGACACATTTTTCCCCTGGAAATGAGTTTTCTGACATGGGCAATTGCTCGGCTGTCCCATTCACACACACACACACACACACACACACACAAACAAACACACACACACACACAAAAGCAGAACTTTGTGTAGCCAGACTGCATTCATAGAAGTAATCCACTGACTTCAAGGTCTCCACATATTTTCCACCCATATTTTGAGTAACTCATAGCTTTCAAGAGCAAATCCACATTCTCTTAGGTTCCCTTCACGTGGACCGAGTGGGAATCGGTAGTGACGGGTTAATATTTCCGTTATGTAGCTGTACCGCCTATAAACTATATTTAGACGAATGTACAAAAAGTCTCCATTCTTCAGGGTTATGTGTACATCCCAGCCCCTGCATAAGTTAGTCTACATTATTATTGTACTCATTCGCCGTCCTTAGCAAAAATGACAACAAGGAATGCTGGCGTTGACTGTATGACTCTTTATAAACACAGTGCTGTAACAAATTAAATCCCTGTAGACTAGAAACCAATAGTTCTGGCTCAATTTTCGATAGATCGAGGTCCCTCACTATATCATTGAGTTCAGACTGCGATATAAGTTGTACGGTTTGTTCCGGGAAATCATGGAACACATTGGAACTTGAAAGTCCAGGTTCGTCTTCTGGAGAGGTGCTGGTTAGCTTTCTTCATGCACGGTCCATTGCTTAGGTGGTTTAAGATTTGGTAGGGAATCGTCATGTTCAAAAAGTCTTGGGGCTGAGGGAATATTGGGGTAAACTATGGTATGTCTAGATTTGGAATTGTGGCCATCTATTTTTGTTAAACAAAAGAAGCAATCGGAAAGATGATGCTTCTGTTCACACCAAACCACCGTGACTGCGAAAGGCACTGACTGGTGCATACCAATGAGTCAGCAATGTAAATATCGTGAACATCTACCGCAACACGAATGTGGTACCCAGCTCTTGTCCTAATCCCCAACTTTACAGCCAAAATTTAATCCATACGCCTTTCTTCACTATAGGGGTAAATTCACCACAGGCGTATAAAAAGTTAACACATTTACGAGACATGGCGAACACAACAACTCCAAGTATACCTCACTTATTTTTTTAATATTCATATGAACTACGTGTAAATTAACACTGTCACACTTTGGTTCACAATTTCATTGATCAAAGCGTAAACAAATTCTCAGAACAGAACGTGCGATACATGAACACAGACGCGCTTACTACCGCGGGCAACCGACCTTCACAAAGGCACAAGGTCACCTGAACTGACGAAGCTTATTGAAACGTTCGGTACAATATGCTGTTTTCTCCTCCCTAAAATCCGGAAAAGTGCCACAACACTGAGGGATGAATTAGCTTTTTGTTTCGGGTTGTCTTCTTGGCGCACCTATAAAACCACCCGACCGCAAACGCTTTGTACTCTAAATGTGCCTGTTTCTCAGAACGTTTAGGTGATATCGCAAAATGGATTTCAGGTCTGCAATCTGCACCAAAAAATACATTACTATCATCTAATTTTACTTCGGAGCAAATTTCATTGCTCAACGGTCTTATAGCTCCAACGCGTTTCGGTGTTCCGTGACACAATAATCAGGAAGACCCGCTGAACTGTCGAAGTTCTGCGTTCTGTGTGGAAAACTGCGATCAATCGGCGTGTTTCGAAGATATGGCAGTTAAACAAGGCTTCCTGAAGATAGAGTCAAGGAACACCGTAAGGCATGGGAGCAGTAATTTCTGTGATCTAGTATACACAGGACGGTGCACAAGTGCTGGTCAGTTAAAGGTGATACGCCACTCTGGGTTCAAACCCCAGACATCCAGCCAACCCAATTTTTAGAAAAATATTATGACTGCCGACAGGAGAGGTACGGACTGCGAAGGCCCACCGAGGGAGGGGGGGGGGGGGGGGGGCAGGGTCTGTGGCAGGTCACGGGGTACAGGGAAAACACGGCACTGGTAACACTACAAACAGTGAAACCAGTATACAGGATAGTGCACGTGGGGTTTGTAATGTTCGCAGTGTAGAGGATAGGGGCGCGCCGGCATCCAAGGTTATAACGCAGTGCACGGTTTCTGGCCGATGGAATTTCCCGACAGTACGCTAAAGAGCGAGACACTTACGCAGCGCCAGTAATCTTTGGTCTAGTGTCTTCTCTCCGCCTACGTAAGTACGGCTGACCTTGCCACACTGCAGTTACAAGCAAATGAACACCCACCCCTCGCCACTTCAACCACACCCAGCAGGTCCGTCCGCAAGCTCCGCTAACTCCTCCAACGGCCAAAAAACTGCACACTGCACTATACATGCGCCTGTCTAGAACAATAATGGCGTGGTTAAAAAACCAGCAGGGTCATAAGAAACACAGCAAAGTCTGCCTACGATGTGATTAGACTCTCTCTCCTCGCATTCCCCCACCGCAGGCCTCTGCGCGATAAAGAAAAGGGTCGCTGTACTATACCAGGGACTCTACCGCTGTTTCATCGTTTCACTTACGATAAAGAATACTCCGCATACGGCGTGCCAAACTTCACGATATTATACGAAATATTTTTAACAAAAAATTCTGTATGAACATATGGCCGATTATGAACCATTACATTGCCACAAGCGCTGTACTATCTGTACTATTTCAAGATGCTGTACTGTACTTCATCAGTGCCACCTTCAGGCTTACCGCCACATCTGGCAAACTCTAGTCCATCGTATCTTGTAACTGTTTTTGTCTACACGCCTGGCCGGTTAAGTCACAAGGTCTCACTTCCCGTGAATGCTTCATGTGGGGACACTTGAAGGACGGAGACTACTGACAGAAATTACGGGCCGGGGAACAACTCACGCAACAAATCGGGGGAGTTCGCTGACTGCAAAAGGTGCAGTAAGGAAGTCATCAGAAAGGCAATAAATTCTCTTTGAGACGCGCATAATTGAGCGTGCTGAGGGGTGGCGGACATTTTGACCTGTTACCTGTGCCATATAGCTGGAAATTGACGTTCGTTGGTATTGTCTCACCACAACAGACGTTTTCTTCAATGCTATATTGTCCCCAGTAACATAATGAAAACTGATGTGGTTATTTTTCGTTAGTGGTTATATCTGACAGAATTCTGTTGTGGTACTGTGCATACAGTAGGGTAAGATTTGTGGTGCTGTAGGACGCAGGATGTACAGTAGGGTAAGGCATAACGGACATCTTTCTTGTGTGGTGTTATATGACAAGTAACTTTCCGTTTATTGATACAGCGTGATAAAACATACTCACTTTAAAACTTTCGGTTACAGATATGTACGTACATGAAAAGACTCGTAGAGGCCTAACTGTTGAAAATTGGACATGTGTTCATACAGCATTTTTAACTCAAAATGACTTCTGTAACATCCTGAAATATGGCACATCTTACGCACGACAACCTGTACAATTTATATTGGATTAGACAAAACACAAAACCCTATTTCCTCCTGCATAAATTTTCTCTATTATTATTATTATTATTATTAATTATTAATTATTACTGACCATTTTTAGTTTTATTGTTGATAAACGCGATTTGGTAGTCCGTGCATCAAAGATGTAAATGGTTCCACAAAAACGATGCCAGCCAAATCATCATGAAATACCTGTACGTTTCACAGACCTAAAATACTCCAAGATCGTAGGAAGGTGAACTCTTTCCCGGAAAAAAACGTACCTTAGAATATAGTACATTACCCGCCCTCTTCAAGTTAGTATAATAAACAGTGAGAATTACGAGAATCACACAGAGAAGTTTGTACAGTAGCGACAAAATTACGAAAGCCACGCACTGCAAAAGCAGCACACGCAAACCGAGCTTAGACTCCAAGCGCCTATAAACAGAACCCCGTGACTTTTAAGTGGGCTGTGATTGGCCGAAAATGACGCACGGATGTTACCGTACCGGCAACAATACGCACGAAGTTCTAAATGTGCATCGTAACCATAAAATCGTCAATCAATGACGTTGATTGATCGAGGGATCACTGCATTTAAGTGCCGATTCCGCGTATACTAAACATTTCTCTAGTAACATCGAATTTTCGCAACGTCGCCGTGTTTGTAGTTGTTATAGTTCACATTAGATATTGTAGCCGTATGATAAAACTTCGCACGGTCCACATACATGGGTGATGATAAGTCCTTAGCCCGACCCTGGAAGGAAACAAGCTACAGCGACCGAGACTTACAACACTATACCAAGACTTACGGCGTACAAAGAACAGGAATATATTGCTGTTGTTTGTACGCCGTAAGTCTTGGTAGAGTGTTGTAAGTCTTGGTCGCTGTAGCTTGTTTCCTTCCACGGTCGGGCTAAGGACTTATCAGCACCCCGGTATTACTATATCTACGCTGCCTGCATCGTTTCACGACGCTAAAGCATGCAGCGATGTCCACATTCTCACAAATAATGTAAAGTGTGTGGTGTTTCCAGAAACGACCGACAGAACAAAGAACAGTAAAAGAATAAACTAAGAAAGATGATCGTTGTAGAAGCAAGGCAGGAACAGTAAAATTTTGAACTTGCAAACGAAGCTAAAATGCATGATTTGTCACGGTAATTTAGCGGCCACCACAGAAAGCAGTATCATTCTCACTGATTTATATGTGAAGGGTTAGATCAGCATCATACAACTGCTAAGCCGACTTAAAAAAAACACATCAAGGTTCACTCGAAACAGCGGGCTAGCAAGATGTTTCGAAAGAGCTGGTGGAAAACCCTTCCGGATGTACACCGTCGGCCGTCGGTTTCCGTCAGTTACGGCTAAGGGTGGTGCACCGGAGGAAATGTGATTCGATTCCTGATAGAAGCAAGGCATTATTCACAGATCTCAAGCGTGTACATCGATACCTGGGCCCACCCGGCCTCCTGCTTAATGGATACCGGTAACTTGTTCTCCGGCAATAAAAAGGTTGGACAGTGAAGCGCACCACTCACCTCCATTTAACGCCGAAGATACATGTGGAGCTGTATCGCCATTCTCCCATACTCCTTCATGTCGTCATGCTTTATTAGGTAAAGAAACAATTTAACCTCCGCCCATTTTCAACCGTGAAACCAACAGAGACCAAACTGACAGATTATGAAACTGATTCCATACTTCTGCCGGCACGTACGGCAGCCAGGGCTGTCAAAGCGATGTGGAGGTTCTGAATGTAATGCGTATCAATATTCATTTCTCAATCCTACTCCATTTTTAATTACACGATTAAAAACTTCGATTCATTCATTTCAGTACTGTTCTTCCCTTACGGGCTTCGGGAATCCCATGTAGTGACAATGACAACTAAAGAAACAGGATCACGGAAAGACAACAGGTACTTCTGCTTCTATTCAGCAGGCATAGGCACGAATTCTACCTTAAACACAATTAAAACTTCAGTTCCATCTCGCAACACAACACTGTTCCATTACAAAACGAAACTCTTTGGAGAGTTTAGGAAAATATTCACAGTTTATCGTTAGCACAGTTAGCAACATATACACGATGCGGTCAAAAATAGTCTCCTTTAATGCTGAAACAGTGATGAATATTTAACCACTGTCCTTAAAACAGCCGTTTTTAACCTATGGTCCGTGAACTTGGATAGGGGAAAAGATTACAATCCTATCTTCACTAACCTTTAACTGAAATTCGGTTTTTCATTCAATTTTTAATACAGGCGGCCTTTCGACTCCAAAAATGATAACTTCAATAAACCTCACTACGTCCATTTTATTCATTTAGATACATTTTTTCTGAGTCAGTAGGTTTGACCAGACTCTCAAAGTGGTCCATGGCACAAAAAAAAAAAACATTAAGAACCCCTGCCTTGAAGGTTTACACAGGCATCATGAACAACACGGAGAATACATACAAAGTGGGCCAATAGTCGCACACATTCGTTCGACATAATAATATTATTATTATTATTATTATTACGTAATAATCTAATTTTTAACAACATAAATTAATACACTATCATTTTAATATAATTATTCGAATTATGTATACATACTGCACAATGTACAGTGCCTTACGGCCCAATACGCACACAGCCAGACGCAACTTTGTCCGTCCATCTGTTCCACAAAGTATGGACATCCACAGACCTGGCATACATAACTGAGCTGTCATCGCTGGAGACTGAGAAAATGCCATGTAGGTATTGTACCTAGGGCGTAAGTTTGGGCCATGTTCAATTTTTATGTGAATGCAACTGCACACCTCCGTTTTAAATCGAGCCAACTGTCGATTCGAGTAACAGGAAAAGTTCACGAAGAAGCTATAAAAAGCAGAACAGTGATTGCATGCTGGCAAGTTCGCGTAGTGACGAATTAACTGAAATGTGCTTTCTCAGGCCTACTCTGCAGACAATGAAGCTTTATCTATTCAGTCATCTCATAGAAACGTAGTGCACGGTACCCATTATTTTCAGGGTCACGCCGGGTGGCACACTGGGCTATCACTTAGAAATGGGAATTTTGAGTTCAATAAAAATGTTCTGCAATGACTAATGTGGTTAGTACAAGCAAGGCGGCACAACCGGCCAACTACTCTGCCCGTATGAAGAATTATCCTTAACCACAGGGCGCGTAAGAACACTACCGAAGACAGACGAACTGTATTGCGTCTGAACTTTTAGAGTATGCTCCCCAGTACAGCCTATTCGACAAGTGGGGAACGGTCAAAGAGCCTTGCAGGATATAAAAAGGCAGGCAACGTACGTATAACGTGACAAGGAGGCGCGTTAGTGCAACCACTGCCGAAGTAGAAAAGCAAGGAGTATTACACAATCTGTGTGTGTATATGTACCCTTAGGTATCCAGCATGTAATGCGCATGCGCCATATCATCTGTGGCATTCCCCACTCTACAGAATTTCTCCACATTATCTCATTAACGAAACTATTTTCGGAAAAACGTTACTGACCACAAAATGTCTGTTTCGAGTTTCTCTACAACTTCTGTCTGAAATATTTTTCATTATAAGACGAACTGAACAATATATAATCAAAAATGTGTATTGGTCTTCATGTAAGTATCCGTTATTCTTGTCCGATTTTAATGGAACGAATTTTCTCGACAGCTTTTCGAAATATCCTCAAATATCAAATTTCATGAAAATCCGTCCAGTGGGAGCCGCGATTTTCCATACGGACGGACAGATGGACGGACGGACATGACGAAGCTAATAGTCGCTTTTCGCAATTTTGCGAACGCGGCTAAAAGAAGTTACTCGGAATGAAAAAAAAAAACTTTCGCCAAACACATACGCACCCACGCACGCATGCAAAATCTACGTAACAAACTGCAAGCATAAAGAAAGGGTACATACCTCTCAAATACATGAACTTACATTCTTCATTCCTACCCATCTACAACTGCGATACCCTGTAGCACAAGCGTGCGTACAGTGTGTGCCGGGTGTACATGCACAACGCCACGTCTAAAAAAAAAGTTTGGTATTTTTGTGTCCCATTGGCAGGAACGCTCGCAACACTGCGACAACCGACTATTAGTTTCTTCATGCCTTTTTTTTTTTTTACACAGGACATCCCGTTGTGTTTTAGAAATGAAAGAGAATAATAAATTTATTTAGTTAAATAATAAAATATTAAAGTGTTTGACTGAAACAAATTTATTACTGTCTTCCCATTCTTCATGTCTGTCTGTCCGCATGGAACAACTCGGCTTCCACTGGACGGAGTTTCATGAAATCTGAAAACTGAGTATTTTTTAAAAAAATCTGTCCATAAAATTCAAGTTTCGTTAAAATCTAACAAGAAAAACCGGCATTTTACATGAAGAACTATGCACATTTATAATACCTCTCTGAATTATCCTCAAAATGAGAAGGGTTTCAGAAAAAAAAGTTGTGCAGATATGATGTTCTTTTTTTTCTCCCCGAAAACAGTGCTGCTTATGAGATGAGAATAAACACGGAATGTAATGTTGCGTTTCCTGTTCAAGAGTGGCACGCAAACGCACCACACTTTTACCTTATAAGTGTACTGACTACCTAGTTTAAGGTCGTCTTTTCAAGTAGGGATTAGCTGTTAATGCATAAAAATGTTATAAGTTTTTCCCCCCTTTAGTTGGCTGTTTTTAAACAACGAAAAATAAAGTTCCCTGCTTGCACACCCTAGTGGGCCGGATAGTGTAGTCGGTATAGCGACTGTCTACGGGCTGGACGGTTCGGCGATCGAACCCCGGTGGGAGCGAGATTTTCCGTGCCTGTCCAGACCGGCCCTGGGGCCCACCCAGCCTCCTGTACAATGGGTACCGGGTCTTTCGCGGGGTAAAGCTGCCGGAGCGTGACGCTGACCCCTCACACCCCTCTAGTGCCGCGGTCAAGAAAGAGTAGAGCTATACCTCTACTCCCCCTATGGGCCGTGCGACCTGCACACACCCTCAGTGCCTATACAAGTGTGCACTTTACCTCTTTTTACCTTGCACACCTTAATACAATGTGCTGCGTAGGCTTACGCGTTTTAGATCAAACGAAGACAATATGAAGTGTATTTTGTACTTCTGCTTCCTCACTGGGCTGTCACGTAGGTGCATTCCCATTGGCTGGCAGTGAATGTACTCTCTCCGTTTGTTTCTTGCGAACATTTTAAACGTTATTCGTAAATGGAATTGAAAAATAATATCTACAGCACCAGCGCCCGGGAAGATGTTCTTGAGCTCACCTCAACTCAGCAACTCGAAAACCTACATTTTTATTAGGGTCTTCAAAACAGGCAATCGCTGCGCCGTATCGAACATCCACCCACCCCCCCCACCACACCCACACACACACAA
>Ga0123355_10016537_pt1 | contig 11630 bp, 9 predicted proteins | sample TergutEmb28metaG_3_FD_89872 | JGI IMG/M metagenome (GOLD analysis project Ga0123355, IMG submission 89872) | Embiratermes neotenicus P1 segment gut microbial communities from Petit-Saut dam, French Guiana - Emb289 P1 | ecosystem: Host-associated > Arthropoda: Insects > Digestive system > Gut ...
AGTGCAACGTGACGGGAGCGGTATAATTGCATGTAAATTCAAGCATATCAGGCATAGCGATTTTTACTCGCTCCATTAGTGCTTCTAATGAATTTGATTCCAATACCAGGCCGTATTTATCATCAGAAGCTGCTGTCCATCTTTGCGATTCGTTGTCAAATGTACAAACAATTATACAATCCATTTGTAAAACCCCTTTCAAAATATACTACAGCAAAAGTTTTGTTAAAGCCGACAATATGCGCACCTATACACCGACAGAGCCGATGCAGTGCGCACTGTCGGGGGGGCTGTGCTTATCGACACAGAAACAAAACTGTACCCCTCTTGATTAGGTACGGATGGCATTATTGAACTGTATCTTCGCTTCTACAAAATCCTTAATTATTTTTAACTTCTCACTAAGATTCACCATATTAGCGTCAATCGAAAAATTTATGAATTTAGATGTGCATACACTTTCGTAACGCTTTCCCAAAAAATCAAGACTCAATCTTTTGCTACATGAATTTTCAGCATTACACACGATAAATGCAACATTGTCGAGGAGTAATTTACGCATTTCATCAGTGAGGTATTGTTCAAAACTTGCGATATTCGCAGGTGATGGTATATTCATGGTGATAAAAATTACATTTTCTCTAAACTTGAAACCATCTCCGATTTTAATGTAAAACGAAACTTCTTTTTTGTGTTGAAACCTGATATTTGCTAGTACCGTACCAAGTGGGTTTTTCACCGTTTTCTTTTAGCATCGTGACGATTTTAGTCAGCCAATCATGTAGCACAGTGTCAGTCACTATATGGTCAATAATCGTTTCGATTTGGGGGCGTTCTTTTTTCTGGATACTTGCACTTATTATTTTGGCATAGTACGCCCAATTTTCGCCCAATGGTACTTTTGCCATTTCTGCTTCCTCCGCCTAATATATAATTGATGTTTATATGATTGCTTGTTGTTATATATTTTGACATAATATAACAACAATAGCATTTTTCTTTCGCAAACCCCTTGACGAATATCCAAGCAAATGCCTGATACCCTAAGGAGAAAATTATGTCATTCAAAACCTTAATTCAAAATGCCGCAGTCATAACTCCGCACTATACAATAAAAAATGGTGGTGTACTAATCTCAAACGGCAAAATCGAGTCAATATATACCCATCCGCCATCTGCCGCGCTGTACGACACTACCGTCTATGATGCAACTGGTCTTACCATTGCCCCAGGTTTTGTGGATATTCACGTCCATGGTGGTGGCGGTTACGAGGTTATGGGTGCGCCAGTGGATGAGATCAGGCAAATTGCTGCCGCTCATGCACGGCATGGCACAACATCTATGCTGCCAACCACGCTTGCCGCTCCGCTTGTTGATATTCGCAATACAATGGATGCAATACGGGCAGCGCAGTCAAAAGTAAATAGTGAATGGGTTTGTGGTGCTGAAATTCTCGGCGTTCATCTTGAAGGCCCGTTCTTCTCACAAGAACAGCGCGGTGCGCAAGCAGCGGAGCATATTATCATCCCTACGGAAGAAAACATATCTCTCCTATTAGACCACTGGTCTGGCGGCGTTAAGATGATGGGAGCAGCACCGGAAATACCCGGCGGCTTTGCCCTAGGGCGCGAACTCACACGCCGGGGCATTGTTGCATCAATTGCACATTCCTCAGCCACATTTGAAGAGGCGGAAATGGCCAGAGGCTACGGGTACACAGATGTCACTCATATCTACTCCGGCTGCTCCAACGTGCATAGGGTAAACGCATACCGCGTTGCTGGTGTGGTGGAGGCTGGTCTGTTTTTTGACGACCTTACCGTACAGGTTATTGCGGATGGCAAGCATCTGCCTCCGTCACTGCTGCGGCTCATATATAAATGCAAGGGCGCGGGGCGCATCGCGCTTATTACCGACGGGCTTGGCCCAGCCGCCGCAAACTTGCCCGAGGGCAGCGTATATACCCAGAGCAACGGCGTGCAAATTGTACTGGATGACGGTGTGATGAAACTCATGGACCGTCAAGCATTTGCGGGAAGCTGTGCAACAATGGTGCAGCTAGTGCGCAATATGGTACAGCTTGCAAATGTACCGCTTACAGATGCTGTGAAGATGGCGGCAACAACACCTGCGGATATAATTAGCGCGGCGCACAAGGGGCGGATTGCTGTGGGCTGTGATGCGGATCTTGTTTTATTAGATAATGGGCTGGAGGTCGCTGGGGTTATGGTGAGGGGGGAGTGGGTCTTTCCTCCTCTACCGGCACACCAATATCGATCGAGGTATACCCATCCATCCGCTTAACGGGTGATTCTAGTGTTGACATATCCCGTATAATAAATATCCCCTTTGTAAACCTAATACAGCTACGTGTTCTAGTAGAGCCACTCTTGAACGTTTTGAGCAGTACTACCTCTGGCTCACAAGGTATTAAAATCCAATGGTAGTGGCTATTACGCATTGCAACAAGGTATTTTTGGCCGTCTATGTCTACCACCATACATTCTGTTCCACCAAATAAGGTTGTGTATATGCCCACAGCAAACTTTGAAGCGAGTTGCAGGGCATACAGGCCGATAGCAAATGCAGCCAGATAAAATGTCAAACGCCCAAGGATGTTCTCAGCAAAATTATCCCATCCACTTGCATAAATTACGTGATATGCTTGGTGCATCCGCAGGTATGCAATGGCACAGATGACGGAGGAGACGGCAATATATCGATATGTGATATCACTCACGATTTCATACATCCGCCCCTTAAACGCTTTTCTCTTCACTACACGCCAACGCCCAAGTACCGAACTCGGTTGCCCAAGGAAAAACGAAACAGCTGCCACGGGCAACACTATCCACCACGGCCATACCACTGTAAGCAAAATAAGCGGAACAAACGCACCAAGCCCGAGTATACGCACCAGCAAAATCCAAATATGCGCACTGTCGCCCATTGTAGCCTGCGACACCGCCTTTATTGGAATGCCATATTTCTTGGCTTGCATATAGCGGGCAAGGTTTGATAGGAACAAAGCCGCCGCACCCAACAGAGTAACAGAAACTGTCAAGAAGCTGGCGATTGTACCAACCTCGCCAAGCATATCCCAGAAATCAATAATCAATAGCGCATCGCCTCCACAAAAAACTCCGCATCAAGCTCGGCGAACTTGCCTGTCTCACTCAAATATTTACGCATGAAGAAGCATAGCTGGCAGCGTGTTGCATAGCCTGCTGCATCCGCTATAAAGCCCTCAGCTTTTGCAAGCTCATACAGTGCCGCCGTCCCGCCTGTGTATGAAGCCTCAAAAACAGGATACTTCCCATCCGGTATGCCACGCACCACGTCTTCCATGGGAATAACAAATCCCGTACAGCCTGGCGGTATAAACCTATTGTACATATCCACATGAAAATGTCCTGTATCCACAAGCCCGTCGCAGCGTTTGCCCGTACCGCCTTTTAGTAGCTCGTCTACAGGCTTGCATGTCGCGTTTTCCATTTCAATTTGCACTGCCCGCCCACCAAAACGTATACCGTACGCGCTTGCTGTGTCGCTTACATAGTTCTTGCCAACTGTTTTTTCCAGCGCGGCGCGAGTGTGCGCGGTATGCGGGTCGGTATTACGCAGCATATTTACAAAACGCTGTTGCCACAGGAAAAACCCAAAACCTACTTTTTGACATACCTCCGCAAGCCGTAACGGGTTGGCATATGGCACATATTCAGCGTGATACGGGTCTATCGAAATACACAACGTATCTACCCTGGCTTTCTTGAGTGCAGAAAGTTTGCGCTTTATAGTGTCTTCATCTGTTGCCCATGACGCGTTAGTTTCAACATAGTCAACAAGAACGCCATAGCGCATACCTTTTTCGCATAGGGTAAGCAATCCCTCAAAGTTTAGAAAGGGTTCGCCACCACCAATATGCACGCTATGGCAACCGCCCTCGCGCAGCAGTGCGTAGGTTTTGTCCATTGCGTCTTCTGTCATATATTTGCCCGCCGCAAACGTAGGAGAGCAGGCATAAAGGCAGTGTCGGCAGGCTGCCGAGCATTGATAATTTGGCATGATACCTGCGTGGCGTAATGGCTTGAGGATTTGGATTTTTGAGGTCATTGTCCTGTGTCCTTCCTGGTTTTAGGGATTTGAGGCGATTTTAGCTTATATTACTGTACCCATTCACCAGAAGCCCCTGTATAGTATCCACGGTCACGGGTGTACCAGTTTTTACAAAGTCAATAGCACGCAGCTTTATTCGCAGCATGGGAATCTCAAGTGCGTTAGCCACCGTTTCTGCATGGCTAAGGTCAACATTTTCCCAAGATCCTACAACCAGCGCACCGGCAGTCTTGAGCTGTTCCAGCATCGTATCATCGGTTTGTGTGCAAATTATTACATCTCCGCGTTCAAAAAACTTCCGTGAGTCGCAATCGTCAGATTGCGTAAAAACCCGAGCTATGCCGCGTACAACGCCTAGGTTGTTGCCAACGCCTTTTGCAAGTACATTGCCTACAGTGCGTACACGTATTGTATTTGTTGTCCCAGCAATACCCACAGGCACACCCGCCATAGCCACAATGATATCGCCGTTTTTAGCAAGCCCTGTTTTCATCGCCATTTCTTCCGCAATTTCAAACACCTCGCTATCGCCCTCAAACGGCTTTTCCGAAAGTACAGGAATACAGCCCCAGGAGAGGTTAAGCTGGCGGCATGTGACAGGATCGTTTGTAACGGCAAGAATAGGGCAGCGTGGCCGCGATCGCGACACCATACGTGCCGCAAAGCCAGAATCTGTGATTGGCACAATGCATGCAGCTCCAAGGTCTGCTGCGGTGGCTACACCTGCGTAGCTCATGGTGTTGGTGATGTTTTTGTTAATGTTGCGGTACTGTGCGTTTGCAGAGTAGTCAAAGTTCTCTTCCGCTTTTCGGGCGATGCGGTCCATCATTGATATGGACTCCACAGGGTACTGGCCATATGCCGTCTCACCGGAGAGCATTACAACGTCTGTGCCGTCAAAAATGGCATTGGCAACGTCATTCGCTTCTGCACGGGTTGGGCGTGGGTTAGACACCATAGACTCTAACATGTGCGTGGCCGTAATAACTGGCTTGCCCATTATATTGCAGCTTTTTATCATATTTTTTTGCACGATAGGCACTTCCTCTGGCGGTATTTCTACGCCAAGGTCTCCGCGGGCAACCATTATACCGTCTGCAACTTCCAATATGCTGTCAAGGTTATTTACGCCGTCTCGTGACTCTATTTTGGCGATAATACGTATATGCTCGCCACCATTGCCATCCAGCACCTTGCGGATATTGATAATGTCCGTGGCCGTGCGCACAAATGATGCAGCAATGAAGTCGAACCCCTGCTTGATGCCAGAGACGATATCCTCAATGTCTTGCTCTGTCAAAGACGGCAGGTTGACTACAACATCAGGCAGGTTGATGCCCTTGCGGTTGCCAACTATGCCGGAATTTACTAGCACGCATTTTACGTCCGTGCCTCTTATCTCAACGACTTTCATCTCAACGAGGCCATCGTCTATCAGTACGCGGCTGCCTATCTTCAAATCTTTTGGGAAGTCTTCGTAGGTTACGGAAACACGAGTTTCATCACCAATGATATCTTGAGTGGTAATGGTGAACTCCGCTCCCTGTTCCAGAAACACCTTATCGTTTTCGAATGTCTTAGTACGTATTTCTGGGCCTTTTGTGTCGAGCAACAATGCCACTTGTTTGCCACAGGTAGTACGGGCTTCCTTTAGCATGTTGACTGTTTCTAGGCGGGATTCTACTGTGCTGTGGGAGCAGTTGATTCTTGCCACATCAAGCCCCGCGTTTATCATTTCCTTCATTTTGGCCAGCGTGTTGCAGGCAGGGCCTAGGGTTGCCAGGATTCTTGTTTTGCGCATGTTGGTTGTCCTTTCTATATAGCCAATATCTTTGTGATATCATACATCTCCGAGTTGTATTTTTTGCGCATCAACAGCGCGTCTTCAAGCCCAAGCAAGCTATGCCTTCCATCACGGAAAATTACGACCTTGTTCACATCATCGTCTTTGATAGCTTTTATCGCCATATATCCCATTACTGAGCCATGCATCCTATCAAGTGCAGATGGCGTTCCACCACGCTGCATGTGACCAAGCACCGTTGCCCGCGCTTCGATATCCAGCACCTTTTCAATTTCTTTGGCAAGCGCGCTACTGCCTCCAACACCTTCTGCTACAACAATTAGATGATGTCGTTTGCCACGCGCACGGTTTTTCATAAGCTGTTCCATTACAGATTGCGTATCCAGCCTGTTTTCGATAAAAATTACTTCTTCTGCACCGCCAGCAATACCGCACCACATTGCGAGGTTGCCGGCATTGCGTCCCATTACTTCAACGATACTGCAACGCTCATGACTGCTTGATGTATCGCGTATGCGGATTATCGCGTCTGCTGCTGTGTTTACTGCAGTGTCAAAGCCTATTGTGTACTCTGTGCAGTCCATATCAAGGTCTATTGTGGCAGGTATGCAAATCACCTTTACACCAAGTTTGGATAATGCAAGCGCGCCTTTGAATGAGCCGTCTCCACCTACCACTATAATAGCGTCCAGTTGCAGCGCGCCTATCACCTCTGCAGCACGGCGTTGGCCGTCTTCTTTTACCATTTCCATACAACGTGCAGTACGCAAAATTGTGCCGCCACGGTGTATGATATCCGTTACATCATCTGTGGTCATTTCATTTATATCTGCACGGAAAAGACCTTGATACCCAGCGCGGATACCATACACTCGCATGTTAAAATACAGTGCGCTACGCACAACTGCGCGAATAACTGCGTTCATGCCTGGTGCATCGCCCCCGCTGGTGAGTACGCCAACGCGTAACCTTCGTTGCTTCATTGAAAACCTCCGTAGATTATATATTTTGACTTTTTTGTAGCAATTGTACTATAGTTGTGTGGAAAAAGCCACAGGAGGAATAAGTGAAATGGGTGAACTTCATTTTCCTCTAACAGTTTGCCTTACACAGGGATGGCTTTGGACGACCGAAGGGAATGGAATCGAGAGTGAAAATTGACAGACTAATAGGAATCATTACCGTTTTGCTGCAAAGAAACCGCGTAACAGCACCATTTCTTGCGGAAAAATTTGAGGTCAATCGCCGTACAATAGGACGGGATATAGATGCCCTCTGTCAAGCTGGCATACCAATTGTAACCTACCAAGGCGCAGGAGGTGGTATTTCTATTGCCGAGGGTTTCAAATTGGATAAGAGTATTTTGACAGCAGGGGAACTATCGGGGATTATTGCCGCACTTAAAGGGATAGGCAGTGTGTCTGAGTCTTCGCAAATTGAACAAACGCTGGACAAGCTGGGCGCAAACTCCGAGGCAGTGCTTTCCTTGCATGAGCCTGTGATAATAGACCTTGCCTCATATTATAAGGGGGCATTGACCAAGAAAATTGAAGTCATTAAGCAGTCAATTCTGGACAGGCACGTTATAGAGTTTGACTATTTTTATGACAAGGGCGAGAGCCACAGGCGAATTGAGCCATATATCGTTATTTTTCAGTGGACATCGTGGTATGTGTTTGGGTTTTGTCTAGACCGGCAGGACTGGCGAATGTTTAAGCTAAACAGGCTTTGGGGTTTGATAAAATGCGATGAGCAGTTTGTTAAACGTGATATACCAACAGAGCGGCGAGATTTTGACCAGCACCTTTCCGAAGACATTAAACTTGTTGCATTGTTTGACAAAATGGTCAAATACCAGCTTGTCGACAGTTATGGACCAGATAGTTTTATCGAAGACGATAATGGACTGCATTTTGAGTTTTGGTATACAAACCGGAGATATTTGATGAGCTGGTTGCTTGGGTTTGGGGATAAAGTTAAAGTGCTTGAACCGCAAGATATTGTTGTAGAGTTGCAAGAAGTAGCAAAAAAGATATTGGAGCAATATCTGTAGTGATTTATTCCAGTTATATGACTATAATTTGCAGGAGTAGCTTCTCATTATAAAAGAAACTTCGTGGTTTAGCACGACATAAGGCGAATAAATGTTTCAAAGAGGATGGCATATAGGCAATATTCACGCAAAAAAATGCAGCCTTACAAGGCTGCCTAAAACGGGGATATCAGATAGTCAATGGTTGGACAACTGCACCCAGGTAATCATTTCTCCGGGAGTCCTGTTGGCCCACAGGTAATATGGCACAAATGTTAATGCAACATCTTCATATACCATGTCGGTTACTGGCATATACAACTCATTGGAAATATTGCATACTCGCTTACCCTGCGTTGTTATACACACCATATCCAATTCTTCATCCTGAAAAAGTTCAAACACCGCGTCGTTTTGTAAATGCACAAGATGAAGATTTTTACCGTTATCAACCTCTTCTAAACAATACACAAGCGGCCCACGGCAAACTGCTACTTTACCAATATTCACTCGTACATTAGGATTAGCCTCCATAATTTTTACAGGCATTTCAAGCTCTAGTACAATTTTTTCACCAGGAGCTATGTCTTGGATAATGACATATCCATTAACCCGTGTATGCGTCCTAGATAATGTATAATTCTCGCACCAACCCGGGATACGTATAGCCAGCTCTGCTTCGGGTTTTGCAGTTTGCACATCCACTGTAATGGTGTTGCCCCACGGGTAGTGTGTTGTTATGTTAAACTCCAGTTTTGGTGTTTTAACTACGCTTTCGGCAAACAAATTAACATATACCCTATTGCCATCGGTGGTGTAGGCATATTCGTCAAGGGATGTTATAACCCTAGCAATGTTTGGCGGGCAGCAGGCACAGCCAAACCATTTTTGACGTGTTGCCTTCACATGTGCCTTTAGAGGGTCTTTTTCTACAGCCTCTGGTAATACTTCCAGCGGGTTTACGTAGAAAAAGCTAGTCCCATCGACAGACATACCGCTTAACACGCCATTGTACAGCGCGCGCTCCAGCACATCCATGTACTCGGCTTTGTAACCGTTGTATTTGAACATCCGCGCCGCAAAAAACATTAGCGCGATGCTGGCGCAAGTTTCTGCATAAGCAGTGTCATTGGGCAAGTGATAATCTAACGAAAAGGATTCCCCATACCAGGATGTACCCACACCGCCCGTAATGTACATTTGGCGGCGCGTAATGATATGCCATAGGCGAAGGCATACGTCCATTAGACCGCTGTCGCTTGTTTTTGCCGCCACATCTGCCATTGCACTATACATATACAGCGCACGGACGGCATGACCAATGGGTTCTTCTTGTTGGCGGACAGGCTTGTGTGCTTGATAATATCCATAGCCAAAGCTGGAATTTCCCCAGTTGTAGTGGTTTCCATGCTTTTCATGTTCTTCTTTGAAATATAATGGTTGTTTGCCACGCTCATCAATAAAATACTTTGCTAACTTTATGTGTTTTTCGTCATTTGTGACCTCATACAGTTTTATCAACGCAATTTCTATTTCCTGGTGGCCTGGGTAGCCGCGTAGTTTACCTTCCTCCATACCAAAAGTTGCATCCACTAGGTCTACGTATTTAATCAGGGCATTTAATAATTTTTTTTTGCCGGTGGTGCGGTAGTATGCAACTGCCGCCTCCAAAAAATGGCCTAAACAGTACAGTTCATGGTTTTCCATTAAATTTGTAAAACGCTTCTCCAACCCTGTAAGAATAAAGTACGAATTCAAGTATCCATCTGGCTCTTGTGCGGCAACAATAGTGTCAATCGCGTCGTCGGCCAGTGCTTCCAGTTCCGCGTCGGGCTTGATAGACAGGCTATATGCAACAGCTTCAATCCATTTGGAGATATCGTTGTCTTGGTACACAAAACCACCGTGTTTGCCTTCTTTTTTGCCTGCCGCTACAAAAAAATTGTGCATAGAATAGCTGGGTTCTGCACCGGGGATACGGTCATTAATCGCCTCCCATTGGTATGGGATAACATAGTTCACCACCTTGTCGATAAACCCTTTCCAAAATTGGCCTGTAAAGTTTACATCCACTCGCATAGTGTTAATTTCCCATCTATTATTTTTATCTCACTCACACAAATTTGCCTGCCATCACCCTCTATTGCAAGGGCTTCGCTGCGAGGGCGGCCATGGTATACAATAAGAAGTTCACCCTCAGGGCCTGTTATCATGGAATTGTGACCGCAACCAGTTACCCATTCATCTTTACCGATAAGTGGTGCATATGTGTTGTCGTCTGGGAATTTTTTGAACTGGGCTGTCTCAAATGAATCTTTTGCATCTATGGTACAGTAGCCCACAAAATAATCGCCATGCGTATATGCGTTCGCGCTGTACATTAAATAGCCAATGCCTTCGTGTTCGAAATAAAAGCCGCCTTCTATACAATAATGGTGGCCGCCGTCAGGCAGGTCGTTTCTTGCATAAATTTCTTCGTCTATTGTGGGTTTGATAATGGTGCGGTTGTAGTGTGCAGGGGTAAATGGGTCTAGTAGCTTGTCCAGCTTTACTACGGTGCCGCCCCGCTCGCCAGTAAAATCCTTGCCGGCATAAATTAGCCATAGTTCACCTTCTTTTTGCACCACATGGGCATCGATGCTAAACTCGTTATAAAACGTTTTCTTATATTCGAATGGACCCAATGGGTTATCGGAAACAGCAACTTTCATAAACTGGCCGGGTTCGCAGGAGAAGTACATATAAAATAACCCTTTGTAGAAAAAAACCGCCGGAGCCCAAAAGCCGTTATGTCCTTCCATTTGCAGTGCAAAGCCTTTGTGTTCGAAGGTTTTCATGTCGTCGGACTCCAGCACATTTACACCATGCCAACCAGTGGAATATATATAGTATTTTCCATTGTGTATGATAGCGTATGGGTCGGGATTTGCAAAAACGTCGCATAGGGGGGGTGGGTCGACTGCCGTAACTTTTCTTGGGTTAGATTGAAACAAAACAAACACCATCCTTTATATAATAGGTTTCGCCAATAATAACTACATCAACGAAGAAATGCAAGAACTTAAAAATCGGTGCAAGCTGAACGGTGTCGGCGGCGGCGTTTTTCACACCCTCCGTTAGAGTGTGTGACCCACTCTGACGGTTAGGCGTTGCCATAACCGCCGTGGGGTCTGCCGACGGCTAAAACCTTTCGCCCGATTGGGCGTAAAAAATCGCTCATGCCGTGGAAGGGCAGAGGAGCGATTGTGTTAGTGTTGATGAGCAGTCATGATTATTTTTTAACAACAGGAGCGTATGCTTGCATGATTGACTGCTCATTTTCCCAACCTTTAGGATACACTTCAATGGCGGGATACTTGCGAAATGCGTCAAGCAAGTCGTTGTGTTCCTCGTGGATTCCATATCCCGACTCTGGTAGCCAATTGGCATAAAATGTACGCCAAAACTTACCCGTAAAGATGATTTCTAACGTAGTATCGAATACGGCGTATTCACTTGCTTCAAATTTGCGTCCCACTAACCCAACAGGAATATTGTCGAGAGTGCTTACTTCGACACCCACTAAATATTTTGCCTTGCTGTCGGTAGTTTCGCTGTGTGTCATACCGTAGACAACACCTTGCGATGTTTGGTCAGGGATGAGCCCCTTTTCGCCGTTCCACGTTTCCCATAGGCCA
>Ga0123355_10016539_pt1 | contig 11629 bp, 12 predicted proteins | sample TergutEmb28metaG_3_FD_89872 | JGI IMG/M metagenome (GOLD analysis project Ga0123355, IMG submission 89872) | Embiratermes neotenicus P1 segment gut microbial communities from Petit-Saut dam, French Guiana - Emb289 P1 | ecosystem: Host-associated > Arthropoda: Insects > Digestive system > Gut ...
CGCCTATAATTTTCGTGGACATTGAGAACTTCAATAAAGGCATCACATAGATGATCTAATGGATAGCTTAAAGCTCGCGGGGTTACACAAACAAAGCCTACTGGCAGCTCGCCATCCATGGCTGCAAGTGTAAATGTGTCACTCCTCATGTGGATGTATTTTGTTACCCATTCGCCACTCTCTGCAACAATTTTGTTTAAAATTGTGCTGTCAATAATTTTGCACACAATATCCATAAAACCTCCTATTATGTAGAGGGACGAACTTATAATTACCCTCTAGTATCTAAGTTTTAATTGTAGATGCATTATATATGGGTGACAAGAGAAGAATTAGGTATAATCAAGATTTACTACGAAGGAAGCGTTGAAATTGTGTTATTGTATTCAACTCAATGTCAATACCCCCGTATTGACATCAACTTTGATACAGTCGCAGGTAGCCTAGAAGATTATAAATGGTATATTTGCAAAACATCACGCTTTTCATATGCAACTTGGTATATCACTTTGGTAATGCATCGTACTTCACCCGGTCGATAGGATAACGCCACTCCACTTGCATGATGTATCCTGCAAACTCCGTCAAATCACGGACGATGAACTTCCCCCGCTCGAAAACCAAATAACTAGCCACTGTAACCGTATTTTTGCCGTTTTTCCTTCTAACTGTGCGTTTATAATCCACGTATTCGCAAGGTAGCATTATCCAATGGTACGACGAACTACGCGCAACAATGAGGTGAAGCTGACCATCCACCTCCACGGTCATAAGCCCACCCTTCGAACCGAAGAGAATAGAAGACAACCCGGCGACGAAATGCACCCCCAAAGCATACAAATACAGACCCACCCCAACAACCGCCAAAATAGTGAGAACGGAAAGGGTAAACGACGGAAACTGACTATACAAGCGCACATATCCCAAAGCGGACAAAATGGGGAAAAGCGCGAACCCAATATATGTGAGGGGAATAAACTTGCCCTTATGCTCCACAGTGGTGCGCCGGGCACTTTTTGTGAAAATGAAAGCCAAAAACTGCCCAACCACTATGACAATGCCCAGCAGCCACGAATTCGCGTCTATTCCCAACAGCATCACCGGTATAATCACGCCGAAGCCCAATACGCCGATTAAGGTCACCCATACGTTCGCACTGTCGGCGACGTTGGCCTGATGCAGCGCCTTGATAGGAATGCCGTATTTCCGCGCCTGCGTATACCGTGCGATATTTGACAAAAATAAACTAATCGCCCCTAAAACTGTAGCCGCCAACGCCACGAAACCGGTTATGCTGCTAAAATCCGTGAACAAGTTCGTTATGTAATCAACCATCCACTCAACACCGCCTATATAAATTTTCTTTGTAATTCCTCATTACAGCTATAGCATATCTGCGTGGATTATACATCAACGCATCAAATATAGTAGCAAAATACCCCATTCGCCATATGCCAAATTTTGCAAAGCAAAAAAGGTCATCTTTTAGCGAAATACACCACAAAATACATATTTATGCAACCATAAATTGTGTGATTATCCATCAGGCACGGCGCATCCATATTAAGGAAGTGTAAATATAGCTATATTTGCTATTGATGAAGGGATAATTGAATCGAATATTCAAATATTTTGATATTTTTGTGGGAAATATAGGTTGACACGTTGGGAACAATAGGTATAATAGGGCTGGAAGTAAGTTGAGACAGCAAACAGGCAGTGATATGAGAGAAGCGTGTGGGGAGTGTTACGGTGATATATAGCAGAACGTTGGTCAACATCAGGCTTAAGCACAACCTGACCCAAGAAGCATTTGCAAAGGACCTTGGGTACCCTACAGACTATATTATAGACCTGGAAAGCAACAGGCAGCAGGCAAGCTTTGAGTTTGTAGCTGCACTAAAAGATAAGTACAACCTACACAACACCCCCATAACAGAAAGCGAACGCGCCGCACTTATGGAAAGCCTATATAACTGGAAAATAATCATGGATTATGGGGACATGGCCAAAGCCGCACAGCTCAAGCCTATATTGGAAAAAAGCGCAAGAGCCTCGTACAGCCCAAGCACAATAAACTTATACGACCTGTATGCGGCAGGCTACTACTGGGTAACCAGTGACATGGAGTCATATAACAAGACAATGGAAGCGCTAGAGCAACGCAGTAATGAATTTAGCGCTAGGCACTTGTACCACTACAACCGCCTAATGGCAGCAAGAAAGTATGTAGAAAACAACTACCACGAAGCACTGCAAGCGTTTAAGACAGCAGAAAAGCTAGATAAAAAAAGTGAATGGGGTGGCGTTGGGTTTTATTATGGTTATGGCAAGTGTTTGTCTGACATGGGATATGCAGCTAGGGCCATAGATTACCTTCGTAAAGCGCAACATTTGGGAACATGGAGTAAGATTTATGACGGGAAGCCTAATCGAAGATTTGATATAGATATAGATTGCAGTTTGGCCGGTAATCTAAGTAAGATTAGCAGAGTTGATGAAGCACTAAAGATATTAGACAGGCGTGTTAGCATTGAAATGAAAAGGAATAACAAAAAAGGAATCGGTTTAACATATCTAGGTTTCGGTTCTGTTTATCTAAGGGCTAAGGATTATGACAAAGCTGTAGACAATTTTGATATGTCTTTTAGATATTTGGATGAGTACGACGAGGCATTTAAGACTAGTTTGTATCGTAAAGCGCTGGCTTTGATTGAGAGCGATAATATCCAAGATGGTTTGTTATATATTAGCAGGGGTTTAAATATGCAGACAATGGGTGATATAAGAAGGGTACTTCTTGAGGCACTAAACTGTTCTGTCTCAATGGATGAACCTAAATCGTTAGAGTACTTAGAAACAGTTATTATGCCCAAGCTGTTGAAATATGGACAGTATATGGAAGTTGTGAAATATTTCAAACTATTAAGCGAATTCTACAGCGAAAAGAGCAATTATGTAAAAGCGCTGGAGTATAGCAATTCAGCACTCAAAATCCACGAAATGCTATACGAAGAACGTGTGGAAAGGGGTTTATAGCTATGAAAAAAAGGCTATGTGCAGTTTTACTCGCAGTTGCAGTGGTTTTTAGCATGTCTATTACTGCCCTTGGTGATCCCTGTGGTGGTCAGGCACCCCCACCCGTCCCACCAGGGCCTTTAAGCATATGCATCTCAGGCTTCGGCGATATTGTCATCCCCAAATAATTAGCATAAACCCAGGGCAACCATAGCCCGGTTTTGATACAAATGATAAAGGTTTTATTATGCTCAACTCTATATACGAAGAACGTGTAGAAAGGGGTTTATAGCTATGAAAAAACGGTTATGTGCAATTTTATTCGCAGTTACAATGGTTTTAAGCATGTCTGTTACAGCTTTTGGCGACCCTTTCGGTCAACCACCCCCACCCATCCCACCAGGACCACTAAGCATATGCATCTCCGGCTTCGGCGATATTGTCATCCCCAAATAATTAGCATAAACCCAGGGCAACCCAACGCCCGGTTTTGATACAATTGGTAAAGGCGATATTATGCACAAGTTTCATGCAAGATTGCAATGTTACTAGTAGTAGCATTTTAATGTAGTAGACAAGTACCTGTACCTAGCACGCACTCGGAAGTGTAAAGCGAAGGAGACAATTATCATGAAAAAATGCATGTTTAATTTTGTGATACATGATATGATAAGCATCCACGGCGGCCTCTTTCAATATGAGGATAGTCCCGTCACCTCCAAAAACAGCCTGTACAACAATACACGCAGGGCGCATTTTCGCCCCCATTTGATGCCATCACCATCATCACCATAAACCCCATATTGATGAAAAAGGAACAGCTGCCGCCCCCCCCCATGGTTACCGGTGACTGTTCCTTTCTCTTTATGAAGATTTGTTTATTAACCATGCTATGTATGTCTGCATAGAGGCAAGGCGAAGATTTTTATGCCATGTTTTTGCATGGCCAGTGTACGTTTGAAGCCTATGCATGTTTGCATAGTTGTAGTAACTAGCAATTTACCTTTAAATTGGCTCCGCCTGGTGCTTATGCCACAAAAGCAAAAGGCGTTGCCCGCTATTTCGGGCCCAGGCGGGGTCATTTACTGGGGTAGGTTGCTATAGGAGCATGTCAACAATTTGGACTATGTAGGCCTATCAGGTCTATTATTATACTGCAAAAGTGGTGGTTTCATATGTGCTAGGCTGTGCCCGCGCACCGCAAGGGTATGCGCGATACAAAAGTATGTATAGCTCAACAGTGCATTATTTACACCTGCCTCACACGGAGGCATAGAACAGTAATTTATTACTTTGTTAAAGCGGCATAAATGCCGCAGAAAGGGTTATACCATGACGAATACTAAAGACAATATTAATCTAATAGCAAAGGCAACGGTCCAGCCAGATGAAGGCGGCCAGCTTGCCCTGGAATATTTCCTGCGTTGTTATACTGGCCCAGAGGGCGAGGCCTTGTACGGGATGCGCATAGACATGCGCAACCCCAGCGGCAATTTAATAGAACGCGAGGAAACAAAAGCGCTTTCTGGCTCAAAAGAGGACATAACAGTCCTGGTGGAAGCGTTTGCCGAAGGCACGGTCATGCCTTGCACACTACATGAGATGGTAGAAGAATGGTTTTGTAAAAAAACCAAAAAGTTTGTGCAAGAAAAACAGGCCGTTTAGCTTTCCCAGCGGGCATACATGCCGCATGGCAAGGTGACTCCACTTTCGGCTGTAAGGCCTACCTCACCAAAACTTGTACGCCCGTTGTATTGCTTCATTAACAACTGCAGTATATTGCCGTATACGGCTGGGGATAACCCAGCCGTATACGCGTTTATTAAGAAGAAAAGCGGCTCGCGGGTCAATATCTGGCATGCCGATACCACCAGCTCGTAAAGCTTTTCTTCTAGCTTCCACATCTCGCCATTGGGCCCGCGCCCATATACAGGCGGGTCCATTATAATGCCGTCATATTGGCTGCCGCGGCGGGCTTCGCGCTGTACAAACTTCATAACATCGTCGGCCAGTATGCGGTTGGGGGTATCGCCCAGGCCAGAAAGATTTATGTTTTCTTTGGCTTGGGCATTCATGCCTTTGGCAGCGTCTATATGCGTAACGCTTGCGCCCGCGCTCAAGCACGCAACAGTCGCGCCGCCGGTATAAGCAAACAAGTTAAGGACTTTTATGGGCCGGCCCGCAGCTTTGATTTTACCCATCATCCACTGCCAATTAACGGCTTGCTCAGGAAAAAGCCCCATATGCTTAAAGCCTGTGGGGCGTACTATTAGGCGCAAACTGTCGTAGCTGATGCTCCAGCTTTCTGGGGTTGGCAGGTGCTTCTCCCAATGGCCGCCACCGGCCTTGCTGCGGTGGTAGTACATATGCGGGTCATGCCAAGCCATGGGGTTGACCCGCGGCCAAATAGCTTGCGGGTCCGGCCTTATGGTTTTTATTTTGCCCCAGCGCTCAAGTTTTTCGCCGTTGCCTGCGTCTAGCAGGGCATAGTCTTGCCAGGTTGTGGGTGTTTGTATCATTGGGGTTCTCCTACATGATTTTGTGGCCTTAAATGTTATCATTGTATGCGACTTATCCATATAAAACAATGCCCAAATATGTTATGATAAGCGCATGGAGGTGTGAATCCATGACGAGATTAAAGTACACAATGAAAACAGATACATTGTTCAAAATTCTGTTCACAAAGTATCAAGATTTATTAAAAAGGCTCGTTGCCGCACTCATTGGCATATACTATGAAAGCATAGAGCAATTTATAGTTATTAACCCCGATATCTCGCCAGAAGAACTTGGCAAGAAATTTTGTAGACTTGATATTAACATGGTGGTAAACAGCCAGAAAATTGACTTAGAGGTACAAGTAACCGATGAAGGAAACTACCCAGAACGCAGCCTGTTTTATTGGGCAAGAGAGTTTTCGACAGGGATAAACGAAGGAGAAGATTATAAAGACCTCCCTCGTACAATAGTCATTAGTATACTTGGCTTTGTACAGTTTCCAGACTCCGCAAGTTTCCATAGCGAGTTTCAAGCCCTTGAAGTAACAACGCATAAACCGCTAACTGATAAAATGATATTACATTATTATGAGTTGCCCAAACTCCCACCATTGGACAATACGGATAGCGGTAGGGATTTATGGTTACAATTATTCAATGCACAGACAGAGGAAGATTTAAAGAAAATCGAAGAAATGGGGGTCCCAGTTATGAGTGAAGCCATAGCAGCGTATCGCCATGTGGCGGCATCTGATGAATTTATACTAAAAGAGAAAATGCGGTCAAAAGCACGGCATGATGAAGCACAAGCTATAGGTAATGCAGAAAGACGCAGAGATGCACATTGGCAGGGCGTGGTTGATGAACAGGCTAAACGAATAGCAGAGCTCGAAGCTCTACTTAGTAAGAAGTAAACATCCCTTCAACACACATTAAACATAAAAGCCCACCAAGCCATCATAACCGCGCCTGGTGGGCTTTTTCATGAAATCACTTTCCATTTACGAAACTGCCATAAAATTCCGAAACAAACTACTAAACAATCCGCATAATAATCTCATGGCACTGGCTATAGTGGCTTACCACATAGTCCGCCAGCGTAAAATCCTGCCCATGGGTGCTGGGGTTCTTATAACCTATACAAGTAAACCCCGCGTTTTTGGCGGACTGTATGCCTATAGGGGAGTCTTCTATGGCTATGCAACTCTCTGGCGGCATACCAAAGGCCCTGGCGGCCTTGAGGTATATATCCGGGGCCGGCTTACCATGTTTAACGTCTTCACCTGACACTAAGTGAGTGAAGTATTGCCGTATCTGACATTTTTCAAGCACCTGGCTAATAAGGTCGTGAGACGAAGACGATGCAACGGCGCATGTGATGTTTTGCGCGTTTAGTAGCTGCAACAAGGCTGGAATGCCGTCTATTGGTGGTAGGTTTGCACTTTCGAATATTTGGGCCTGGTACTGGGTTTGTAGGTTAATAAGCTCGTCTACCGTCTGGGGTAGGCCCAGGGCTTGCTTGTACTTAGGCCAGCGGTCCGGGTTGGATTGGCCGGTGTAGGGGGTTACGGTTTCCAGGGTTGCCTGGTAGCCGCAATCCCTTAGTACGGCTATATCTATTTCGTAGTGCAGTGGCTGGCTGTCTATTAATACGCCGTCCATGTCAAAAGCTATTGCCATTAGTATCCCCCCCCTTTACCATACAGGCAGCAGTGCGCCCTGGTAAGCGTCTAGCATCACCTGGCGTACTTCTTCGGAGTTGTGAGCACGTGCAATTATCTCGAAAATTTCGGCCAGGCGGCCGCCGGCTTCTAGGTCTGCGGTTCTTACCGCTATTATGTTGGTCAAGCCATGCCCTACATCGCCGGATACATCTTCTGTAAAAATGCTGTCACTAATAGGCCTTAGCCCCGCGATAAACGCGGTAGGGTTGTTGATAATACCGGCCTCTACGTCTGGCAGGACGGTGGCTATCATATTTGCTTCCATGGGCACGATGTTAATGTCTACGATAAATTCAACTATATCCAGCTCTGTAGCCAGTGTGCCTGGGGTCACGTCTAGTACAATAAGGCCGGCATCTTGCAGTAGGCGCAAGCTGCGCCCAAGGTTTGTGGGGTCGCCGGGTACGGCAATGGTATGCCCGTCGCTTATTTCTGCTACAGAGTTTATGCGGTCACGGTTGGCAAAGATATTAAGCGGTGCTACAAATGTCTCTGCAATATAAGTAATTTCGTAGCCATGGGTTGCGACTTCTGTGTCAAAGAAAATCCTGTTTTGGAAAGCATTTAGCTCTATCTCTCCATCGCTAAGCGCCCTGTTGGGGGTTGTAAAATCCGTAAAAAATACAAACTCCAGCGTAACGCCTTCCTCTGCCACCATGTCGCGTATGACATACCACTGGTAATGTAGCGTCCCCACAAGGCCTATACGCACGGTGTTTTCGTCACGGCCACCGCAAGCAGATAGGGCAAGCCCCAGTACAATAAATGCTGCACACAATAATAATTTTCTCATAATATCTCCTCCAAAATAGTTTAGCGCTTAGTGATTAGCGCGTAGTTTTTTTTATTACAATATTGCCAAGCCCCTGCACGATGCTAACCATGACCAATATGATGGCAATGGTAATCCACATCAAGTCACGCATACCGTGCATATGGCCAAAGCGGATAGCAAAATCCCCAAGGCCGCCAGCCCCTACCGCGCCCGCCAATGTGACGAGGCTAATAAGGTTAATGGTAGTGATTTGCGTCACACGTGCAAGTGCCGGGATGCTTTCTCGCAAATAAACCCGCCATATAATCATAAGCGGCGACATGCCCATAGCAACAGATGCTTCAACCAGCCCGTCATCAACCTCCGAAATAGCCGTTTCTACCTGCCGCGAAAAAAACGGTGCCGTACCTATAACCAGCGGCACAATTGCGCCTTGCACGCCAATGGTGGTACCCATTATTAACCGTGTAAGCGGGATAAGTATGATAATAAGAATCAAAAACGGGACAGAGCGTATGACGTTTATAGTCTTCTCCAGCACTGTATATAGTATTATGTTTTGCAATATGCCGCCACGCCGCATAACAACAAGACACACCCCAAAAAAAATACCCAAACAAAAAGAGATAACACCCGAACCAAACACCATCTGAAGCGTCTGGACCAAGCTCTGCAGCAGCTGATCCGCGGAGCGCTCTAGGTTGGGGAAATGGTTATATACAAACTCCATAGTTTTTGCCTCCATTCTAGTAATTTATAGCCAATTAATCCGCTATAGCACCTTCACACTTACCTCATTTTCTTGCAAATAGTTAAGTGCATTGTCAATATTCTCTTGTGGCCCCTTAACAATGACTACCAGGTTGCCGATGGGCTTGCCCTGGATAAACTCCACATTGCCAAAAAAGATATTGGTCTTAATCCCAAAGCGCGTAGCAGCGTCATGCAACAATGTCTCTTGCGCATTGTTTGCCGTAAAAGCCAGCTTTACCAAAATCTCATCAGAAGCGAGCTGCGTTAGCGGCGAATTTTTTTCTATTAGCTCATAGACTTTGTGCAAGGAGGTGGTAGACGCAACAAACTCCCGCCCTACATCGCTTTGTGGCGTGGCAAAGACATCAAAAACCGTACCCAGCTCCTTAATTTCGCCGCCTTCCATCACGGCTACCCTGTCGCATATTTCTTTGATTACGGCCATCTCGTGGGTTATTAATACGATGGTGATGCCCAGCTTTGCGTTAACCTCTTTAAGAAGATTTAATATTGAAGTAGTAGTTTGTGGGTCAAGGGCGCTTGTAGCTTCGTCGCACAGCAAGACATTTGGGTCATTGGCCAAAGCCCTGGCAATGGCCACGCGTTGCTTCTCCCCACCAGAAAGGGCCGACGGGTAAGCGCTTACCCGGTGAGATAAGCCAACCAGGTTAAGCAAATCTTCTGCTTTCTTGACCTTTTCGTGTTTAGGCATATTAGCGCCCTTTAGCGGGAGCATGACATTTTGCAAGACCGTGCGCGAGGGCATAAGATAAAAATGTTGAAAAATCATGCCTATTTTTTTGCGTTTGTCGCATAGTGCTTTCTTCGAAAGGGTTGTCATATCTTCGCCATCTACAACAACACTGCCGGATGTAGGGGCCTCTAGCAAGTTGATGCACCGTATCAAGGTAGATTTCCCTGCCCCAGAATGGCCAATAATGCCAAATATTTCGCTTTCCACAATGTCTACATTTACATTATGTATAGCCCTAACATTGCCATACTTTGTAGCAAATATCTTGCTAACATTTTTGAGTGAAATCATATTAACCGCCATATGTTTACCTCCAATTACGCCGTTTTAGCAAAAAAAATAAGCCCATCCAGGGCTTAAAAAAGTTTCGCCTATGCGAGGCATAAACGCTCATCTTCCGGTGTATTGTGGCAATACAGCCGGGGGAGTTAGCACCGTGCATATGCCGGTTGCTGGGTTTCACAGGGCCCTGGTCCCTCCACCTCTCTGGATGAATTATTTAATTGGTGAGTATCATATCAGAAAATATTTGTTTGTCAATAAAAATTTTGTGGTTGAGCTCAACTTTGTGTTGGCGAAGGTGCGGGAAAATTGCAGAACAACACAATCGCGTTTTTCAGGAGTATTGCTAAATCTTGCCTAGAAACTATGTGTCGGCTCGGGCCGTTGCACAATGTTGGCATGGGGCAAATTTCCACGTATAATATGTAGCGACATGTAGAACGCATATATGATGCTTGATGCAATAATCGTTTATGTATGATGTAGACTATATTTATTCCTAAAGGAGGGAACAATAATGAACAAAAAGATTGTTTATTTGTTTGTCCTGTCGCTGTCTTTTATTTTCAGTATGTCATTTTTCTATCTTCCCAACGTTACTGCCAGCTCCATGCAGGATGATTGGGTTTCGAGGCATATAGAAGATTATCTCGAAGTACTTATGTCAGAATCAGGTGAGAATGAATCGGGTCGTGTAGATTTACATTTGATTTATGATGCCACACAGCAAGTAGAGCGTTTATGGAGCCTATTTCTTCGTAATCAAGCAAATGTGGGCGAATCAGAAAGGATGGGCAGTGAATCTGTCTTGCCATATATCGTGATGATTGCCACTCCAGAGGTAGGTGGACAATCAACTTTCATGTTAGCTTTTGATGTTATGCCGACAGAGGAACAAATAGAATATGTTGTAGCGTATACTGGTATCCCAAGGGAAAGATTGTGTATGGGCCAAATGGTCATAGAAACACAGCTTTTGCGTATCCCATACGAAGAACTCCCCGCCCGCTTTAAGACAGATGACATTAACACATCTTTAGTAGAAAATGTCGTTCAAAATGATTTATTTTCATTATGATTTATTTTCATTTCATCATAGGATGGGCGAAATGGTTGTATTTCAAAGACCAGAGACTGGCTTCTTTTATTCGTTTACATTAGGTCATCCAACACGTTCCGGTTCTGGTTTTTTTACTGCTCCACATGAAAATTTTAGTGGCGCGCGCTCTGTATTCTCTCTACCTAGTTGGACTAGAATGGGGAGTCTTTTTTGGTCTCGCATTAATTTGCAGTCAGATGTTGGATTTGTGAGTACGTCTCCATATGGAGTTTTTATTGATACAACTTTGCCTGACACACTTATGCCGATAACTGATTTTAGGGGAATCGCGCAAGCAGGTGCGTGGGTTAGGTCTTACAGAGGTATGACTGGAATTCAACAAAATGTGTGGATTTTTAGAGCAAATGCAATGACTTCTGCTTTGCAAAATAAAATATTAACAAATCCAGATGGTGCTCCAAGTGCTGGAGGCGACAGCGGTGCAGCGCTTGTCCATATCCAAGGAAGTAACGTATCTGTACTTGGCACTAGACGCGGAAGAGCAGTGTACATTTCGACAAATGGAATAATGTAGGATGTAGTCTGTGAAAGGCGGAAATAACGTATTGCATAAATAGCGATATAGATATACAATGATGCTATGTAGCAACACATTTCGAGAGGAGCAGTCACTATGTCAAAATCTATGGCAATACGTATTGATGACGAGCTGAAACGGCAAGCAGAAGAAACTCTTTCTGAAATCGGCTTAAACATGACAAC
>Ga0123355_10016540_pt1 | contig 11629 bp, 7 predicted proteins | sample TergutEmb28metaG_3_FD_89872 | JGI IMG/M metagenome (GOLD analysis project Ga0123355, IMG submission 89872) | Embiratermes neotenicus P1 segment gut microbial communities from Petit-Saut dam, French Guiana - Emb289 P1 | ecosystem: Host-associated > Arthropoda: Insects > Digestive system > Gut ...
AAGGTTGTTTACAAGCTCCTCTTAGTTTTGAGCCCTTCTGTTTCCCAAAAATCCTTTTACTACAAATTTAAAACTGTCCCAAGCCGCCTTTTCGTCGCCTTGAAGGAGAGTGTCGAAGAATTCATCTATGATAAGGTCTCGTATTTGCGGACCAATGAAAACACCTTCTTTCAGTTTTGCCTCACTTAGTCTGGTGAACTTTTCTCATACGTCAGTAATGGCAACTTCTTCTTGGTTCACGGCCTTTACAAAATTTTTCATCAGACCAAGCTTTAAATGCATGGATAGCAACAAAATTTTACTCGGTTCCACTAGTGGTTGATTTTCCACACTCATGATTCCTGGATCCAGAGATTTTCTGGCAGGCCAATCCTTTCTTGAGTAATGAAGAGACCGAGCTCTGCTGTCCCATTCACAAATGAAGCAGCAATATTTTGTGAATCCTTGTTGTAGTCCAAGTAGTAAGGCTGTCACTTTTAGGTCACTACAGATTTGCCATTTGATTTATCGTAATTAATGGCATTCATCAGGATCTTCATGTTCTCATACGACTCATTATACATTGAATGACCAACAGGAATAGAAGGTAGGGTGTTGCCATTGTGAAGGAGAACTACTTTGATACTCAACTTAGACGAGTCTATTAAGAGTCGCCAGTCCAGAGGATTGTGATTAATATTGAGTGTTTGCTTCAGGCCATCAATATCAGTGCAAGCTACAAGGCCCCTTTCCATTTTAAAGAAATGAACTAGATGTTCGTGCCTTTTATGGTACACAGAAATCATGACTCATCATCTGGCAGCGCAGTGCTGACACATGTATCCCTTCCCAAGTAACTATTTTACGCATTAAGCCACATTTCATGTATCATGAAAACTGGAGCCAAGAATTGAATTATAAGTCCATATTTGGTTTCAGAACGTTGAATTGAAGAAGAATCAACTATTTTGGTTACGGATACATTTTGTGTGTTGACCAGTGTTATTAATTTTTATATGCTTTCCCTTTTATGTTTACCAATCGAAATATATAATTACTATCAGATAAAACCTCCAATGTAGCCTCTACCTCCCGACAAAACCAATGGTTTTGTGATGAACATCACGTTTTTCATCTGCGTCTATCAAATCCCCACCAATGGCTTATGTTGTTTCTACAATTAATGGGTATTCAAACTTGCAAGTTTGATTATTTTAGAAGTAGTTCAGCTTATCTCAACATACACAACAATCTTAAGCATAAGTGGTATTCTTTGTCACTATGACAACAGTTCCTTTGTTGTGTGGCATCAATAAACTTCGCATCTAAAACCAGTCCAGGTTTGTTTATTGTGACCTCCTCCATCCCATTTCCGCAAGTTGAGGAAACTTTCAAAATATTTTGAACATAAGACATTAGTGACGACCTACTGTCACGTAAAAGGGAAATAAAGAATTCTATTTATATACATACCCACTTAACGACGTATTTTACTCAAGAATCAATGTGAAGAACTCTTGTCTGTGTGTAAGATGAACAATGAAGGACGTAACAACGAACAACTTATTCCATTCAGAGGAAGCAGAACAATGTAAGAACTGAGGATCTTAAGGCTGGAGTACAGATAAAGCTGTATTCTGGGATGGAACTCCATGCAATCTGGTAGCAAAAAAAAAGCCTGTAAATGAAACTAATCTTTGAAGAATAAAAGACCAACTTGATGTCACTTGTTATTTTATTTCACTTCTTATGTGTCCAACATGTTTCGGACATTAATATATCCATCATCAGGAGCTTGCGACTATCCTATTGAATTACCACATTGGTCAATTGTTCTTGGTTCGATGTGTGATGGAGTTTCGGTCTGGTTGCTTTGGAGTGGTACCCTTGCTGCAGGCTGAAGCTGTGCTGCAGCCTGCAACACGGGTACCACTCCAACATAACCACACCGAAACTCCAACACACATCGAACCAAGAACAATACGACCAATGTGGTAATTCAATAGAATAGTCGCAAACTCCTGATGATGGATATATTAATGTCCGAAACATGTTGAACACACAAGAAGTGAAATAAAATAGCAAGTGACGTCAAGTTGGTCTTTTATGCTTCAACTATCACAATGATGCACGGTCCAATAAACATAAAACTAATCTTGTAAATTTAACTTAGAAATTTACAAGTAGTTGAGCATTAGGAAATTTGCAATAACTTTACATAAAAGTGATTAGTATCAACTTTATGGCATCCGTCTTCGTGTAACTTCAAGAACATTAACGAAAAGTAGCTGCTACCAGCTGTTGCAGGTATTGGAGACCCTTAGTGCGCATAGTCGGTCATTCATCATCACCGTTAATAGTGTGTAAAATTCCGTTCTTTCGTCACTAGCAAAAATACAGCCAATCCTGCGCTCAGAAATTTGTGTGTATGCCAACTTGTTCAAAAGTGTACTGCCATCTGCATGGAAGTAAAAACATTACTGACACACGGACATCAATACAGAACAAATACTTTACAAATACTTGATTAAAGACAACATTATTTAGTGAACAGAAAGAGTGTAATTTACGTTTCCTTCATGTCAGTACTGTTCCCGTAATTAAGCATTTTCCAGGTGAGTCCAGCTCTATTGTATTTTGAAAAGAAAGATATGGTCAATGCTTAAACTGGCGGGAGATGTGCAGGCGTTTATGTCGCTCTTTTCAAAATCTTGTCCTGTCACATATTGCTCATGGAACTGCAATTTATGGTAGCTCGTACATTCCGCATCACTAGACAGCTGAGTTACACGCACACCTTCTGTCAAAATGCTTAGCCCATAAAAAATCGCTTCCTCTTATATTTCCGTAAAAACACAACATGCTTAAATGTTGGTCTACTGATGATCTGTCATGTTTTTAATGTCTCCTGTAAAACTGTGTATCGGTGGGTTACGACAAATTGCTGTGTCGTTGGTGACATACGAAGTTCACATACTTAATAAGCACGGAGTTGAAATCTGTCACGGCTGTATCGATTTCAACTCAGAAGCGCACACGGGCTGTATTTTGCACACGGATCGTGTAACCAACATTATTTTGACATAACTTGATGCGCATTTGGCTATCACAGTGATACGCAGCAGGAGGAAGATACTGATTTAAAAAAGTAATGCTACTTACGTGTGGGAAACGTTTTTATGATTTTATTAACATGACAGGACAGCACACTCTTTGGCACAAGTCCTAATTTTTTTGTGAGAAAATATGTGGGCAGCCAAATGACCCCAAAACCTAGTAGTTAATGTGCCATTTTTTTAATCAGTGTTAGGATTCGACATCACATTCTGTAACTACATTATTCCTGGTAAACAAAGCTATAAAATATAATATGACGTACGTTATACGTAGTTCACTTGGTCTAGGACATCCCTTAAAAAAAACAACTTTTGTTTTATTGCTCTGTTCGTATGCCATAAATTACTAGACACTGTACTGTGCCCAGAAATATAGCTACAACGCTTCCCTCTAGTGTAAGTGGATCAAAACTCACGTAAGCAGTAGGCCTAAAAGTACGTATGAGGCGAAGAAATAAAAGCATCCGAAAGTCAACTAAACTTCAAGCAACCGGTTCAGCATGTGCATTACTTTTAAAGTTCATCTTTGCAGGTCACCGAGGAAACAAAATGGTGCTCGACACATTCTTGAAGCAACATAACGCCCTTCTGAAGAAGAAAAAGTGGGACTAATTGCAAGTAGTTTCTGTTTTTTGACAAACATTCACTGTCACATTCAGTGGGCACCCGACTGCAACTGGTGTCATGATTATTATTATTATTAATTATTATTTACTGCAGTTGAGTTTTCACTCGTTGGCAGTAGTTCTTACACTAGTAACAAATAGGAATAAATATACATAAACGAAACAATACAAAAACATAGTAAATACAAGTACACATATTACCAAAACACCCACACAATTGCCAAAATACCCACACATTACAAAACCCACACATACACACACCCACACACTACAAAACAAGTTAAAACAACCACAGTACAAATTACACACCAAATAAAATAGTCACAATACAATCAAGTACCTTCAAAACCTATTGTGACGTCAGAATAACCCATGATTTCATCCTCGTTCATTTCCATTTGTCCGTCATGCACACTAATCATAATGATAAATTGAGTAAGGCCTTAATTTTACGTATGATCGTTAAATTCCTGCAATTTGAAATATCTCGCACCGCATTTCAAGAATATATTTTGTAATCTAAGTTAGGAATTTCAGATTGGATTGCGCAATGTCGAGTGAAGTGAGAAATGTTTGGAAATTAGTTTATTCTTGTGAGATTTTGTGGACACTCAGTGGTCTTGCTGAAGACTGAAGCCTTCTGAAATCCTACACCAAGTTAACTGGAAAATTCCGCACTGAACCAATGTAAGACTTTTTAGTACATCATCTAAAAGGGGGGAATAGCCTTATAATCGTGCAAAAATTTTAACATGTTCTGTGCCGTTTTTTTTTCCTGAAAACTGAAGATTATAACATTAAGGGAGACTGGTCTCTTATAAGCAGGATCGCCTTTTATTCCGGTAAATACGGTCGTTAATATGTGCAAGCAAGAGTAGCAGTGTACATTGCTCACGACGTAAGATCCCAGAAAAACTGAATCTTCAATTTATTACTTAGTCTGGGATTTTCCGGTCCTGAAATATTTCTCAGAGGCTTAAAACTTTCTGGAAGTTAGACGGGGTAGAAATAAATTACGACCTTATTAGCCACAAAGAGCGGCGTGTTTCTTAATACAGACAGAATACGCGAACCATGAGATATTTACAAAGATCAATAAATTACTCTCAGACATGTAGTTACTCTTCGTGGAATTTTAGTTACGTTACTGGTTAGAGCACGTTTATTACAAAATGTGTAGCGCAATACACTCTGAACCTTTTAATCTGAAACGTTCGTATGTTCTCTGAATACAGAGATACCAAGAGCAGTTGACACTTTACTGATGCAGGGACTTAAATTCTACCTACTGCCCAGGAGAGATTGGCTTTTGAATTTATGATACATTAAATGAATTTAACACCATACAGTGCACTGAGCCCAGCGGCATGTGCAGAATTACAGGTCCATACAGAGCACCGAGGCCGGTGTTCAAGGGTGAATTCGGTCTACAAGCAACAAGAGAGGCAATGTACGTACACCGTACCACTGAGGCGCGTTCTTGCAGCCATTGTTGTAGTGGACAAGCAATAAGTATTACTTATTTTGATTGTGTGTTTGCAACCCTAGTTATCCAGCATGCTAAGCGCATGCGCCGTATTGTCATCTGTGTCCTGTCCGGCTTTAAAATATTTTCCCTCGTTATCTCATAAACGACACGATTTTCGGGGGAAAAAAAGGTTATTAAACATGAAATGTGCGTTTTGATTTTCTATACAAATTTTGTCTGAAACATTTCCTTCATAAGAAGAACTGAGAGAGATGTGATCAAAAACGCATATTAGTCTTGTCAGATTTAAAACAAACTTGCATTTTCTCGACAGATTTTCGGGAAAATACTCAAATATACAATTTATTGAAACTCTGTCCAATGGGAGCCGAGTTGTACCATGCGAAATGATGGACGGACGGACATGACGAAGCTAATAGTCGTTTTTCGCAATTTTTCGAAGGCACCTAAAAATCACATCTGGCGTATGGAAACGAATCTCTGAAATGATATACAATTTTGTTCCCATCTCAACCTAAGTACACTGAATAAACTGGCTTCCAGGTTACAACTTTCGGAACCATGGCCAATTACACACCGACTTTGCTCACATAATCGTACAGCACACAATGACGTCCAGAGGTACGTAAAATATAGGACTACACACCTGGAGGTCACTGTACGCTGTACGGTAATCTCCATAATGTCTGAAGCTTGAAGTATAAAAACTCGAAGGTTTGATATTTAAAATTTCAAGCAGCATTAACAAATCATTAAATTCGCTTCAACTATTAACCAACAAATGCACCTATATAACTTTCACTTAGAACACTTCAAAACGCTTAAAGCCACTCCGACATGTTTCGATCTTTTCAGATCATCATCAGGGAGTTCTGTCGTTCCTTGCTAAAGTTATTACATATTCACGATTTAGTTCGTTTTTGTAAACAAGGTGTTGTGGCAGCATATCATGTTGTGTAGGAATCTGTTGTAGAGAGTGCAGTTGGCTAGGTGTGCCTCAGGGTCTGTCTGGACGGGTGCGGATAATCTCGTCACCACCGAGTTTCGATCCCCGGACCTTCGAGCCCGTACCGAGTCGCTAGACCGACTGAGCTATCCCGGCCCACTTACTAACCTTAGTAGTACCTTTCATGTGTGACGTAGTATACTATCTGATATCATGTGGACAAGAGATTTGAGAAAGGATGTTCAGAAATTAGAAGGGTTATTTAAAAATTTCGAACCGTGCTTCGTACGTGGGAGACACCTAGTTCGGACCTCAGTCGACAGACTGCTTATCTTGTCTCCCTCGTCTTTCGCTTTGTCAATTCAAACAAGTTTTCTGATATTAGCATTATGTCTTCCTTCCGCATTCTTTCCAATTTTCATTCATAATAATACTACCATTATCTATAATTTCAACTGTTTGCACTATGTCATTAACTGAAACACAAAATGTCAGGAAGTAGGCTTGGAGAGGAATACATTACAAAATCTCGTGGATCTAAGAAAGTTCACTGTCTGCGATTTGCAAAACAGTTTGATTTCCACTTCACAAGACTGTAAGAAATATGGACTTTTACAATATATAATAACTGAATGATCTGTTTAGCTCACACGAACAAGCGAGTCGTATTAAATGCTTGCATAAATATTTAGATTATTGACCGAAATTAAAGTTTTTCTGCAAGTTCACAATTCATCCATCATACATTTGTATAAAAGAATGAAACGTTTTAAAACGCACATAGAAAGTTCCATGCGTTTGCTGATGGAGGCAGTTAGCTCCTTTGAAATGGTGACACATTCCTACCATATAACACGGTGTCACATCCTATAAGATAGCAATCTTCGCAGTCCCCGACGTGAGAACCTAAAATTTTATGTTATACAACTTCCGTACTCCACAACACGGAAAATGGATTGGGCCCCTGGGGCAGGGGTCCACTAGTTCCTAAAAAAAGACCCGCTCCATGAAACTAGTTGCCTGAGTGGGTCATTGACCCTTGGTTTATGTAATATTTAACCCAAAAAACTGCTCCATCAATAATAAATAATCATTTGTCATTTATGATGTTCCTACTACTTGCTTCGACCTCTACAAGGCCATCATCGGGAAGGATGTATACACCCTCCCTAATAATAATGTTGCATTTTATACTACATATTCAGTCTGATGCACGGAATACAGATTACCTTAAATTTGTAAATGACCCTTAATTATTTAACGAATTTGTCTCAAATGCAAATATTATATATGGGAGAATGAAATTAAAAATCATCATGGATAATATGTAATTAATTGGATAAGCCAGATTATTGGAAAGCTCACCCATAATTTCGCCTAGGGAAATAATAAAACGAAAATGTATTTGTAATAAGCAGTTATCCGGCCGAAATTTGAATGGTGTATTTCGCACAGCATTGCAGCAACATCAGACACTTTACTGGTACGTTAACAGGTATCATTTTAAGACGAATGTAGGATAATATGACTTCAGCATCGTACCGCGATAAATCGCCCATCTCAAATATTGCTCAAAAGTAACACTCTTTCCTATTCTGTACTCCTCAGGACACCATTTCGAGATGATGACGAAACTCGCGAGAAGAAAATGGCGTACAAAGAGACAAGGGTAACGCATTGAACCAGATGATGACACCTGGGACTTCCACCATGCTGCGTGCACGTCGTCGCGATGTCAACGTCAAGCCGAACAGGCGGTTGGACCGCAAGTCGTCACGCGGCATGCTGTATGAGAATGAGGAACTGCGGCTGCGCACTATCAACATTAACGCCGAGGTGGAACGAGGTAACTATGCAGTACAGGTAAACAAGAGGACAGGACACATGAACCTTGCAGTCTGGGGCGTTATGAGTAGCTTTGAAGATACAGGAAAGTACGGAGCCCCGGTGGATTGACACAAAAATCCGGTGCTGCCTCACAGATAACTTTGTTTTCAATATACGGACCAACCATTTAATTTCGGAAAATAATCAATCTTTGACGTGAAACACGTATGTAGCCCACGCATTTACTGAAAGGGTAAAATGCAATTTCTGAAGTTGTAGCAGGTGGTAAGTATACTCACCATTGGGCTTTAGACGATGAACCATATCTTTCCAGAAGGTTCATAACTGAAAATTACTTGAGATCTCAGAACGTGAAAGCGGTATGTCCCTACGAAAAGTCGGGCACTACTGGCCAATAATCACAGCGTCACTTCACAAACACTCGCGTCCCCTGAAACTCGTGTGTCTATTGCACAACCTGATAGGCCTGGTCATGCTTGTCTGTCTGTCTGTCCGCATGTTTCAATTCAAGAAGCAATGGACGAATTTTGATTAAATTTCATAAAATATTATAATAATGAAGGCTAACCCATTATAGCAATTTATAATTACCCACAATCTGTGACAGAGCATGGCGGACGTAAATATTTGTCAAGTGGGAGGTTACCAGAACAACTTAATGGAAGTCTTAACAAAATATGTAGCTTCTGTTGAGATAATTCTTTCGTAAAATGGTACCCTGCAAAATTGGGGTGCATCAAATTTACGTTCAGTTCGCGGTTAGATGACGATACTTAAAAAGCACTGTAGGCGGTCCTTTAAAATCTGGTATGCAGAGAGACCACAAAAATGTACATTTACAGCGTAACTGGAAATGTTTTATAAGGCAATAATTAATATATTACATGGAAGCGCTAAGATTCTTTCAGTTTATGTACGAAACTATAATAGACACAAAATTTGCAATTGAAATCATGTCATTGTCAAGGATAAACTAATAATAATAATAATTATTATTATTATTGTTTTTATAATTCAGTAGATATACCGTATATTCTCGAATCTAATCCGCACCCTTTTTACAGTTTCAGAGGGCTAAACAATCAGATGCGGATTAGAATCGCGGTCGTGAGCTGGATTTTGGAAAAATGATAGAGCTGCTGTACGTGCCGTAAGAACAATACAATACAATAATTTATTATTTTATTTATTATTTATAATATTATGTAATATATAATATTTATAATTTATTACTTATCAGATTCGCCGTCATCACTCATAACTGAATCAGTCTGTCTTGTAGGCAAGGGAAGGTTGAAGGAAAGGTTCGGATTAGAACCGCGAACTAACTTTTTTTTTGTTTCAGAAATCGGCAAAAACTAGTGCGGATTAGATTCGGGAATATACGGTAATTGTGATTACGAAAGAAACCCAATAGCCTTTGCAATATAGACCGTACAATATAAAACAGCCCAAGCGCAATTTAGAAAAAAAGGTGATACCAGTAATAAAGGGGGGCAACTGAATTTAGAAAAAAATGTGATACCAGTAATAAAGGGGGGCAACTGAATTTAGAAAAAAAAAGTGATACCAGTAATAAAGGGGGCAACTGAATTTAGAAAAAAAAAAAGTGATACCAGTAATAAAGGGGGGCAACTGGCACCATCTCAAGATCATTCCGACAGTACCTCAGCAACATACCTGGGCACCACGAAGTCAAGGAACTACAGAAAACATATTGGGAACTGCATACATACGTAGGATAATATTAACGCAACAGCACAAATAGTTTATCACGGTGAATAACATTACATGTACTATAAATTATAACCTCAGAATAGCTGCAACTCTACATATCCTAGCAAAATGGTTTGTTTCAGGAATATAATTGTTAATATCTGGCAAAAAAGGTGACAACTAATGACGATAATGATGATAATAAAAGTGATAATGAGAGTAGTAAATTATAATACATTTTAAAATATATATTTTACATGGATTCGAAACAAGACCACTTCCGCACGAGTCCAGACTGCTAATTCATGACACAAACTACGTCTTGTTATTCGGTCATGAAATCAAATTAGCTAAATGTACGGTGGGTTACGGAATTGAAGTGTCTTGGTTAATTTAGGAACATAAACAATTTATTTCATGAACAGTTTATTTATTCTGCACAACTGACAGGTGCAAAGACTCGAAACGAAACGCTGCGTGGAATACACACATCCCAATGTGCTGAGTAACCAAATGACTTGCTAACTGTCAATAAACGACGTAGCTTAATAACAATTCAGTTTTATACCCTGGGTCAGCCAGGCGGTTCTGAACAGTTACCAGGTTGCGGAATAGAAGACCGGAGAGTCGGGTTTATATTCCCGGTGGAGGAGAGTTCCTCTAAGCCAGTGCGCCAAGACTGAAACTGCGACCCACTGTAATAGGTACAGGGCGTTCTTTCCGGACGTAAAATGGTAGAGGTATGCAGCTATCCACTCGTCTGAGGTTAAGAATGAGTGAAGCTATATATATATATATATATATATATATACATATATATATCCATTCTTCAACACGAACTTCCTGTTTTGGTATTAAATATCCTTCAATTGTACCGACTAAATTCAAAATGTTTTTTCTTGACATACATTTATTGTATTTGTTCTACATATTTCAGTGTCACATTCGCCATCATCAGGAAGAACCTTTGTGCCATTTTCTTACAACTAGATATTGTTACGAAGCTATTAACTATGGTTTCTCTAGTAGTTACGTCGTAAATTATAAAAGTGTAACTGTGCCTGTGACCGCGGTAGCACAGTGGTTAAGGTGCTGTGCTACAAATCAGTAGGTCGCTGGGTCTGGCCCTAGGGTCGACTAAGTGTCTAAGAGAAATGAGTACCAGGAATATTTCCTTAGGGTAAAGGCGGCCGGTGCTTAAGGCTGACAACCTACCACCATCCTGTGCCGTTGTCACGAAATCTGGGAGCCTTAACTTCCTGGAACCCTCTGGGCCACTCCAGACCTGTAATGGGACTGTTTTTTTTACAACTGCGCCTATATTGGAGTTACAATATATACGCAACATTTACAATCATAGGTATGGCACCACAGTGCTATTTGTTAAATTACACAGATAATATACAGCTAAAATCTCCTACATATTAAACATAAGTTTACAGTTGGCCGTGATTGTCTGTTGTTTTTCGTGGGTGATACATTGTCGGGACTATATATGTTCATCTGTCTTTCTTAAAATTACGATTGGGTCCACTGGACGCACAACGGTCCACTGGACGCACAGCGGTCCACTGGACTCACAACCAATAGGAAAAACCAATTTCCGTTTTTGTGGAATTTCCGGTCTCGCAGACAGCAGAATAGTGAAGGGCACAAAAGTTCTCCCTGATGCAGGTGTATGTGACACCGAAACACGTAGAAGTAATACGTTAAATCCAAGTAACGAATAAGCATTGTGCATTTGAATTTTAAGCTCATGGTTCCGTGCATCATAGTTCAAAGTTAAAAAAATCCAACTAGATGCAACAGTATGCAGATATTTATTTACTGCAAAGTCACTCTACATGTTTCGGGTGTCACAGCACCCATCATCAGGAGTACTAAAAACTGTAACCGCAGCCTCCGGTAC
>Ga0123355_10016541_pt1 | contig 11629 bp, 11 predicted proteins | sample TergutEmb28metaG_3_FD_89872 | JGI IMG/M metagenome (GOLD analysis project Ga0123355, IMG submission 89872) | Embiratermes neotenicus P1 segment gut microbial communities from Petit-Saut dam, French Guiana - Emb289 P1 | ecosystem: Host-associated > Arthropoda: Insects > Digestive system > Gut ...
ATGGTTTCGTGGGCATTGCTCCATCTCGTATCGACAGGGTTTCGAAGAATTGATTTCCCGCCTAGACACGTGCATCAACAGAGAAGGTGACTACGTGAAAAAATAGTGAATGAAGTAAGTAATAATTGTAGAAAGAGGCATCTTATTATGTGAAGTATTTTGGTGGCAAAAAAATAGGGAACCTTACTTTCTGAAACACCCACATACCTTTACAGTACCATTTGTATTTGCACATTAATTTTGCCAAGTAGTCTTCTGTATATTGTCTTCTGAGTTGTGGCACTGTATAGAAGGTCACAGTCAACCCTGGAGGCAGCAGGTTTCTCCTGTAAAAGGGTGAGCAAACTACATTACAGCCTGTGGAACTGAAACAACCCTAACAATTTAGTCTACCCCGAGACATTGCTCAGATGAGTTTTTTTTTAATAATTTCACCTTAATAAACATTACAGAGAAATTATCATACTGGCAGAAATAAATAAAACACATAAAATATTATGTTTTGACAGAAAATTGTATTGTTTGTCTTTAGGAGGCCTAAGTGTAAGTGTATAGACCTGCTGTTTTCTCATGTACTGCACCTGTAACATGATATGGGACAGTTTTCTTCAATTTGTAGTGTATGTGTAGCATGATAGATCAGTGCAGGTAAGTGATATACAGTAGGACCACTTTTTAAGATTCATCTGCATGACGGGCTTTTTATGCCTGCAGTTGAGAAGAATTGTCAGTGGAGGTTGTGTAAAAATAAAACATAAAATTACCAATGTGGCTAGAAACACATTGTATTTACATTACTTTTAAACCTAATGATGTGTTTCTTTAATCAATTTTATATTTTTATTTTTGTGTTTTATGAATCATGCAAGAAAAGATCTTAAAAAATAAACTAAAATAACACTTTCATGCATAAGACATTGTGTGAGTCAGCTCCTTTGTCAGCAGATAATGAAAAAGAATGCTAGGCAGTGCAGTGAAGCACTTGATGGTTGTGTAATGTATGATGATGAGTCATAAGGTAGGTTATATCCATGATTCATGATCACACATAAACAGTGCAGAGTTGGAAATATGGTTATATGTAAATGGCTCCTGCCACAGGCTTTTTGACCAGTCACATCTGTGCTCACTGTTGAGAATCAGTACTATACTAATTCAGTAGTCTGCTGTTGAGTTGGACATCATGTCCATCGTTTATAATCACGATGTTATTTACATAACTCATACCCCAAAGTTGTGAAAATTAATGTATAATTAAGGTTCCAAATGGTGTAGGGACCAATTTTTGTGTATTAAATGCGGTAAGAACGTTAAATTGAGGAACTCTAAATAAAAAAAAAATTATAGTATGTTTACATGGGATTTTGGCCAGGGTGGCAGAAAACAAACCTAAAATGTTGGGAAGGCATACGTTGAGAAGCATTAAATTGGGATACCATAGTACTGTATGATGTTTGAAACACAAGTATTTTGTGTAAAGCTTGGCCCTTGGTCTGTTCATAATAGGCCTGTATGCCTCACAGGTGAAATAAATTTATCCATAATTTGTCCAAAATGTTGGTAACCACTCTCATAGCTCAGATGACCACAATCTAAAATTTTATTATCATTAAAATCGCTTATCATATCCTTTGATACTGTAATGTTAATATTGTTATTCTTTGGCTTACATTACCATAGGACTATCACATAGTTTTCCAGAATCATTCACGATATACTAACTTGCTTCGGCAGTCATGGAAATAGGCTATCCTTGAATTGCTTGTTGGTATGATGATTGTTTCAATAATGAATCCAAAAGATGTAAAAGTCAGTAGTTGTGACCCAATTTGATGTAAACCCTTGGCATGTGCTTGGAGAAACTGAGAAAAACCATGAAAAACTCATGTTTCTTGTTGGCCCAGGCTGAGATATGAATTTCTAGCCTGAATATATTTGAACACATTGCTCAACTTGCTCATTAAAATTTCATTCTACACATCTTTACCGTCTGTGTGTGTATCCATTGTAATAATGGTATTCCACTTCTGTGGCTCCCAAGTTCGTTCTGTCTGTGAGATTTTGTAACTAAAAATTGTATTGATCTCATGGTTCTGTGTACATGCTTCATGACCATTCCATTTGATTTTTCTTTGTTTAATGTCGCTTTCAAACATTTGAAGTTATTAAACTCTTGTTTAATTTTCTCCGGTCCTGTATCAGTTTCTGTTAAGTCAGTAGATTCTCCACAGAAGATGCCCAGACACACTTATTCTGTGTATAGTGTTTCCTAAACCTGAGATGCCAAGTTTCTATTTTACATAAAACAAGGTTTTTTGGCAGGGATGCACAAATTTCAGGTGCTAGTTTGCCCAGGTGACTTAATTTTCTATGGTGGCACCTAATATTTGTTGATCCTTCAGATGGAATCTGTTTCATTGCACTGTCCTGACACATAGAAATTTGAGGTGGCTCCTATATGAGGGGGGACCCAAAAATAACGAGAATTTTTTTTCAATCGTATATTTCTCTGAATATTTTCAAAATTTAATCACCCTCAAAATACTCTCCTTGAGAATCAATACACTTATCCCACCACTTTTACCATTGTTCAAAACAGTTCTGGAACTCTTGCAAAGTGATAGCCTTCAGTGCCTGCAGTGTTTTTTCCCTCACCTCCTCTACATTCTGAAAACGCTTTCCTTTAAGGTCCCTCTTCGTTCTTGGAAACAGGAAAAAATCGCAGGGTGCCAGGCCCGGGGAGTAGGGGGGTGTGAAGCCGTTGTCATCCCGTTTTTCGTGAGAAACTGCCACACACTCAATGCTGTGTGGGAGGGAGAATTGTCGTGATGCAGAAGCTACTCACTAGACCGCCACAATTCAGGGCGTTTTCTTTGCACAGCATCATGCAATCGCTTGAGCACTTCAAGGTAAAACTGCTTGTTAACAGTCTGACCTTGTGGTATGAATTCAAAATGAACGAGCCCTTTGATGTCAAAGAAGCAGATCAACATGTTTTTCACATTTGATTTGACTTTCCTCGCCTTGTTTGGTCTCGGAGATGATGCACTTTTCCATTGACTTGATTGTTGCTTTGTCTCCAGGTCATACCTATAACACCATGATTCATCTCCTGTGATTTTGGACAAAAAGTCTGCATCAGTTTTCAGTTGATCTTTCATTTCACAGCACACATCCAAACGATTGGCTCTCTGATCCTCCGAGAGCAAGCGAGGAACGAATTTTGCAGCAACTTGTTTCATGTGAAGTTCTTCTGTTAAAATTCGTTGACATGAGTTCCACGAAACTCCAGTCAGTACTTCCAACTAATCGATTGTTCGACGATCAAACATTATCACATCACAAATTTTTTGAATGTTTTCATCGGCTCTGCTTGTTGAAGGACACCCAGATCACGGTTGGTCTTCAAGTGACATGTCACCACATTTGAACCAAGAAAACCATTTGTAAACCCTTGCCTGGCTCAAAGCTTCTTCTTTAAAAGCCTCTCGAAGCATTGTGGCAGTTTCAGCTGCTGTTTTCCCCAAAAGGAAACAAAACTCGATGCAAACATGTTGTTCTTTTAAGTCTGCCATTGAAAAATCAGCGAAAACAATGACAGAGGCTCAAGAAAAAAATTCACACGGACCCTATAGACCTTTCCTCAAGGACGCCACTTGGCCAACTGATGTGGAGGGCAGTCACGTACACGCACCAAGCGGGAGCAGACGGAAGTACTGCCCCTCTCCCCTCCAGAAAAAAATTCTCGTTATTATTGGGTCCCCTCTCATATTTTCAGAAAATTTGTGGGCCTCCAATTAGGAGCAAATTGTGAAGGTAATAATTGTGAACCAGGAGCTCTAGCACGTTTGTTACTTTGCAAAGATATTATTATAGGGCATAGTAGAAAAAAGTATTGCAAATAACAAGAATGTAATTTCTTTCAGGCAATTGAGAAGGAAAATGTGATGCTGCGTCAGAAGCTGTCAGACCTGCGAGATGAACTGTCTGAAGCCACCAAACACATAACTGAAATGACTGGAGAGCTCAGAGGCCTGAAACATACTTGTCAAGAGCAACAGGGTAATGTAGCAAGGACTACACAGTTTAACATTAACTACATTTCTGCATTCTAATACACTATTCATCTAGCAGGAAAACACCAGTTTTTAAATATTATTGAGAGTGCACAAACAATGATTGTGAGGTTGTCTGTTTATGATACATGCCTTAATAATTCCCAAAATAAAACATTTTCTTCTATTGGTATATGTGAATAGTAACACATAATTTCTACTGCTGGAAAGTCTTGTAAATCTCCAACTATTGAAAGACTGACTGACTAACTAACTAACTAATTCCAGGCAGCAGAGTTCTTCTTGAGAAGCTCGTAAGTCCTCACCTAGTCAAGAAATACCCAGCATTTTCCCAGCAGCTTATTACCACATTCACACGAGCCCCCCACTTGTCCCCATCCAGAGTCAGCTCAATCCAGTCCATAACCTTCCATTCCACTTCTTGTAGGTTCAGCTCCTTGAAGATTAATATTAGTATTATCCTGCCATCTATGTCTAGATTTTTCAAGTGACTATTCCCCTCAAGTTTCTCAACCAGAACCTGTACACACTTCCCCTCTCCCTTATACATGCTATATGCCCCTTCCATCTCATGCTTCTTGATACGATCACCTGAATAATTTGGTGAGGAGTACAGATTATAAAGCCCCGTATTATGCAGTCTTCTGTACTCTCCTGTTACCTCAGTCCTCTTAGGCCCAAATATCTTCCTCAACACCCTATTGTCAGACATCATAACCTATTTTCTTCCCTCAGTATGAGAGACTAAGTTGCACACCCATGTGAAACAAGGAAAAAATCATACTTCTAAATGTTGTAATCTTTTTATTTTGCATAGAAAAGAGGGTGGTAGCACACATTCCCATGGTTAATTCTATTCTTAATTTCTACATGAATGGAATTTTGATATGTTAGGGTTGTTCTCAAATATTTTATATGCTCCACACTTTCAAAGGATTTATACCCTGTTGTTATATTGTGGTATTGTCCTGCATTCTGTTCATGAGATATGAACATATACTTAGTTTTCACAGCATTTTCTTCTGGACCAGTCTCCTTACTAGTGACTGACAGAACTTCTGTCTTTTTTCTTTGTAGTACGTATGATTTCACGCAATAAATTTACATCATCAGCATGAATCATGAAGTTGATGTGTACTATTTAATTTCAGGCCCTCCTGGTGTGCATATTCTGAAGCAAAGTTGAAAAGCAGTGGCAATACAGCATCTCCTTGTTTCAAACCATTTGTAATAGGATACACATCAAACAAATGTTTGCCTACCCAGACTCTGTTGTAGGTTTTATTTAGACACCTTTTTAGGCTTACTAGTTTCACAGGGATACCAAACTCAGTGAGAATATTGTATAAGACCTTCCTCCAACCTGAATTATGGGCTTTCTTGAAATCTATAAATATATGATATACTGCCCCATTGTATTCCAATTTCTTCTCAAGTATAGTATTTGACAAATGCAGAGTGTATGATAAGTCGCTGAGCTGTTATTTTGAATCCCATTTTGATGATCATGTATAATTTTGTTTGCATATAGAGTTAACCTTTGACAGGAGGGTGTTGAATAAACTGCACAAAATGGGCGGTACGTACATCAAGATAGTTGTGTGTAGTCATTAAGTGTGATATCCGCCTTCCACTCCTGATGCAGTTCTACCTTTTTCCAGACAGGATTAATAAGTTTATGGATCTCATAAAGAATTATCCTGCCTCCTGCTAGAATTAATTCTGCTGTGATTTCATCGTTACCTAGTGATATGTTTTTGGTTTTTCAACTATCTTTTCAACTTCAGAGGCCCTGGGCTTAGACACTTTTGGCTCAGATGTATTTCAGTTTGCTTATGAACAATAAGTCCATGTTCGTACTGTAACTGAGAAAAATTATTTCTCCACCTATTTAAAATACTGTAGGAACCTGCCAGCAATCAGCCTTCTCATCTTTACCAGATTGTTCAAGGCTCATAACCCTCCGTAAATTCATTGGTACCCATATACAAATCTCTAATATTATTGTTTGTACTGTGTGTTTCAAGTTCATTAATTTTACCTTCCAAATATTTTCCCCTTTTGTTCCCAAAATGTTGACTAGCTTTACATCTTACAGTGTTCAGATCATCTACGTTACTTTGGTTTGGGTTCTGTAACCACTGATGTTAGCCTGCTTTCTTTGATCTGAAAATTGATAGTTTTCTTCATCAAACCATAATTTGTTCTACTTTCATTCCTACAGATGTAGTCTCTTAGCTAAGATTTTTATATTCTCTTTAATATGTTCCCAAGCCATATTTATGTCCTTCCTGTCATATAAGTTCTTCTAAGCTGCAAACCTATTTGATGTTAATCTGGTACTGTTCCCAAACTTCCACCTAACTTAGTTTTTTGAGGCTGAACCTCTCCACATCAAACTATCAAACAACAGTGGAAGAAATTTTGTTTTCTGTTATAAAATGTTGTGGATTTAGAATGAAACAGTAATTATATGTGGACTAAAAGTACATTTTTCCAGAGACTGGATTTGCTCCATGTTCCAGCAGAAAGGAGAGAGGGAGATCCTACATTGGTAGGCTAATCTCTGCTGTCCTGCGATAGAGACTAGCGCATAGTGGGCCTGTCACAATAGGGTCTCCCTGTCGTCCTTGTAACAGAAATTGGAGTAACTGTGCTGGCAGTTGTGGGACTGCCACTTCTCTCACAGTCTTCTGCACTGGTTCTTCTGGTTTTTAAATTTGCACACCATTCTACCACTGTTTGGTGACTTCTCTTTGTTCTCGTCAACTCTGACCAGCAGATGAATTTCTGCTACAGACAAATCCTTGTATCCAAAAACCAAATTACTGTCCTAATCTAAATCTTGGACTGTTCTTGCAGTCGAATCACCATGTTTAAATGGTAGCCTTCACCTCGTGTTTCATGCAAAGTGATGGTCTTCAGTGCAACATTTCCAACTGCAAACCAGTACTCACTTTGCAACAAAACTAATCTAAGACAAGTTTTAGCAATCTCATTTGCCTTGTAAGATTATTTTTGAACCACCTGTTATACGTATTGCTTTAATAGATTCGTCTGTACTTGTATGGAAAATTTTATTATACAGTGATACCTCGGCTAATGAAGATAATTTGTTCCAGAATCACATTCGTTAGCCGAAATCTTCATTAGCCAAAACGTGATTTCCCGTAGGTTTCTATAGAAAATCGTTTAATTCATTCTGGATGCTGCCCACTATTTAAAGATAAGTTTTATAAAATAGTAAAAAGCACACTATAAAAGGGCACAAACTCACCAAAGGCTGAGATGAACAGCTACCCAATTGGATGAATGAGAATGGAAAGTAGAATGAAAAAATGACAATCTTTACACTATTATACTGAAAATATATTATACACTTTATACTATTAAACTGAAAATATGTACACAAAGTTTTTACTATTCTTCTTCCAAATTTTCGAAGTTTATTCAAGGTAATTCTCCTCTTCTTCAGTAGCTGGCCTCTGTCTCTTTGCTAAAGGAGAAATAAAAAATCTGTCCAAAGTTGATTGAACTTCTCTTTTTTTCAGAATGTTTTTAAAGTGATTCAGACACTTGTCTTCAACCAAGGCACAAAGTCTATTCATTTCAGCTTTGTTGGGATGCCACTTTGTAGCCAAAGACTGAAACTCTTCCCAGTAGTGCAGCATTGTTTTAATGTCACCTGTTGTCATTCTTCCCTTTTTATCTCCCTCACCTTCTGATATACATCCGTCATCAAATCTGAAGCAGCTTATGTTATCAGGCATCTCACTTCTCGCTGTCTCGAACGTAAACAACCCAGTCGGGTTGGTGGTTCTCCCCTATGTGATGTGGTCAGCTCATTTCTTTGTCACACACATACAGACGGAAAAGATAAGCTCCTGGAATGGCCCAACCGTTCATGTTTGCATGCTATATGTTAGTGCGCGCATCCACTAAAATATTCATTAGCCAAATCCATATTTGTTAGCCGAGTCTGAAAAACAGCGAAAAAAATCTTCGTTAGCCGAAAAATTCATTAGCAGGGTTACTCATTAGCCGAGGTATCACTGTACACCTATTTGATCATGGAGCACACGATGGTGCAGTTGATTGAATCACTGCCCTAAAGCTGGAAGGTTGCAGGTTCAATTTGCGATTGGTGTCACTGGAATTTTCCATTTACTGAATCCTTCTGTCTGCACTATGACCTTGGGGTCAACTCAGCCTCTGACAAATGAGTACCGGGATTATTTCGTGGGGGGGTAAAGGTGGCCGGTTCATAGGGCTGACAACCATACCACCTTCATAATCCTATTGTGTGGAAATCTGGGAACCCTCAACCTCTGTGAACCCTAAGGACCTGTCCATGCCTGAAGAGGGATTGCTTTTTTTTTTAACTTTTTATGTTTTATCATGCTGCACAAATATGAGAAAGTTATGAGTCAGATAACACCAAAATAGAAAGGGTCCACTACGTCTGAAACTAGTTTACTACATGTCCAGTAAAACCACAAAGCAGAACCAGCAGTTGTCTTACTTTGCTCTATGTACAGCATAAAAATGTTGTGTCAGATAATATCATAAATGATGGAGGTCAATGTCTAGCGGTTACAGAGTCTCTTATATTAGTTCACATATTTGTCTTACGGCATGGAAGAAAAGATTAGTTTTGATTAGGTAATATCAAAGAACTTCAGTTGTTAGTATTGCAACACCTGCTTACTGTTTGCAGTGACTTTCACCATTCCGTATGCACCGTTCTGCTGATCTCAGAAGAGAATTACGAGGGAGTAGTGTTTACCAGGAGTAGGATTAATGTGTTGGTGGTTCATTAGAACTGACATTATAGAGTAGCATGCAGTGTTGTACTTTACCTCTAAACATTCAAATTCTCATAGCTGTGTTATGATTGATATTGGACATGTCTTGATATAGCATTTTTTAATCAAAATGACTCATAAAAAACATTGAGAAGTTTGGTAAACCTAATGCCAGGCCCTTTCAGTTTGTATCTCGTGGGGTCAACATGTTGCCCATGAGACACTTATGCTCCCTACAGAAACATTTAAAATGAGACATCTTTTAACCTTTTCTCTTACAAAGACAATACAGAATGCCGAATCATTGTTGAAAAATTGTGAGTTGTTTGTTTTTGGAGATGCACCTTACCTTACATTACTAATGCATTTCGTCACAGTGTGCTAAAGATAGTGACACCCTGTCATATGTAGTGAATTACACTTCTTTATCAATTTTTTCAATTATTTTCTGTGTATTTTGTTGCACATGATGTAGGTAAAATTATACATATAATTATATATTTTCTTATTCATTCTTTATTCTTTGTATTGAATGTCATGTCGCCCACATGCAGAATGAATGTTGCCACTAATGTGTGTACCACATGTAAGGTTGAACTGGCCTGCCTTATGCAATATACTCTGTATGACCAAACTTGGGTGTTGAATCTTGCGTCATTTCCAGTATCAGATCAATGTCCTGAGTACTGTGAAGGATGATGTAACTGTGGTGACGACACTGCGATGGATTAAACACAGATGTGCTTCTTCTTGCAGAGAAGATGTCTGTTGTGGAGGAACAGAATGTGGCACTGCGATCCCAGGTACAGGAGCTAGTGGAGCAGAAATTGTGGCGTGATAATCAGCTGGACAACTTCAGTGAAGCTCTGGACTCTCGTGTGGAAGAGTGGAAGGTAGGACTGAAATTCTGTTCAACTGATTAAGAGCAGAAAGTTACACAAACACAAGAAATTTTGTTTCCTCCTGTAAGTGACGAATATAATCTGCAAATGCATTAATGCTTGTTCATAAGAAACTTTTTGTTGCAGGAAGGACTTCTCAACAAGACAATATGGTTTCATGTTGCAACCTTCTGGGTTACAGTAATATGTCATGTAGTTAGTATATGGGTGTCAGCATTTCAGTGAAACATTTTGTATCTCTCTGTAGGACATCACTGAACAAAACTGGGCAGGTAGTTGGTTATGCAGAAGCTTTTATTTTTCTGTCTGTAAGATGAAGGTAGTAAGTTTCTATGAAAAATTAGCATCTGTCTGTCCTAATACAAAATGTTACAACCCATAAGAATGCAATAGGAAACTTTAATGCTATGAAAATCTCAAATATATTCAAAAGAGCTGTAGCATACTGCTTGCATTGTTGACTCTGAATTATACCGTTCTGCTAAAATTAAAGAATATAGTAAAGTTATGCCACCATGCCATAACAACCAAGTGGTGATACAGCTCTGCTTGCTAGAAACTTTGGCATAGTTGGATGTAAGGGGTCAGCTTCACACCCTAACTCTTTTACCCACATGAAATAACATCTGGTACTGGCTGGCAGGTTGTTTGGGCCCAGAGCCCACCTGATGCTGCATGAAGCAGAAAGAACTCCGCCCTTATGGGAATCAAATCCCCATCTCCTAGTTGTAACCTGTCATCATACTATTTGAGTTGTGCTGTTCTCTTGGTGACACAAAACAATTTTGAAGGAAATCTGTTCTTATGAGAGTAAAGGGTCAGGTCTAAGGACACTTCCTATGTTCCACAGAAAGTACTGGAAGAGAGGGATGCTGAAATTGAAGAGCTGCAGGCAAGACTGTCCAGCGTTGCAGCACAAGTACCCAACATTCAAATTGACACTGAGCGGAGTCATGTGGCACTTCTTACACAGGTCAGGCTACAGCTATTGTTATGTGCAGGACTGTTTGTCAGTAGAGTGTTTTAAGCACATGGTGTATGTTGCCTCCTACAGTTTTGCATTGCTTTGTGTTCATGGAATTGTATCATGTATTGGAGGTAATCTTAAAGGTTAACTGCAGTCTGTTAGTAAAGTGAAAATCATAAAGTGAGAGCAAATATTATACAGCATGAGGCAGAAATAATTTACGATTTTTAAAATTAAGTAAGTAATGAAAGGAAAGATGCAGCTTAAACTGGAAATAAAGGAATATACAGTTGATCATTACTCTGTTTATGGTTATTTAATATACTGTATACTATATGTTTTGGCCTTTCATGGCCATCTTTAGGCATATTAAATCATAGAGTACTTTGAGGAAGCCTTAATTGCAACAGTAATTTTCAGTGGCAGAATAAGATCTTATTCTCTACAGTATAAATGACATTTATAAAGAGAAAGTTTCATATTTCTGCTATGGGTATTGTTAAAGTAAATAAGAAGGTTATATTGTAAAACTTTTGTAGCCAGTACTCTTGTTGAGGAATGTGTGCTAAGTTTAATTAATGGTATCTGTTTACCACAGAAAGTTTCTCATAATAAATCTGTGTATTCATTATCGTGGTTTGGGTTGTGTGTTCCTTGGATGATGATTAGTTTGAATTTTTTTTTCCTTGTTATCCTGGAATGTGTCTTGTTTATATCCCACTTGATGCTGTTTCCACAACTTGACATTTTTAGGACAAGGGGCCGGAGATCCATTGCTTCTTCATAACAAATAAAAACTAGAAGATTTAGATGTGTGTGTTCTTTAGTTAAAAATATTGACCAGGCTGTTCCAGCATGTGTGCACATGCACAGTTTCAA
>Ga0123355_10016542_pt1 | contig 11629 bp, 5 predicted proteins | sample TergutEmb28metaG_3_FD_89872 | JGI IMG/M metagenome (GOLD analysis project Ga0123355, IMG submission 89872) | Embiratermes neotenicus P1 segment gut microbial communities from Petit-Saut dam, French Guiana - Emb289 P1 | ecosystem: Host-associated > Arthropoda: Insects > Digestive system > Gut ...
TAAACCTTTTACAAACCAACACACTCCCCCCCCCCCCCCCTGGCACAGACCCTAGTGGGCCTGCGCCCCCTCACTATCCAGGTTTCACGCTCACACACACACACACACACACACACACACACACACACACACTCGGTAGGCCTCCCCTGGACACGCGATCAGCCCGACGCAAGAGGCCTCTACCCGATAACACACAACATCCATGAGAAACAAGCATCCGTGCCCCCGGCGGCGTTCGAACCCGTATCCCAGTAAGCGAGCGGCCGCAGACCTACGCCTTAGGCCGCGCTGCCACTGAGATCAGCCCCAAACGGCTATAACCACAATCAAATGTTTTCCAATACAAAATTCTCGCCATGTGTTGCTGCCTAGCAACAAAGTGCTGTCAGACATCAGCCCCCCCCCCCCCCCGCCTGAAATGGGAATATAAGGTGGGGGAGGAAAACGAAGCCAAGCCACACATCGCAGACGGGGGTGCACTTTGTTTGCTAGGGGCTGAAGACTCGTATTTGTTGCAAGCGATCGTGTTCAGAGTCGTAGAAACACAACCCTGCGTCAGATCTTACTCTGGAGTCTCGCATCAAAAGACCCAAGTTCAAATAATATTTAACACTGAAAGTTTTTAGATTCTCGTGGCCATTGTTATGAAGATAACTGTGTTCTAGGATGCGACGTCATGTAGTCTCGTAGCTATATTTCGGGACCCAGCTTCACCACCCTAGACGCTGGGGAAATGAATGCAAAACACATCCACAGGACTCAGTCCCGAAATTATGGTTACCGTTGCTAACGAACCTACAGCTTTCCACGTTACATGAAGGTGGAGGCAGCTGGGTCTTCCACAACGAAGCTACCGCACTACACGCCGCCGTCACATTCTACACGATGCTATCTTTAAACGGTGCCATGCCTCAAAAAAATGTACGAATATGCACAGGAAAACTGCAATGTTATGCATAGATAAAAACATGCCAAAAGCTCTTCGAATCGTATGGACTTCCTGGTGTTCTTACACAGAGGGACGGTAGCAGATTAAGCCCAACCGCATGCAACGAGGGGCGGGAAGGCAAACATTCTCTTCCTGTAAAATTATCGCAATGGTAACATCAAACTGTGTGCTATGTGGGTGGATGTAAAATGGTACAGAGTGACGCCACTGCCAGATGGTCACTACAGGCGAGCGAACACGCCCTATCACAGGGCACAACTGAATTTACCGTACGTACAAACACGTTGAGTTCTGCAATTAAGGAACAGAAAGCTTCAAAATTCAAATGTAACATATGCAGAATGATATTACGAACCACGTGCTTATCATTACGAACTTCGCACTGGCCACACAATATATTTATGCTTCACAATAAATGTGTACTATTTCCCTAAATAACACTAACTTTTGACCCTTAAAATAAAGATGCAGTGCTTTCTGTGTGACAGGAACGGACATCCTTAGTATTTACACGCATTAGAGGCTTCAAACAACAGTACCAGCAAAAGTTATCATTTCTACTGAATGACGACTTTGTAAATAACTGCATTCTTTTACATCACGTCAACGTAAAGTCCAAAAGGTAGCTGCAGACGTTTAGGAGGCATAGGCTGCCTCAAGCTTGAAGGCGAAATAACTATTCTCAAATTAACGAATGTGTCTTTTTAAATGAGCGAATACACCTACAATTAAATGATCCACTAAATCACGAAGTGTTTACACCAGTTCTGTAATATTGGATAAAAATACATTTACACTCTTCACGACCATTATTCGTTCCCGTTCCAAGATGCGCAGTTCTCCGCATCACATATAAAAATTCAGTTTCTATCCCCTCGTGGAAAGTTCTCTATTAAAACCACTATTCAAATAAAGCAAGTGGTACATACACTGCAGTTACCACTCTGGTTTAAAACGATAATTGTCAATATCCGTATTTATCGTCCGTGCGAACACAACTTTTGGAGCATTATACATTCAACTGTCATCTACTGCATATTTCGGGCGTTTCTGGCCATCAGATATATTTTACAATAAAGTACATGAAAAGAACACCAAGGTATAGTATTGTAAAATCAACCTGATGATGGCCAAAAACATGTGGTAGATGACAGACCAATGTTCTGAAAGTTGTGTTTGCACTGGCTGTAACACGAAACATTAACAAAAACACAACGGGATGACGATACAAAAAAAAAATGCTGGTAAGTCACATGGGAAACTTCACCCTTTATCAGAACCTATCGAAACTCGACGTAACAAAATCTGTCTTACCCGAGATGACAGTCTGCTTGATGTTTGTTGCTGTTCCTGCTGCTGCTGATGTCGCAGCCACCGCCTCCTGTGCCGTAGTTGCCGGTTTCGGATCATCACTATTGACAGCATGTTTGCCCAGATACTGCATCCCTCTGAGGGCATATGGTTCTGGTATATTCTCATCTGATGTCACCCTCTGCCAGATATATCGCGTGGTTCCTGGGCCGCTAGTTCGTTCTCTCTCCAGCACAAAATCAAACCCCCAGCGTTCACAATCTCGTTCCGTCTGTGACGCCAGTTCTCTGTCAACAAACCGACGTGTATCTTCGTGATCTACAGGTCCGAACAAAACTCTTCTCACCCGGGCAACTGCAGAACCGTCCGGTCTGTGCAGCGACGCAAATGCAGCTGGGGACTGACCCACGCTCTCTGGGAAAACTACACCGCCACTCCCACCAGATCCACGCAGCATCCTCTGCATCTCAGACATAACTGGGGTGAATATACGAGCAGTCATAGTTTAACAAATTATCCGTAATCCAACTCCAAACAGCCCTTTTCCCAACACTGCTAGAACTTGTTCAATGCCACATAAAACATAAAAAGCAATGTCTACTTGTTAATCACCTTACTCCCTCTCTCACAATTGTTTCTGTGGCTTGAATGTCACTTCCATACAAACGTCATCATAGGATATAAGTGAATATTGATATTAACAACTTTCGACGTTGGTGGAACACACGCGAGCACACGTTCGAAGACTACACAACCTCACACAACGACTCTTTCCTACGAACTGCTCGTGATGTTCATGGCGTCCCTACAACGTCATCCATTTCCCCCTTCTCTTCCCCGAGCGGTGCAGCTCACTCTTCCCCCCTTCCGCCCGGCGTGGGGCATTATTACTGTCTCACTCCCTCTCACAGCCATACCAATACAATACAATCAAGACTTGACCCCCACCAGGATACCCATGCACACAAAACGGGTACTATTTAAATCAACCAATAGAGCGACTCGCATGATTGCAGTCGAACCAATCACGTTTGCACAATGACATCACAGTGTCAGCAAAGGCAGTATAGCTTCGAAACGCGCGCAGTTTGAGAGCACTGTACGCGACGCACATTAGACCAGCAGCTGTCTCGCGACCGCAGGAGTTGGAAATAAAAATAGGTGTAAAATAAAAAAAAATCACAAATCAGTATAAAGAATTTGACGTTTTAATGATTTCGTGAAATGAAGCTAAACTTATACGCATTTACGTACTGCTACATGAGCCTGAGTTTACTGCTGTGATTCTTCTGATCTTATGATCCTGTAAATTTGAATTTTTTTTTTTCGTGTTTTGCGAGGTCGTCCTTAAACGAATAAAATTTGGCCAACCGCAAGATAACGCTGGCGAAATATGAACATTTGTTGGGCTGATACAATAATTTCCGTTTGAAAGACTGGCAATTGTGGTATTCAAAGGTGTTTCTCCTCTTTACAATAAGACAGTGAAATCTCCATTGTTACAATGACACCACAAGTGATTACACCTCTAAACAAGGTAGGACAGGTACGTATAGCGGAATATTAAGGCTTTTTGTAATTTTGCAAATGCACCTAGGAATACTGCTTCTAACATACTTACCAAATAGTGCCAGTTTGTAATAAGTAAAGATAAACGTAAATGGTGGCCCGTTACATGCAAAACCGGGAGAGGGGCGCTAGAAGGGGGTGGGTGGTCAGTGCCACACACTGGTCACTTTAACCCTGAAAAAGAGACCCGGTACCCATTGTACTGTATGTTGGATGGGTGTCTGGAAAACCTCGCCTCCACCGGGGTTCGAACCCCAGACCGTCCAGCCTGTAACGAGTCACTATACTGACTATTCTATCCTGGGCGTGTAATAATAAGCAGGTTCGTGATACGTTTAGTGACCCACTCAGGAAGCAAACGCAAGTTTGGGTCGCGACCCACAGGTTGACAAACACTGGCGTAAAGGAACGCAGAGTAGCCTTGACATTACGGTGATAAAATAGAATATGACATTTGCTGAGACAAGCAGTACTCAAGGAAAAGCTAAGTAAAAGTAAGGTAAAGTTCACCTTAGAACAGGCGACGAAGACCCAAAGGGGGAGTAGAGGTATAGCTTTATGCTTTCCTTAACTTCGGCGCTAGATGGGGGTCGGTGGTCAAAAGCCACGCCCCGGCCGCTTTACCCCCGGGACAAGGAAGAGGTAAGAACTATTTTAATTAGGACACAAAAATCGCTTGGGGACTCCAGGTACACGTATATCTACCGATTCTTGAATTTTTAGGGACGCTTCCATTGCCTTCAATACAGCATTCCTTGACAGAATCAGTGAATAATGAATTGGAAAGGATTGGACAGAAAACCACTGTGGACTAAAATGAAACACTATCCCGTGTTTGTCTGTTGTGAACACAGTAATAGCCTTCGGGCTTCCTGAGGAGGGGAGAGTGGGAATTAATATCCTAACTAGCAGAACGGCTATATGCTTTTAAGGGAGGGCTCTGCAGTTAATGTTTGCATGTTATAATAAAGCCGACGAACCTCAAACTGGGCCGTAGAAGAACAGCTCACCCCTCAAAAAGACAACACAACAGTTCGTACAGCTTCCGATCTCGAACCCTGCTTCAAACGTTCTGATGACTTCTGAATGTTTCTTAAGCCCTTCCATGTCATTTTTAGATTATATGGATATTACGATAGGTATTCTGAGGTGTAAGGCCGAGTAGCAACTAGCTGTATCCCTCTTCAGGGTAGAAGTGTGTCCCGAAGATGAAGCAAGATCCGACTTTGTAATATATCACAATAAAGCGACAAGCAATAATAGGGCTGTAAACTTCCCTCGCTTGATAACATGTAATTATGTAAAACATGTACGATAACAGATCACAGTAGAGCAGCACTTCGATTGCCAGGTCGCGGTGGTGCGTAATATTTGTTGAAATCCTGTGTAGGACTTGCTTCACGTCACCTTTGTTGGGTCTGGATTTTTGGGGTGGGGAAAGATTTGGAAAAATTGCGTATCGCAGCGTTACAGAACGACAAAGACGTAATAATAGGTCTATTCTAGTACAAAGCATCATAATACGCCATTATGACTTCAGCCAAAATAATAACATATTATCATTGATCACATAAAATTATCCCTCGTCCAAGGCAGTTGTCACTTGAAGTGACCACGGTGTTTCTGGCACAACCGCCTTGTCAAACTGCGTACAGGAAAAATAAGGTTCGATGATCGCGGACTCTTACGAAATCCACATCCCCTCCTCCCCCCGCCTCAGCATCTCTTAAACTACATACGTGTTAGAACATTGAACATATGCACATTGCTTGTGTGGCTAATGTTGCAAGCTTCTTCGGCGGTTGAATGATTAACCGTCCTCGAATATCCGCATGTGCGTAAATTTTTCAAAGTTCGGCACATTTCTTCCCCACGCACTCATTTATTTTCTACTGCAAGTAGCGAGAAACTCGATGGGTAAAACCATATTGTGAGACGGGTAGTGGTATTCTCTAAAAAGAACTCAGTTCTAATTTTTACTATTGAACTGACGAGTTAAAAGTGGTTACAGGCTTCCGTGTTTGAATAATAGCATACACTAGGCAAAAGGAAGGGGACCGCCGTGGCACAGTGGTTAAGGTGCTGTGCTACAAATCGGAAGGTCGCTGTTTCGATCCCAGCTGGTGTCATTGGAATTTTTCGTTGACATAATATCCTTCCGTTCGTACTATGGCCCTGGGGTCGACCCAGCCTCTAACAGAAATGAGTACCAGGAGCATTTGGGGTAAAGGCGGCTGGCGCGTAAGGCTGACAACCTTACCACCATCCTGTGCCGTTGTCATGTAATCTGGGACCTTAACTTCCTGGAACTCCCTGGGCCACTCCAGGCCTGTAACGGGATTGCTTTTACTAGGCAGAAGGAAAGAAAAAAATACCTACACAACACGCAGACAACATGGCTTCCTTTTGTCTGTGTACACACCACTATTACAAAGATGGTGATTGGCATCTTCCTACTAGAAAACTGGCAAAATGGTCCATTTCAAGTTGCCTGAGAGTATTTCCGGTGTTTCAATAAAAATAAAATGAGACAGCAGGGGTGTGGGGTTACAGGTACAGACACACCACCTGCAAACTCTCATACTTCCTCCTTCACTTAACACACCCATTTACAACCTCTAAAGCAGTTGCGAAAGAGTGTCAGCACATATGGCATGTTGTTGAAGGGGAACATCAAATTTTTTCTAGTACCTCACAAAAACCGGATAGAAAGCATTAACTTTATTGTCTGTATACCGTGCGGCTTCACAAAAGGACTTTTCTGGAAAGTCTAAGATCATTTCTGGACCTCATGTCATTCACTTACCAGTCATACAGGTTTCAATGCTTAAATTCGCGCCATCCTCGGCGCCTATGTTGCCCTAATTAACACATGTTTGGCCATCTGTTTAAGTCACTATGAGGTTTCATCGTTGGATGTTTCTGTCACCTGTCGGAACAGTTTAGCAGTTGAATTTCAGCGATAACTGAAGAATAAGAACCAACTAGATGCTACTTATCTTTTATTATACTTATGATAGGCTCAACATGTTTCGAGCACTGCTATGCCCATCACCAGGAGCTCACGACTATAATGCTGATTACCACATGGACCGTCCGGTTCTTGGGTTGCTGTTCGTTGGAAGTTAGGTGTAGGCAGGGATTAGTAAAATATGAAAGAATTACTATCAATCTTAGAGGCAATTAGTTTAATCACAACTGGAACAAGCAATTTAGTATCTTGTTCTTGTGTCAATAATAACAATATTCATTGTGAAAAACATAACCATGATAACTGGAAACAACAATGTACTACTGATAATCCTTTCAGTGTCGTGGATAATAAATGATACTTTGTAATATGACGTGCTTACGAATTTAGTAATTGAAGAAGTATAAAATTTAAAAATGATGTAAAAGAATAAAGAATAACTGATACAGATGATGACCAAAATAGATTATTTATTACAAGTAAATCTGGCGTTTATCAACTTTCATATAATGCTGCTGTAAGTTGAGATGATGATAATGGTAAACATTTTAAATCAGTTTATCATTGAGATGGTGATGGTGAACCAAATACACCTGAAACTGACCCAAATACAGGAAAAATAACAAACTGAAATGATCCAGCCTGCCTGCATCTAAATTCCAACGAACAGCAAACCAAGAACCGGATGGTCCATGTGGTAATCAGCACTATAGTCGTGAGCTCCTGATGATGGGCATAGCAGTGCCCGAAACATGTTGAGCCTATCATAAGTATAATAAAACATAAGTAGCATCTAGTTGGTTTTTATTCTTCAGTTATCACAAAGATGCACGGTCCAATACACATCAAATTTGAATTTAAGCGAGTTTTTAGTTTTCGCAGCGGGAAACCTGAGGTATCCGTTCTTCTTGGATGCACCCAGTGGCGCAGCGTCATGCCTCAGAAGAAACGAAACCTAAATGACATTTAAATTTAATTTGCAGGACAGTGAAATAAATGCTCACTGCAACGCTGATTAGAAGAATCAACATAGAATATTCATTGCAGTAAAAAAAAAGTAAAGCAGCCCCGTTACAGGCCTGGAGTGGCCCAAATGGTTCCAGCAAGTTAAGGTTCCCAGATTTCATGACAACGGCACAGGATGGTGATGAGTTTGTCAGCCCTACACACAGGCCGCCTTTCCCCACGGGAAATGCTCCCGGTACTCATTTCTGTTAGAGACTGAGCCGACCTCAGGGCCATAGTGCGATCGGGAGGATTTTATGTCAATGAAATTTTCCAATGACATCTGCTGGGATCGAACCAGCAACCTTCCGATTTGTAGCACAGCTACTTAACCACTGTGCCACCGCGGTCCCCATATTCACTGCAGTGACAAAGAATTTTCACATTTCTCACTGGCGTCTTGATTAGAAGCCCTTACACTGAATTTTCACTGGAGTTAGAAATATTAACACAGAATGACCACTACAGTTTGTGTAGAGGCATTAAAACAGACTGTTTACTGTATTACGTAGAATCATTGACACAGACTGCTCGATGCAATGTTGTGTAGAAGCATTCAAACAGATTGCCCACTGCAGTTTGTGTCGAGGCACTAAAACAGAATGATCACTGAAGTATTAAGTAGGCGCACTGAAATAAAATGCTCAAAGATGTCTTAGAAGCATTAATGAAGAATACTCATTGGGAATCTTGTACAGAAGCATTAAAACGGAACGCTGACTTCAACGTTGTGTAGGAATAACATTAACACAGAACGCTCAGTGTAGTCTTGAATTGAAGCATTAATGCATGCGCTCACTGGAAATTTAAGTAGAAGGATTTAAAACATCTCACCGTAGTGTCGAGGAGAAAAAGAGCCCCTCGAGGCCTGACGGTAAGAATATTCATATGTACCGCCAGGTTTAACATTAAAAACTCTTGCATTTTGCCCACACACACGTGTTCTGCATAATTTCTCTATAAACAACAATTACTTCCTCTCACAGCATGCCCTAATGGAAGCACAGTGTTCTCTGTGAGGTAGGAACTTCATGTTTATAGACCCTGTATAATACTTTCAGGTGGCTAGTAGCCAGCATTTCATCGTAGAGTCCCCGGTTCGAATTTGGGCAGTCCATGAGAGGTTTGTGGGGGAAAACGTGGCAGTGGGTTTTGCCCTCTCAGTTTCATTCCATAGGCGCCCCATACTCACGCTGCTCTTTTCAGAAGGACAAACGGACGAAATATGGGGACCTTCCAAAAGTGAAGTTCTTTCGGAAATTTTTCAAAGGCCGTGTCAACGCTCAAGCTACTAGTTGCTAGCACCTCTTTTCTGAGTCATGCTTTCGATCTCTGGCCATTCTATGTTAAATTTGTAGTGAAAAAAGTGGCACTGGGACAGGTTTTTCTTCTAATAGTTCGATTTTCTACTGTCTTTAACATTCTACCAATGTTCCATAGTCTTCTTATTACTATTCCTCTTCTTCTTAACACTGCACTTATCAGTAGGAAAAGCGGGGGAGGCCAGTGAAACGCCAGACCCAGCAATGTTCTTTCGATTACTGGGGGAGAAATGGACATAGAAGTTGCAAGTGGGAAAACCAAGTGGTAAGTTAATTGCAAAGCAAAGAGAAGGTGAGAGAAAATATCGTAAATAGAAATGCATTATTGTGTAGAATTATTAGAATAGCAGAACCTTTAAAAACAGTTTGTTTGTTTGTTTGTTTTTGGCGCTACAGCCCCCAGTGGGCCAGGGCCTCCTCATTCACGAGGTTTCTAGATTGCACACAACGACGCACCACAGTCGGCAGGACTCCTCTGGACGAGTGATCAGTTCGTCGCAGAGACCTCTACCTGACAACACAAAACACTCACAACAGACAAACATCCATGTCTCCGGTGGGATTCGAACCCACAGTCTCAGCAGACGAGCGGCCGCAGACGCCTTAGACCGAGCGGCCACTGGGACCGGCTTTAAAAAGAGTACACTTATTAAAATATATGGCAGAAACCAGCGTTACCAGTCAAAACCAAGGAATGTTTTCATATGATTTGGACACAAAAGCACTTCGATTTTTTAAGGTTTTTGTAGTGTCAATACAAAATCCTGTCTATAGCCATAAGTGTAAGGATTAAAACATAGTTGAAAGAGCCACTTAGCTGGTCAAGAAATCCTCACCCTTTATAGAACTTTAAGACTCATTACCTTCATCACAATGATCCCGCATTTCACCCCATCTTGTACAACATGAATCGAATCAACACGCTAATGCTCTGTTTCTTGAAAATCTGGCGCAATATGACCATTTTATTTACACTTAAATTTCTGAATTTGTGTTTTTCATCCACTTTCTGAAAGAAAACGGCTGTACGCATTTCTCATCTCCACCTACCTAAATACGTTTTATCAATCTAGTAATACAGAATATGGAGAGTGATGAACATTAACTTGCTTCTCATTAATCAAAATTCTCCAGTCCGATACAACAGCTCAGTAATACTAATATTTGTGTTACCACTGATGTCTTACCCCTGATGGCACGTTGTTTTTCTAACACCACCAGAGCAATAAGGCATGGATTGGCAAAACAATCCACTACGAGCAATCACCTGGTGGAGGTGTAGCGTCGGTATTTCATGGCTTTGGGCACGAAAATGAGGTGAGTTATATGCGTGTTGCGTCCTTTACATCGCGTAGAAATATACCCCGGTATCAATCTGATACGAACTGGATGAAACCCAGATCTGATGTGGACGCATTGACTGACAGAGGATTCTAGGAACGAACTGATACTCGAACACCCACTCTCCCGTCGTCCAGCTTGTAGCTTAATCACTACACTAAATGGGCTACCCGACTAATGGTAAACCGAAAGTACCACCACACTACGTCACTCCGACATGGCTGTGGGCTTTATCGTTACGTTGCTGTACATGGCAGGTGAAAATATCAGCATTTGAAGACGTACAAACCCCGGCCTGGACGCCACGCCTTCGCGAAGTTCCAACAGCGGCCTGCATCACTCCACGTCACAGCAAAGGAATTCTCTGCTCCCCTCCTGCTTGGACCCGCAATCCTATTTAGTTTCTTGTGGAAGTGTTGCCAAGCTGTCTGAGCCCTGCTGGTTCGTTCTCCTTTACGTCGTCTCTCTTCCTTTAAACCTTTTACACGCTCTGGCGCCCATCTGTCTGCGACAACAAACTGGAGGTAAAAAAAAAAGAGAAGAAGAAGAAGAAGAAAATCCGTCGTAAACTGGAGGACAAAACAGATCTGTAGATGAAACAGGTAGCATCCAGCTTCATTTGCAGTCGTCGTCACGAGTATTGGAATGGTGGGTTAAGCTGGCGGAAGGTTTCCTGCCGTTTCGGTTATAGTAGTTTGTCCTTCCGTCGGCAATCTGAAAACCTACAAGTGATTTTAGGCTTCCGCCGCGAAATAGATGAGAACTGTCATTTTCTGTAGAGCGCAGTTCTAATCTGAAAACCTGGAGATTAAAACATAGAGAACTGGTTAAATGTTTGTTCCGTATGGGCTGGAAACTTGATCTCTCTCACTTCAACTATTAACCAACAAATGCACCTATATAACGTTCACTTAAAACACTTTAAAACACTTAAAACCACTCCAACAAGTTTCAGTCTTTTCAGATCATCATCAGGGAGTTTCGTCGTTCCTTGCTAAAATCATTACATATTCACGATTTAGTTCGTTTTGTAAACAAGGTGTTGAGGCAGCATATCATGTTGTGTAAGAATCTGTTGTAGAGAGTGTAGTTGGCTAGGTGTGCGTCGTATGCTGCGTTAGCAGCATACGACGCACACCTAGCCAACTACACTCTCTACAA
>Ga0123355_10016543_pt1 | contig 11629 bp, 5 predicted proteins | sample TergutEmb28metaG_3_FD_89872 | JGI IMG/M metagenome (GOLD analysis project Ga0123355, IMG submission 89872) | Embiratermes neotenicus P1 segment gut microbial communities from Petit-Saut dam, French Guiana - Emb289 P1 | ecosystem: Host-associated > Arthropoda: Insects > Digestive system > Gut ...
GAGGGTGGAAGAGTTTAAATATTTGGGAACAACTTTAACAAATCAAAATTCTATTCCGGAAGAAATTAAGAGCAGATTGAGGTTAGGAAATGCTTGCTATCATTCGGTGCAGAATCTTTTGTCATCTAGGTTGCTATCCAAAAATTTAAAGATTAAGAACTATAATTTTGCCGGTTGTTTTGTATGTGTGTGAAACTTGGTCGCTGACATTGAAGGAGGAAAGGAAGCTGAGGGTGTTTGAGAATATGGTGTTAATGAGAATATTTGGACCTAGGAGGTACGAGGTAACGGGGGAATGGAGGAGACTGCATAACGAGGAGCTAAATGATCTGTACTCACCCAATATTGTGCGGATGATAAAATCGAGAAGAATGAGATGGGTTGGGCATGTTGCACGTATGGGTGAGGAGAGGAGGCGTATAGGGTCTTGGTAGGGAAACCGGAGGGAAGGAGACCACTGTGGAGACCTAGGCGTAGATGGGTGGATAATATTAGGATGCATCTCCAGGAGGTGGGATGTGGGTATGTGGACTGGATTGTGCTGGCCCAGGATAGGGACGCGTGGCGGATGCTTGTGAGTGCGGTAATGAAATGCGGGGAATATCTTGACTAGCTGCAAACCAGTTAGCTTCTCAAGAAGGACTCTGCACCATGGAGTAAGTAAGTATAATAAAAGCCAACGGGATGCACTATTGCTCAAATTTGTTTTGATAAAGAACTCTACATGTTTCGGACAGATCTACTGTCCATCATCAGGAGTCTCAACACTGTATACACATCAGTAGGTATTTGTCATACTAGTTATGTTGACTCTGTGCTAGCAAGGTCAGGATTTTGCATCTAGACCTCGCTAGCAGCCAGTCAACATAACTAGCATGACAAATACCTTTCGCTGTGTACACAGTGTTGAGACTCCTGATGATGGACAGTAGATCTGTCCAAAACATGTAGAGTTCTTTATCAATAAATTCGAGAAATAGTGCATCTCGTTGGCTTTTATTGTAAGTGTATATCACGATGCACGGTCCTCTGAAGGTCAGATACGTTTATATCTTATATACTGTTCTGTTATACGTATTATTATGTTGTGCATCTATAAGAGTAAAACTCGCCTTTGTCAGAACCACAAAACGAACACTGCTGTTACATAATGAGCTCTGTAACCCTGTACAAAACATCTTACATATGCGTACATTTTTTGAAATTGAGTTATTTGCAGCGACGGCGGTTTGACAGATGGGACACGTGGATGCGGTAGGGTGTCGCTCTTTTTTTTTTTTCGCGTGTTGATCAGCATGTTTTGTCTTAGATATTTAGCAAATTTCTAGTGGGTGCATTGCACCCACTTGCACCACTCTGGCTACGGGCCTGTTGACACCGTGTAGTCTGGAAAGAGAATACCGAGTATCAGAGTATCCTTCCTATAGCATCTGGGCGCTCTGAAACTTAAATAGACTTGTACCAGACTACGCGGCGTCACATGCCAAAAGACTAATCCTTGTAGTCATTGCCTTGAGAACCGGAAGGCCCACAACTTTCTTTGATATGTTTCCTATTCAGAATTATCAGCAAAACTGGCTTGCTTTATCACCATTACTATTCAGCTTTCCTTTAGAATGCTTCATTGTGAAGGATCAAGGAAAATGGGAAAGGGGTCTAAATGAATGGGACGAACTTGGGTCTGTCAGCTTTTGTGATCAGTAGCGATTGTGATAGTTCATTAGGTGAAGAATAAATGCATTTCATTACTCACTATGAACCCTACCGTCTGTGACGTCTGTTGAGTGTCTGTTTCAGGACGTGTTATATCACATCTGCCGGATTAAGACAGTTAACTTCAAGAGTACAAAATCGCACTACTTCGTCTACCGTGTCAAGTATAATTCCACCGGTAATCAATAAGTATTCGTCTGTCGTCTGGGGAGATTTTCAATGGGCCCGTTACAGGCCACATTTTCGAACGACATTAATTAATAAAACAGGCATAATGAAGTTTTTTTTTTTTTTGACAGACGCGTCTTTGCAAGCAGTTTGACATATCCCGTCGTGTTTTGTGATGTCATGATTGATGGTGCAATACTCTTCTTTCTTACCCAACCCTCCTTGTCCAGCCGGATGAATCGTACTGAAGCTGAAGATTTTCGTCAGGTCTGGAGAGATTTCTGTCTCCGGTTTTCACGTAAAACATTGGTCGCACATTAGTTCAGACGTCTGCTTACGTTAGAGTTTCTTTAGAAATTTCATGCCACTACAAGGAATCACAGGTCGTGAAAGAGGATGAAGGAATGTTAGATAGTCCAGTGCGCTTACGTCTTAGCATGTGGAAATGTTTGGAATATTTGAATGTTTCCTTATTGTTAGGTGCCCAAAGTCATATTTCCCAGTCCTGAATGTGGTGTTCTTGTATTGCTGTGGACTTCACAAAGAGTAACTTCTTTATTGGATATTATTCTGTAGGGTTTGTTGGATGCATTTTGGTTAGAAATAAAATCAAATTGTCCTTCCAGACAGAAATAAAACTTCTGTTACATTGATGACATTTTCTTGCATATTTTATATTCCGAAATGATTGGCTTAGTAAGAAGGAAGTATAAACCGCCAATCACAACTGACTTTATATCAGATTTTATTGCTTGCGACATGGTTCGGCTTTAGTGAAAAGCCTTAGTCAAACAATTGAAAATACATAAAGAAATTGCTAATGATAAAGATGATTGAACTGCTCGTGGTTTTGGTTTGCCTAATTTATATCCTGTTTGGAGCATTATAAAGCAGTGGGATAGAACAGTTCCATCAGATTTTTGCAGGCATATTTCCAAATGAGTCGTATGCGCACAAGTGCAGTAAAATTCACGGAGTCTTGTATACAAGCACAAATCATGTCAGGTCCTCAACGTGTGATTTTGTGTTGCTTGCACACACAGGATGTGACCGAATTTCATTTATGCGCGGATGAATAAAGCACCTTGTATTCATAAAGTAACCTTTTTAGTGACTTTTCTGAGGTCATTTGAATTATAACGTTACTAAACGAGATACAGAGTGTTTCTTTATCGCTGACTAGAACAGAGACTATTTGGCCTGCTTATAATGACCGCGCGCGGAAATGCTTACACACCAGCAGAGTCGAGTCGAGTCCCGCGAGTCTTGCCGAGTCGGGATTCTTGATGCCGCAAGCTTCATTTTCGTCAGTCGGACTCCAGAGATCGGGCGTGAGGTTTGCTATTTTGCGTTGGGAAGTGAATGTGGAGTTCTTTACTGGTACACTGTTCAAAGTGTACTACAAACCTGCTGTATTTGCGCGGACCTGATTGGACTCGACTCTTTCGGTGTGCACCCCTCCGGACTCTTGGAGTCTGATTGGACTCGACTCGACTCGACTCTGTTGGTGGATACGCACCATTAGGACGATGTTGCTTCCAGGCGTCCTCTAACTCTCCTGTCTGTTGCTTAATGATGAAGAGCGAGAGAGGGACTTTATAGCTGCGATATCGTCACTCTGCCCCCTACTCTGAATTCTAACTTCGTTTGGCCTATTTTACTGTGTTAAAATTAAGTGATTTAGTCTATTTCTGTTGTTTATTTAGTTGATTTCGTTTTTATTATTTGGTTTCTGCATATACTCAAAGGTAAAACGGAAAATTGCAAACGTGAGTGTTTAATCATGTGTGGAGGTAGTGGAGGAAAGGCTTGACGTATTGATGTCGTAACTTGGTGGTCTGTGAATGTCTTCTACGCTTGGTCGCTTACGCCCCAGGAAATGGCCCCCATCGGTTTGGAAATTGGATAGGACCCTATGCCTGCCTATGCCGGAAAGCGAAGCTCTGTCCTTCCAGCCCGTAGCCACTCGTCAGTGGTGCTTTTCTGTTTAGCTGTGTATGTGAAAGTGAAGAATGAACACGTATTTGTATTCAGAAACCGTGGCACACATACCTGAAGAACGAATCACGGGCGTTTTAAGAAACGTTGAAGCACTTCACGAATAGGAATTCCACACACGTAGTTGCCGGTTCGTTTTAAAACATCACTTGGCGCCCAGAAGTAAGAAAACAGCGACGCAGGCGTAGCTACTTGGCACGTAGATATATAACAGAGAATCTTGGATGACTCAAGAAGACTTGACTCACAGACTTAGAAAAATAGAAACGAAGAAGAATCCGATGCACTGATGAGCAAACGAATCGTATACACGCAGCTTGCAGTACGTTTACGGACAGGGTGAATAGAGATACAGGGAACGGCCACCCACAAAAGAGATACTTCTCAGGCATACATTTTTTTTTTTTTCGTGGCCACAGAAGTTGGAGAGTGTTCCAAGACGACACAAAATTCGTTACTCTTTAAACGGAGACCAGGCTATGTAAAGAAGATTGGTATTACCCAGCAGTTTAAAGCAAAGCGCGAGAAAGATGTGATTACCATATCTCACGCAGCTCACCTAAGTGGAAGATGCTTACTGGCCGTTCGTCCACAGCTAACTGAAAAGACGCAAAACGGTATTATGCGGAGGAATCATTATGGGCCAGGGAACCTTACGTTTTGAACGTATATACAAGGTGGTTCAAATATGATCGGGACTGATTTGTATGTAAACAAGCCGCAGTCAGTCCCGGTCATATTTGAACCACCTTGTACATATGGCAACTTACGTGCAGACACATATTTGTAGGGTAAGTGTTGCAGCTGTGTAGTGTAGACCCACAGCACGAGCGTTAAGATAGATAATTGATAGAAGGTGCGAAGAAAAATATTTTTAACGTAAGAGAGCGTTTTACTAAGGAAAACAGCCGTGTCGGCACATTTAGAATGCCAGTGCTACTCTACAGTTTGAGAAACCTAACAGACGCGAACCACATAAGCTTTGTTTCCATTGGTAGGTTTCTGGAAGAGTAACACACAGATGGAAAGTAAAATCAGTCATCGGCACGGAAGGCAGGGGTTGCACCAACGTGTTTTCCCAGTGTGTTGTGATGCATGTACATATGGAGCAAGTGTTGAACGGTAAGCTGTTCCACGATTAGGGATCCCATTTGTGCCCATTTTGCTAGGACTTCCCGTTTTTACGTGTTTTATAGAGCTTAGTCGCGATGTCCCGGAATATTCGGTCCCGGACACCAAATTTCCCGGATTTATCCAAGCCAGTGCCCACAAATATACGACGTTTCGACGATGGGTGCGAACATTTGGACTTCCGTGCATTTGGTGACAACATCTATAGGAGGGGCGCAGCCATCGACGAGCCACTGACAGGAAGGTCTGGGAAAGGAAGAGAAATATGTGTAGATTAGTGATTATGGAGTCTGGACCGAGACTGAAAAGACGAGGAACGAATGTGTAAAGAAAAATCAGTAATTGAACTGCGTTTGATTATTCTTACTCTTTCTCTTATTCTTGTTTTATTGTATCTGTATGTAGTAAATTTATCTGAGTCTTCTTGTTTTTTTTAATCATGGCTCGACAGCCTTCGTGGGCCTAGGCCTCCTCTGTGAGGTTCCTTCACCCCCCCCTCTCTCTCTCACACACACACACACACACACACACACACACACACACTCGGTAGGACTCCCCTGGACGAGTGTAAGGCCCGTCGCAGAGACCGCTCTACCTGACAACACAGAGCACGCGGGCATCCATGCTCCCAGCAGGATTCGAACCCACAGTCCTAGCAAGCAAGTGGCCGTAGACCCACACCTTATACCACGTGGTAACTGGGTTCGGCTGTCTTGTACTAGCATTAACACTCTTTGGTTTTTTTTTTTTTGCGTAATGGGTTAAAATTTTTATCTAAGCCGCCTGATGGTTATGAAGGGTCCCGAGTTTTTTTTTTTTAATGGAATCCCTACTCATGGACCGTGTAGTAAGAACCGAATTCAGTATGTCATATTATATATAAGCCTTCTATAGTAGCATTTTGGGCCAAAGCCTGTGAATAGAATGTGTTGTATGAATTTAATTTCTCCTGCGTGCAATTTGGGCTGAATGTGTTTTTTTGGGAAAGAGCTGCAGCTGAGTCCATCATCTGTTGACTATATAAATTTCCATTCTCATGAAATTATCTTAGTGTAAGCAGACCCCGGAATTTGTTTTCTCTGAAAACGTCCCTTGGATCTGTAGCGGGTTTTAGCTTCTGCATTCAATGTTATCTCGGCACGGCAGTTGTGCTTTGCCTCAGACAGCTACCGTGCGGCAAACAAGACGTACGTACGAATTTGTGTTGCATTTTACGAGCAACAAGAATCTTATATCTGTGAGCTTTACAGGAGGCTTCAATGCATCTTACAGGTTTACCAGCTAACTTTTTTTTTTTTTTTTACTCTTACGAAGTTTATCTCGTACGGAGTTATCCTTCGCGCTTACGTACCTGTATTTTTGCGACGCAAGATTGATTTTCTTTTCCTATATCTTTTGAGTTAACTGAGAAGAACCGCCGCAATGACGAAAGTTTCCAATCCCGGAGTGCTCAGAAGGAAAGTGAGTAATTTATATTTCATAAAGTTTTCTTGCACTCACGAACTAAATGAAGATATTAATTTTGAATACAGGACACTGAAGCCCCGCCTCAAGTAGTGCAAGTATTGATGTGCTTGTACAAGGATTTCCCTGTACAGCTGAATCATTTATGTGGAAAACTTTAGACGTAAAGCGACAGGTGGAATCCTGTATGTAAACCTGCTTTAGTTTTGACTGCAGTGGGTTTATAATACAGTAGGATAAAGCCCGAGTAAATATCAACAGAAAAAAGAATTATGACAATTTTTATCCAACACTCCGGATGATTTTTGTAGTTGACACTCGTTTATCCACTTTCGTATATTAATCTAAGTTCACATCCGGATGCACGTGTTTAGCCACCTGTATCGGCAGATATCTTGCAGCTTGTATAATTGTGGGTCTGTTTGTCTTGTGTTTACATTTATCACGGCGTCACATATCCCAGAAGACCTGAATCCTGTGTGATATCGCCATGAGACCCGAAAATCTCGCAAAACTGAAATTTATTCTTTGTTTGTCTTGGTACACCAATAGTTCTTTGCAATGTGATGCGAAGTTCTTTGCTTGTATAATGAGGCAAGACGTGCCCGACTGTCTGCCGGTTTTCTTTGCTGTCTGTAATGCATAGCGTACTGGTGTTTTATTGCTCCCAATCCTTACGTCTTTGTTCTCGAAAACCACCATTACCACTCTGGGGAACTGTTTGTCTTTACTGAATATGACGTTTGTTATTCGCACATTGAAACGTTTTACGTAGAAATTGTTCTTTAGTAATTTGTTAAGTTGGGTCAACAAGCAGGCGCACTCTCTTATCTCTCCGCTGATATATAATATCGCCCCTTCGCGCAGCTTTGGAAGCTGTCCGCAAGATGCATTATTGCTTCTATACTTCACGAGCTTCAGGAGGCCGTAAAGAATCCCGTTCATAGTAACAAACATGTGGGCTGTCATCGTGTCGGGCATGCATCTTCGGGGTTCCGTGATTTAGGTAAGAACCCAGCAGCCCTAAATTTGGAAACTGTATACCGAATGGTTTCGTGTGTCGGGGAAGGAGGATGGTGGTGGAAGTGAACCTTTTTTGGCCCAAGTAATTATTTTTGGCTTTCAGCCCTTCTGTCCCTGAGGAATAGTGCGTTACGGTGGCCTGTGGTCGGAGTTTGGCTATTGACTTTCTTTGTACTTCTACTGTAGGTGATGTAGAAATTGGGAATTTGTAGGGGATCGATACGATCTCTTTGTGCCGTGATGGAGGCACTTCATGTGTTTACCTCGGTTGATCCAGGAAAGTGTTAAGGTAAAAGTAAAGCAATCCCATTACAGGCCTAGACAGGCCAAGAGGGTTCCAGGAAGTTAAGGCTCCCAGATTTCGTGACAACGGCACAGGATGGTGGTAGGTTTTCAGCCTTATGCACCGGTCGCCTTTACCCCCAGGATATACTCCTGGTTTTCATTTCTGTTAGAGGCTGAGTCGACCCCAGGGCCATAGTGCGATTGGAAGGATTTTATGTCAATTAAAAATCCACTAATACCAGCTTGGATCGAACCAGCGACCTTCCGATTTGTAGCACAGCACCGTGACCACTGTGCTACCGCGGTGCTAAGATAGTACTGTAAAAAGAAAGCCACCCTTCTTACATATTATTCACAATTCTCCCGCTCGATCCTCAGATAATTTGTTGAGTTGGGGAAGTATTGTTAAATAAAGTCAGAAACAAAAGTCACTAAATGCCTCTGGCCAGAGACAGGAGCAGATGACTGGTTCGTGTGTACACTAGGGAAACTTCAGGTACCTTGAAGAATTAGGGAATTCCCCCAGCCTATTGAAGATTGCATGTAACCGCTGTTGAACTTGTGTCTGAAGATCAGTTCGTACTGCGCAGTAAACGCCCTGTCTTCATTACATAAACCAGCCACTTAATTCCTCACAGCGAAATATTCTTACATTTTGTGGGAATCGTACGAATCACATAAATGCAGCAGCCTGGGTGTCAGGTATTTCGGCCTTTCGTGATGACCCGTTTTAGTACCATTGTGGTCGATATGCTGTGACTGGTTCCAACAAATCGAGATGAGACCACGAGGCCGACTAATCAGTTGCGTAACATCTCAGAAGATTGAGGGCGGAAGGTTAACTGCTTTCGTGTGTTATGAGATTCTTCTTCGTTTATTTAATTCATTCCGTGCTTCCTAGAATGTTTATATTTTGTTAAATACGCTTCCATGCTTCTTTTGCTTTTGAGGCTGTTTTATATATTCACTACTTTTATTTTGTAAGTTCTTGGAACCAAACATCTGTTTCACTTTGAAAACATATTTCGATATTCGTGACGGTTTTATCTTTCTCATTTAACCAGGAACTCCGAAATTCTTACTTTCTATTCTCTGGGCAGAAAGTAGGGCTTTTGAACGTGAAGCTTGGTGTTACGATTAGTAGCCACTGAGCGTGTAAGCTGTAGCGTCCCAGGAAGGTTCTGCTCCATGGAGTTGTATTAAGTTGCAAAGGGACATTTGACCAATATTTCCTAATACGAATATGCATGTAGAATAATTAAAATTTATATTAAATATTAGCCCTTATGTATTAAATCCATATTATCGCTTTTAGACGAAAAGTCGTCTTATACGATACTTTTTAGTTGCATTTCAGTAAATCGCTTGTGTTGAAGTGATCAGTGCAGAGTATTTTATCTTGCAATTCGCTATGCAAAGAAATGAAGCTTCAGATATACAGAAATGTAGTTTTGCCTGTTGTTTTGCATGGATGTGAAACTTAGTCTCTCACATTGTGGGATTAACGCAGGATGAGGATGTTCGAGAATATGGTGCTTATTGGGCCTAAGACGAGCTAAGGAGCACAGAAAAGGAGGAAACTACATAGCGAGGAACTTTATGATCCGTACTGCTCGCCGAATTTTATTCGGATGATGATATCAAGAAGAATGAGAGGAGTAGGGCATGTGGCACGTATGGGAGACAAGAGGTGCTTAAAGGATTTTGATTGGGAAATCTGAGGGAAGTAGTCCACTTGGAAGACGTAGGCTTAGAAGGAAGCTCAGTGTTAAAATGGATCTCCGATAAGGGGGATGGAAGGGCATGAACTGGATTGATATTGCTGAGGACATTGACAGGTGGCCGGCTGTTGTGAATGCGGTGGTGAACCTTCGGGTGCGATAAAATGCGGATAACTTCTTGACTAGCTGAGGGCCTGTTAGCTGTTGAGGAAGGAGTCTGTTCCGTGGGGCTGGTTAGTTAGATGAAAATCGTGCTCGTCTTGCCTGCATCTGTTCGTACCGTGAATGTTCGGTGGGTTCGTCCCTTGGTCTGGGGTAGAGTCATAAGTGCGGTACATCTTCTGTTACGATGGTGCCGATAATAGTGTGCGACGTGATCCTAGTAATCAGACGACCTCGACATGTTCGCTTCCATCCGTAAAAGTTACCACCTGAATTTTCCTCTAGCCGTTCCCACTAGCCGTATTGCAATGGTTTGCTTGCTTCGTAAAATGTTGCCTCTGTTACGTGACCCCTCGAACGCGGAGCGCCCACTAGGGACCTTGCCACCATGAAAATGTTCTGTGAGAAATATGAGAGAACCGCCATCTCTTGTCGTATTTGAAATGTCCTCGCTTTGTGGCCACAGGGGAGGCGATGTCACGATATAACGGTTAAAGTATAATCTGCCTGACAGCCTGGATGTTGTTATAATGGCGTCTTTCACATGACGGTTATGAAGAGTGAACAGTAGTGATATAAACTTCAGATTTGTCTTCCGGCATGACGTTTAAGTTGAATTCACAACTGCCCCATCAATTCTGTCGTGTGTCTAGACCCTGTCGAATCGAGCTATACCCTGCTGAGTTACGCAGTTGATGGGTTGCTATTTTGTATTCAGTCCACGAACGGATGGATTTTATTCATTTGTGGTATATCTGTTGTAAGACGCTGTCTGTATATATCCTGGTATACTAACAGCGGTGGTAGGATGGCTGGTAAGTGATTAATAGGGATGGATTCTGAAGGAAGTATACGTTCCCAAATCTAAGTACCATCCCGCTGTTTGTCTGGAGGGACTGAGGAAGACCATGAAGAAACTCAGGATGATTAGTGTACCGGCCAGTATTCGAACCGGGCACCTCTGGCATACAGGTGTAGACCATTACCACTGTCCTTCAAAGTGTGAAGTAGTCTGAAGCAATGTAATGTGAAGAAATTGCGGTAGTGGGATTCATACATGCGGTCAAGTAACAGTGATGTGGCCACGCGTCTTGATACAGAACTAATTTCGTACTTACGAGTATATTTCGCCAACTCTACACACACAATATGTGTAAGTCCTTGCATATTTTCAGCGATAATGCAAGGGCGAGGAATTTTCCTCGAAGAATGGAAGATTTTCCCATACAATCACATAGTGCCCGGGGTCGACATTGGGTACTTTTATGTTACAACAGTTACTTCTAGCACAGCACAAACGAAAACACGTTTAGTGTAAGGCTGGCATTGCTACATGTAGGACCAGGCAGAATGGCCGTGTGAAATGTTTCGACGTAGGCCTGCGTTGATTGATGGCGTTAAACAGATTGGGTCTGCTCTCCTTTCCTGCAGGTAGGAATGTGGGTCTCTACCCGTAGTTCTATTACTAAGTGCTAGTTATTTACCGCGGCGTCTGACGTGGGACGTTCGTTATATCGCAAGTCGAGCTTTTCTGCTGCCTGGTGATGTTCTGATGTCCATGTTCTGTGTTATCAGCCGTCGTATCACGACTGTTCCCACGTCGAGCCCACCTTGAAATTTGTGGCCGCCGTTATACTTCGTCAGCACTGCAAACCGATGATGGTCTCTCGGCGACGAATTCCCGTGATGTAATCACAGTGAGGGCAAGTTCGTTGCAAAATTATGTGCTGATCGACCCTTGTGCGTTTGGTAGTTGTATACTATTCTTCAGATGTAATTGCCGTTTTGTGCAACAATTTAATGCAGTTCCTAATTCGTAGCATTCATATTTTAACGAAGTCGATTAACCCTTTGACGCCTAACGACCACTATAGTGGTCGTACCGCACCGCTAACCTCTAAACGTTGCATTTTATATATTTATTCAACAAATATAGGTACTGAATATTTTAAACATGGTATATA
>Ga0123355_10016544_pt1 | contig 11628 bp, 7 predicted proteins | sample TergutEmb28metaG_3_FD_89872 | JGI IMG/M metagenome (GOLD analysis project Ga0123355, IMG submission 89872) | Embiratermes neotenicus P1 segment gut microbial communities from Petit-Saut dam, French Guiana - Emb289 P1 | ecosystem: Host-associated > Arthropoda: Insects > Digestive system > Gut ...
AGAGGGGATGGGTGGTCAACGCTACGCCCCAGCCGCTTTACCCCCGGGAAGGAGACCCGGTACCTATTGTAAAATGTGTGTGCGTGTGCGTGTGCGTGTGCGTGCTTGCGTGCATGTGTGTGTGTGTATACAGAGGGTGCAAAAAAACGTACACACCCACGCTCCATTTTCTTTGACTGTCCTGCCTGTCACATGGTGACGCTAGCATTCATTTGATTAACGCCATCTTTTGAGCGAACGTCCTACTACACACTGCTACCGTAATTCAATTCAACTTCGAAAAGTAATACATAGGTAACACCTCTTAAAATGTGTATACATTTTTTGGCACCCCCCTGTATATACACATATACATATACTTATAGTATATACACACACACACACAAATTCTTGAATTGTATTTATGTACGCTTAAATATTTTACATATATCTTGACCGCTCATTGTTATGTTGTAATACAGATATCCCGTCAAGATCATTTGCATGGAAATTGTTCAGGTGGCGGCAAATGGGACGCTAAAATTTTATGGTTACCTGCTTGGTATGTGTTCACGTTCACACCATGAATAAGATATATTTCCATCTATCTGTCTGTATGAATTTTGTTTGCTCAGTGTTGTTTCATCGTGCCGAAAATACAGGAACACTAAAACGTAATCGCTTTTGTAAATGTAATTGTGGTACAACAGACAATAATTTTCCACAGAAAGACTTGATATTTTCTGCAAAACGCTTTATTGGAAGATGGGCGAAATAAACTGGCAAACCAGTGTTTTTTTTTTTCTGTACCAATAATGCAAGGTCGTTGAGAGTCAAACCTACACCTTCTACAAACAAAAATTAACACATATATTAAATTTACTTTCTTCCGTTGTAAAACGCTGATAAGATTACTTCGGTTCCCCACTCAAAGCATAACGCGAGGCTCAGACGCATTCAAGCAGAGAATGTTCTTTCATTAGTTCATATCTTAGAATCTTCATGCAAAAGCTACCAAATTAATTCAATGATACTCTTCCTTCAAAATGATGTGGCTATTCTATGTAAGAAATTCTAAGATATGCATAGGCACGAGTACCATCTTACGGATGGGTATCACCCTAGGCTATGTGATAAAGATAAAGGATAAAAAGTAGAAGGAGTTCCCCGTACTTTTTCTTTAAAAATGCAATTCTTTCTCATATCCTAGTCTTCGAAGAAGAAGTGAAAATGTAGTTATGCTAATGTAGAACATTGCTCAAAAGGAAAAGACAGACACAGTCCGCTATAGCAAGAGAAATTCTTCAGTATAACTCACTACTCGTTTGTAAATCGATCCTCTTGAGTAAGGAGAAGTCGATCCCTGCGGGGAAGAGAGGGTTCTTACGCGATTCAAAGGCTTTACGGGCCCGAAGAACGGCGAAATTCGCGAGCTGTGCAAGAACGTTCCGAATGTGATATGCATGTTTTGTGTTATGTAACTTATTGCAGTTAGAGGGAAATGAATGTAAAACGACGGAAATTTGGTTGAATTCACTTCGTAGAAATCGGAGTAATCACTTCTAAATCGCCTTTCTCTTCATAAACGAAACTGAATACATGCCGAATGACTGTCTGCAGTAAATACAGGTAAGTTGTAGTTATGTAAGTACGTAGGTCGATAGGAAGGAAGGAAGGCAGTTTTCGGTCGACGTTGGTATCGAACCCATATTTTTGAGCGACGCCCTTTCCAAGTTTGATGCCTTCTCAACCCCTACTTAATTCACCGTAAAAAGTAATTTTCTTGGCTGATTAATTTTTATGTGTGATAGTATTAATCAACGTGAGATTCTGCTTCTACCTCTAAATAGGCAATGTCATCCAATTTAAGTTAAAAAAGATGAAACATACGCCTTTTCGTAATAAAATGAAAGTAATTTCTAAATAAAATCTTATCACAGAAATATGATCTTATGCCTAATTTTTGTCAGTTAATTTCTAATCATAACTCCTCTTATTTCGTCATTTAGAATCTGTGGGCTATAAATAATGTTCAGAGGTTTGCAACCAGAGAGTTTTGGCTATACAAAATATTTTATTACAAGTAAGGCCTAAAAGTAACTCAACCATTTCGAAATATGTTTCTGAAAATTAGGCAAACTTTTGTACAGAAAATGTTTTCACCAAACAATAATTTAAAAATCACTGCTTCGTTAAGACGAATAGGGCGAACTTCGTCTCACATTCGTCCTATGTACATCTATGGCAAATGAGAATATAATTCCTCCACATTACCAGAATCAGCTCACGCCGAAAGACCTGAAATCGCAGTCAATTCTTTGGGAATTATGTACCATGTTTAGAAGATTCCATATTTTAGTCTCAGCCCACAAGCTGCAGAAACTCGACAGGGTACAAAATATCTCTTAATCAGCCGATTTGTTAGCATTAGCCTTGCAAGAAGAGCTCATCTCAGTAGAGTTAATTGGTTAAGTCAAGAAGCATAACTCTAGAAGAAAGTAGGTCGCATATGTAGAACCAGAAGTACTAGCAAATTTTTTTTCGAAATCACATACAGAAACACATTTCTGGAAACATTGGCACCGATGAGTTTTTAGTGTTAAAGAAACAGCGTCGTTTTTTATAAATTGGTTTACTTTTGGATCAAATGAAGCGATTTTGAAAAGACTGTGAGGAATGTTCAGGTACCATAGCACAGGTAGTGTTTTATGTCAGTTGCTTGAGGGCCAAATAAGAGATGAACATTGCGTACAGTGGAATTACTCAGCAAAAGTAATTTACATTTACACTGCCACAATGTCGGGAAGTTTTGCAGAGAAACCTTTCTAAATTCATTAAATGTATAGCGTGATTTGATTCACTGTGTAAAGCACGGTCTTCTCATCCATAACTTGTTGAGTAGGTAAGATTAACGTAAAAATATGATTTCCTTCAGCGCACAACAGAATCTTCTCTCTTTACGAAAGCAGTATAATCAAAGACATGTTTCGTTTTCAAAGACTGCTACAATAGCTGGAGTTACTTTGTTGTCCTCCTAATAGTTCTTGACGTTGAAAATAACAATAACGGCACTCCTGATCCCTTCTTTATTTCTCCCCTGTCCCCTTGCAACAGAAGGCACAAGAGACTAGTCCGTTATTCCTGCACGGATAACTTCTTTAATGATGTATAAGGTTGTTTAATAGAAACTGCACAAGGATTATCACTCATCTCCTAGAACTACAATCGTATTGTTGGGCTACGTAAGGCCTGGATAAATATCATTCCCTGGCAACATAGTCAAAAGAATTGTGAAATTATACACTAGAAACACCTTGTACAGGATTCCGTATACATTTCAACACCTAAGAATTCATTACTACAGCAAATAATAATATATATTTATGCCCCATAATAATAATACTTAATTTTTTAACAAATTCCATCATCTAGTAGTTTTAAATGGTGTGCACACCAGAATTAGTATGATGAACTGTAAATTTCGAAGAGTTTGGGAGGAAATATTCGTGGCTTTTTGAAGATTCTGTCTCAGCATTTGTTAGCTGAGAGTGAAAATATATGCCCGAGGAAATGTTCTGGTACCATTTGAATAGGAGACTATGTGGGACCCAGAACAGATCTAAATGCTTTGCAGAACTGATAAATCCTTTGCTCCTGCCCGGAATCTCATCACAATTCATCTGTCGTCCAGTCAGTAGCCTCTTCAACCAAATAATAAAGTCCGTCATTAGGACCCAGTCTCACCATTTCAGTCCGATCCAACCTTTCATAAAGTATTTCTGTAAGATCCATTTTAATAATATCTTTCCTCTATGCCTGTATATCTTGGTATTGTCTTCCCCTCAGGTTTCCAGATAATGTCCTCCCATTTTTAATGCAGATATGCGCCCTTCGCCTCTGGACACCACTATCTCAATCGCCCATTCTATTACGTAAAAGAGATCAAATTTCCAGGCCCGTAATTATGTAACTTTTCTCGCCCGTCTATTCATCTTCTTTCCCAGGTATAAATATACTCCTGACGTCTTCTTTCTTGGTGAAGATCCTCCATATATGTTCTTCCCTTACAGAGAAATTCGAAGTCTATTTAATCCACACATCACGTAGAACCATAGCTCGTGAAATTTTAATCACGTCTCAAAAATACGGAAAAGTGACCTGTATTAAAATTTCAAAACAAACATAAGGTTAGCACTTAAGTTCAGGATATTCGAATATTTTAATTGAGTATCACGATATTCAGTTTAAGGATGAGTAGCATCTCTCATACTTTACTTTTACATAATTCTAAATCCGCATTGGAATTTCACTACAGAATTTCTGGCGACAGTCCTGGCTAAGCCAGACGAGGCAAATAATTTTACTATCACATACTAGTGCCAAATACAAACCCTTTTCATACAGCCTGTATTTTGACACCGTTAGTACCACGGATCACAACTTGGCACGATCCTAAGCTAGTTACATATAGAGCCACGTACTACATTCAAAATAATGACCGTACTAATGTCGTAATCCAACCGTCTTCTACGTTCCACAAACGTCCGTTTCCCAGGAGTTTCCTCCACTACAATTATACTTGTGCAGTCTTTCGTAGTATCAATATTCTTTATATTTTTCCAGTCCATCCTAAACGCACGATATTTTGCTGTCGTAAAAATAATAATTAACCAGTATAAATCACGAATTTCTTGAAGAATAAGAGACCAACTTGCTGTCACAATTTATTAAGTTTTATTTCACTTCTTCTATGCTCAACATGTTTCGGACATTAATACATCCGTCATCAGGAGCCTGTGACTTTTCTATTTTATCACCACATTGGTTGTGTGTTCTTGTTTCGATGTGTGTTGGAGTTTCGGTGTGGCTGGTTGGGGTGGTATCCATGTGGCAGCCTGCCACACGGATACCACCCCAACCCAGCCACACCGAAACTCCAATACACATCGAAACAAGAACACACAACCAATTTGGCGATACAATAGAAAAGTCGCAGGCTCCTGATGATGGGTGTATTAATGTCCGAAGCATGTTGAGCATAGAAGAAGTGAAATAAAACTTAATAAATTTTGACATCAAGTTGGTCTCTTATTCTTCAACTATCACAATGATGCACGGTCCAATATACATAAGATTCACGAATTTCTTCTTTAGTGTCCCAATTGGCTCGTTCACTCCATTCCGTCTATTACCAATCATTTCCTCTACAGTCAGTTTTCAGGCACTTGTGAAAGTCCATTTCTAAAATTAAGACTCAAGATGTCAAAAATAACTATATTTATATTTTTTATTTTTATTCACATATATCTTAGTTTGATCACCGGAACATTATGTGACTTATTTTTTACATATTTGTAGTATGACTTTAAAGTAACTTTTATGTGTATACCGTGATCCGTATTATCATATTTGATATGTTTATATAGCTATGCCTAAACATTGCGGCTAAGCCGGTCACCAACACAATAATCAACCTCTTCTCCAAAAGCGTGTATGATTCTTAGGCATATTTGTTACTGTGTTCTCACTCTCTGTAAGCGTTTTGTGCATCATTAAGAGTAGATCTGTGTAAGCATAACAATTAATACATGCACGTATGCTGTTGCAACTCCATGCCTAAAGGAAACAAAGGTGTAAAATTTAGGGCGTGTCTTTTGTTCTATTTAAGAAATTTTGTCCTCCTGTTTGGCTACATGTTAGAAAAGAAATCTCTCAGATTTAATGACAAGCAGATTATTTCATTTCAATTTTAAATTCAGCTTGTTCCCACAAAAAGAAACACAAATGAAAGCAAACTAAGAATAGCAAGGAAAAGGAAATAGTAAGAGGTAAAAAAGACATTTCGTAGTCCGTAATTAAAACCAATGCACGCAACGCCACTAGAGAAAAGGCGAAAAAAAAGAATGAAACGAGGAACAAAAATGAGAAAAGCAAACGAAAGAGAATTTTAAAGCACAAAGTGTAGCCTACGGACCTCGTTAGGAAATGAGAAAGCAAGTCAAAACAAGAGAGAAATCAAGTTTTAAAAATCCAGGTCTCCAACTTAAGAACAATTCTTTAGAAAGTTTTTAAAGTGAGCAAGGTTTTAATATTTAAAAAAGTAAGAAGCATTTTCTTTCATTTTTAGGATATTATTATTTCTACCTACAAAAGTAAGTATACGGCCTGAACTACGGTGGCTACAAGAAAGCTAATGACGGCCCTTCTTAACTTTGTATTAACTTAATAACACGGAGAACATGTTTTTGTTCTAAGTATGATAATTTTGGAGTGGCTACAACCTGGGCCAGAGAGACATCAGTAAATTTGTTCTCTGAAGTAAAGTAGCCAAAGCTGGAGTGAAATTTGAGCTGCGTGCTAAATCCGTTTCTATAGTGTTCATATACATAGGGAATATAGAGCCGGATGAATACGGTGGCCGTGAATGATCTACTGGAAGTACGAAGTGGTCGGACGTGTTTTAAGGTAATGTCTCAACATTTTCGACAAAAATCATAAAATATCTCGGTGTTCGGTCCATACCAGCGCTCTTCAGAACAAAAATTAAATCTACCAACTACCCAACGACATTTCGTCATCGAAAGTCGTGAGTTCTCAGTCACAGAATAAAGATATGCAGAGTGTCAAGATAGGATATTATACCATGCAAATCTCTAACAATTTTTCCCTTCATTTCCAAAAGCGTTCAGGGCCAGCTCTGTCTCCTATCCCTTGTTATTATTAACATTACAATAATACTACAGAACACCAGCTCCTACACGTACAAGTTACTTGCCGCACTGTGGCACAACTCTGTTTACACCACATGTATTGCACATTGAGGAATTGCCAGCAATTCTGCTACATGAAGGAAAGGAAAATGTTAAGCAACTGTTTTGTACAGCTGTGTGCTCCACGATGTTGGGCAGGTGGGGCCTAAAACATGTAGATGTGGGAGCTGGTGTTTTATAATACTACCGTAATTTTAATAAAATTGTGTGCATTTCGTGGTTTGAATTGTAATAGTTGTCAATAGTGTATGTGTGTATTTAATATAGTTAATTGGGGAGGTTATTGTGAAAAATAAATCGAAAATTTCTCTTCCATTTTAACTTCGTGTTCCGGAATTGCATTAACTGAGACGACACATGATGAATCTAATTCACGTTAACCACCCTCTTGACGGAAATCTAAACCTCCCTCCCGATGAAGAAGGAACACTAATAAGAATATCATTTCAATAAAGTGATAGCCACATCAGGTATTACATTTGAGATTTCGAAAGAAAGTTCCTAAGCTTTCGCTTAAACTTAATTCAGTTACCTTGAAGATGGAAGGAAAGGTTCCTCCGAAAAGTCGGAAAAAAACTTATTACCCTATAGTACGGTGTAATAACCTGGAGGACTATCAACTGAGCAACACCCATCGTAAGAGACTGAGAACTTGTAAGGTAGCATGTACAGTACGTTACGAACCCAGTGTTGTGTGTAGTGATACTATGAAGAGCGACGTCGCTGGAAATGTCACAAACAAAAGTAATGGAAATTCAAAACATTAAAATGATGATCAAGTAACAATGCACGTAACTAGAGGGTTCAGACGCCATCCGCAGAATCGAAGAGTGCTCTGCTAGTCACGGAGTTCCTCTTATTTTGTACAACCAGAGTTCCTCTCGTTCTGTAGAACCGGTCGTTATCACCATTTTCGAAAACCCATTCAATTGAACAGTTTATAATCCTGTTGAATACAGTCCATCCCATGCCATATTATTTCTTTAAGATGTTTCTAATAGCATCCTCCCATCTACGCCAAAGTCTTCCTATTGTTCTACTCGCTTCAGATTCCCCGAACGCAGTCTTTCTTTCGTTATCTCCGTCTTCTGTACTTAAATTAGCAATCAATACCTTGTTTATCAGATATTTTCCCAATTTATATTCCCTGACCTCGTCCATCTTAGATGCTACTAGACACCTTGTCGAAGTTGATTGAAGGGGAACAGCTAAGCGCAATTCATTATTCTGAGATCATATTTTTCATGTAGAGAATGATTAAACACAAAACTTCTCCAACCCCACGACACCATTTAGATATTAATAAGAATCTTATATTCGTCCCGCAGCTACTTCTATTCATATGTTCCATCGTACGGATTTTCTGCACACAAGATAGTGTCCTTGATTTACAGAATAGTTCTTTAGAAACTCTCTGGCACAACTCCGTAAATTATTTCAAGTCATAAGCTGTGTTTGTGAAACACGTTTTTAATAACAAGTTAGGCTATGATTTATAAAATCCATAAATTTATATTTCTGAAACAAATCTGGATGAACAGTATTTTTTTATAGAATCTTAAATCTGTCTTTCTATTTGAAGGACCATAAATACTTAATATTCTATAGGCCTATCCACTTCTCGCAGTAAAGTAATGTTTATTAACGTTAAATGAAACCCTGATTTTTGGCGCGTGGACAGTGAGGAACAACTAAGGTATCGTGATCATTTCCCACTGGCTTAGTAGGCCTACACTTCTATTTTCCTGGCTATTAGAAATTGCAAATTATTGTGCCCACTGCGCAATACTTGTTACCGCTCACATTCATATGCCAAATTCCAACAATTCGTCAATTAACGGCAACAGATATGTAAAGTTCACAATGTTGTTAGTTAAGCATTTCAAAGAATATTCCCTAATTAAACTAGAGTGACAAAAATATGTAATCACATTCAAGATTTCTAAATCCCCCTTCGGCAGTATATTCTTAACTTGGATGACTTAAAGGGTCTTCGAAACCGGAATACTTGGCTGAGGATGAGATTCGGTGGTGGAAAGGGCTCGTCTTAACGATGATGAACCTTCTCTTTCGGAAACGGGGTTTCTGAAAAACTATTATGCTACAGTTCTCCAATGAATTATTTTATGACTGAACTAACGATTTAGTCAGCGGATTGGTTACGTTATTTGAAGATCTTGCTTCAGCTGAATAGGTTACACAGATCTAAATGAAACTGAAATATGACAATATATCTGACGTCGATCAGGAATGAGATGTCTTGATCTAGTTTAGATTAACATCGTGGCCTCTTCTTTGAAAGTCTGTCAGATAACGCCAGCTTTACTACGACTGGCAGTAAATAACTCGGTCAATTTATGAAAGAGTAGCTCCTGATACATTCGTAAATAAATGTTTCACAGTTATATTCACTAAATACACACGTTTAATTTAACAACAACACCAACATTTTCGACATTGTAGTCCATATAATAAATTCATGTTAACAGAGTGAATGGAATCGGAGTTTGTGTAATCCGTGTCTCGCGCAAGGATGTTGCGTGATCGAATGAGGATGCGTAATAGCTCACGGTGGGTGTGCGGTGTCGCTTGGTAAATTCGAGAGCATTGGGAAATGAAGTAACCTTTAACTGAAGAATAAAACCAACTAGATGCCACTTATTATTTTATTGTACTTCTATAGGCTCAACATGTTTCAGGCATTACTATGCCCATCATCAGGAGCTCGCGACTATGATGTTGATTACCACATTGGGCGTTCCTCCAACATACGTACAGCAAACCAAGAACGAAAGAACCAATGTGAAAATCAACATCATAGTCGCGGGGTCCTGATGATGGGCATAGTAATGCCCGAAACATATTGAGCCTATAGAAGTAAATAAAATAATAAGTGACGTCTAGTTGGTTTTATTCTTCAGTTATCACAATGCTGCACGGTCCAATCAACATCAGAAGTAGTTTTTGCCTGTGTACTACCCAGGGTATGAAGAAATTTCACTGTGGTTTCCTTTTCACGATATTCAGGCCGAATACGAAGAACACAAAACAATAAGCACATTTCGCACTTGTGTTTTGGACACGTGTGTTCTTTGTTAATGTGTGTCTCGTCAGGACATCAATATTTTTTGTTTGTCGTGCCCACTTCTTGGGGAGCTGCCCACGGCCGCAGCAGCCGCACCTACTTGTCGCCGTGTGACAAATAGCAGAAATCACGGCGTAGTCCGGGACAAACATTATAAATAACCCCAAGTTGAAGGGGGGGGGGGGCGCTGATGGATTGGGCTGGCTGGGGAGCGTGCCATTTTCGTTTGTTGGCCATAATGTTAGTTGCAAAGTAGGGGTCGCATAGGGACGGGCTTGTGTAGATGTGGTGGGAACGGTGGCGCCTATCCCCTTCAAACTCCTACCTCAAACATCCGTTCTATCTAGCAATAGATTATGTGTCTACGATAACATCTACAGGGTTTTAATGCTATGCCATGCGTTTTATGATGTTCTACGGATAATTTATCTACAGGTGACAATATATCAGCTCAAAGTTTTCTTAAAGAAGGTAGGACCATGGACCGCAAAATTTTATGGCTAAGAGCAACAAAAAGTTGTTAAAACTTATATACGCTGTGTATATAGCCTGCAGTGCTGATAATGGCTGCAGTGAGAATTTGTACACCCCCACGTCTTACACGCAATGACTCGTAATCCAGTTGAATTAAATGTTAGGTCAAACCGAGACTAATTTTTTTTTCTTTCATGGGCCTGAAGCAGAATGTAAACTATCAACAGTATACCGGAGTGAAATCTTAGCGTGAATACTGGCAAAAAGTGGGTCGGGACACTGTTCTAACTTCCATGGCCGGCTTACTTGTTTTATCACAGGGTAAGCCTTTCTTAGAGAGAGAGAGAGAGAGTCAAGTCACTTCCCAGTTTTACAATGATTTGTGTTACTTCCAGGCCTAATATTTCACATTACGCTGAACGAAATGTCGAAGTCTGAAAAAGCATCAGATTCAGTTATATGATATATTACAGTAACCAGGCATGTGGCAGGTTATGTTACTTACTATGCTCAAAGTATGTTTATATTAGATATATTTTTAACCGTCCACTGCTGGCATTGAATGGTATATGTAGTAGAAATAATTATAAAAAAAATATGGAACAAACTTCAGAAAGAATTCTTTTCTTTGATGAAATATGAAATCGTATTTCACAACCATGCAAAATAACAGACAAATTTGTTACCTTTATTATAGCTTCCTTCCTGACTTCAAATTGACAACTTCGTTAGGTACACACAGGTTTCAGCGTGATTAATTGATACAACAGTAGCTCAGATATTCACGGTAAGCTCTTTCACGTCGTTCCAATTTTTTTTTTTTTTTTGACCTGTGTACCGTCGAGAATTAGAAGAAAAATAAGATCTAGATTCAGTATCTCGAAGCGTCAGTGAAATTTATAAATGTTATAGAGTGTGTGTACACACAATGTCGCATAAACGAATCATGAGAAATGTTTGCGTATAACATTATTTGTATCTTCGAAACTATGGAGAAACTTCTAATGTTAAATCACTCGGATTAATCTTTTTCGTATCTCTCCCCCTCTTCGCTGTAATGCATACTAGTACAAATGCCCACAATTGCCATAATTTTGTAAGTCGAAAATACTGGAACTTAACAACATAGCTGCTTACCTGAAATAACTCGCTTCAAAATGAACACGAAGCTACAAACCGAACGACAATTCACATCTCATTCGTCTTCTTGGAACCGTTCTTTTACAGTTTAAAATTTAAATGACGATTTGTCCTTGTGACAGACGCTTTGCTTATAGCTGAATAATGTAATTCCTAAGAATGAGTTTATGATAAAAAAAA
>Ga0123355_10016545_pt1 | contig 11628 bp, 7 predicted proteins | sample TergutEmb28metaG_3_FD_89872 | JGI IMG/M metagenome (GOLD analysis project Ga0123355, IMG submission 89872) | Embiratermes neotenicus P1 segment gut microbial communities from Petit-Saut dam, French Guiana - Emb289 P1 | ecosystem: Host-associated > Arthropoda: Insects > Digestive system > Gut ...
ACCCTGAAGGGAGAAGGACACTTCGAATATCTGAGCACAGATGGAAAAATAATGTTAAAAATGCCTGCTGAGGTGTTACACTATGTCGATTGGTAAACCGTTACCGGAGTTCTAAAGGATCGTATACCTTTATCTTCAGGATGAAGCACTCCTAGACCATGAAGATGAGGGCAGTATGATCCTCCGAAACGTTGATAACTAGCAGTCAACGCGGCGTCACCTCCCACAAAACTTGGATCTCCAGCAACGCCGGTTGTGAGAACGTCAAATCTCGTAAATTGGAAGAATGATGACTGGATGCAGGACAGAATCCATTGACAGGATGTTGAACACTTTAGTGAAACTTTCTGGAGTACTCGTGTGACTGCTCACCATGAAGCTGTGTTGCACGCGGCGGACATACATACAAGTGGACAGGAGGAGAAGAATATGCATTCAGAATTTCTTTAGAAAACCACTTCGAAACTTAGAACTAAGAAGTCAGAGTATTTTAATATCGGGAGAGTATGCAACAGGCTGTGCGAATTAAAAAAAAGAGGAGGAAAGCGCAAAACATTCGTATCATTATGTTTACTAAAGCTCGCCGTCAGAATAAATGAGAATTAGCTTAGCGGGGAGTAAATTATTTGCGTTTTGAGACATTTTGTAATATCCATTTGCTCGACGTCATGTACAGTCACCTTTGAACTTAGAATGCAGTAATATTATAGATTAAAATGTTTTTAGTGTAAAATGTGTCTCTTACACGTAATTTTAAAGTAGGTTATTTATTGAACGGAACGTTTCAGTGCTAGGATTTTGGTTCTTAATATTTCCGAATAATGTGTTGGAGGTGGCGTTAATTTGCATTGCTTGGTCTTAGGCACCGCCTACGTATTCGTTTGAATTGTTCGCTTTGGAATGATTGCTTCTACTTGCATGCATTGGCATTCTATAATGATCGTATGTGATTGAAGTTAATTTTTGTCATATTGAAAGGGTGATATGATATAATATACAGCTATTCTGCTGGTATTCTTTCACGCCACGTACAAATTAATGGCCCCTTATTCGGCTGGTGTTACAATAATTGTACTCGAATCACCCGCAATCACAAAATACAAATGAATTAACCCCGTAAATACTGGTGGTTAGCATATGTACTGTCGGGTTTAACAAAGCCTAGTGGTTGGTGTGTGTTCCGCCAGGTTTCACAGTAAAAGCTTTGCATTTTGTCCGATTGACGTGTTCATGTTTTCGTGCGATTCTCAACCGTAAATATCGTTTGCTCCCTTAAACAGCATTCGCCGATTGTTGTTTCTAATGGAAACACACTGTGTTTTCCTTGAGGGAAGGGCTGAATATTTGTGTAATATAGGGATTGTAGTCCTCAACTTAGGACGGAGGTCCTGGTTCGATAACTCACCAGCCAATATGAGAGCCCGTATCAGAAGAATTAGCTGACGAAATCTTTGAACCTCCAGCTCAGTAGTGAGCTTTCAGATGTCGGGCAACATTGAATAGTAGAGTAGACTACCTTCAAATTCTTTATGCAACACATCCCCGCTGCACTTTACTCAAATTATATATACTTAATATAGTCTTGCTCAACGCGATGAAGTAAATGTTGGCGTTACAATTGTAAACTTTTTTCTTTGTGTTCTTGAATTTATGGATGGTAACATGACTGGCTGTTATGATCTTTAGGTAACACATCCCCATTCATATTGTGCACGACTGCGTATTAAGTATATATACTGCCATACTGTTAGATTTCAAGTGCATTTACTACATCATCATGTGGCAGTACGCTGTACAGGGTGGGTCTTCTACAGTTGACCGCTCGGTGGCTGTGATGGTTTCAGTTTTTAATTCTGGCTGTTACGCTGAGAATTTCTGAAGTGAATCTATCCTTCGTGTAAGTATGATCGTGGATGAGAGCATTTAGCTTGAACGTATGATTGGAAAAGTTTTCGTTTTTTAATACAGGTTTATGGCTACAGCGTTCTTGTTTTGAAAACGATCCTTCATTACAGCGGTTCAGGTTTCGTCGATCCACCCTCCTTTCTCCCACCCGAAATCAGTAGATTTGAACTGTCTAAGAAAATTTGCAACTGTATTGTACGTGCTTGTAATGTTATGAACGGTACAACAGAAGACGTATAGTTACCTCTCCCCGAAGCCACACTAATACAATTATAGTCCCTATTGCACGGTCTGCTTTCATGTTTTAGGCGTTCTGTACAAAGCAAACCTGTAACGTCTTATGTGCAGGTCATGTGTGTGTGTGTGGGGGGGGGTTCACTTTTTTGATTGGACATTGGAGAAATCCACTGAACATTATCGGACAATTCCGATTTTGAGTTGCATTGGTCACGTAACACAACCTATCTACGTAGGATCTTAAATTAACAGCTAAAGTTTAACAGATTTTTGTTAAATTGCGGTACGTAATATTTCCATCAAATGTCATCGGGTAGTTCGGACTTACAAGCAAAGCATAATACAGCGTGTTCTTTTACGCAAGGGCACTAATGTGTATTCCCATGTATCCTGTCATCAGTCCCATAAACATTGTTTCAATTCGATACTTATAAGAAATACTGAGTTGTTGGGCGGTTCCGATTTTCGTCCGTGTTGATTTATAATACAGCCTCTTTAACTTCAAGTTATAAGTGAACTTTACCAGGTTACTTACTGACTTTTAACGGATCACTTTAAATTCGATGTGGGAGACTTTTACGAATTTGCGTGTTATTTCGTCCGCTGTTGGTGTACTTATTGAAGTTTAAAGAATGCCGTATATAGTTTTTTATACTACTTTAGCCATTAGTTTTTTCCAGTCCTGTTTACATAAGTTTCCTGCCGTATAATGCCCGTACTTATGACATTGTGGTGGGAATGCAACTTCGGGATCGACTGCTTGGCGGACCAAGTATGCGACGACCGCCACTTGCCCCCGTCCTGAGCCTGGCGAGTACGGTCCACGATTTCGCAACCTGTTTATTTAAGACCTGTTGCAAGGGTATCCTTTCGCCTGTGCTTGGGCCGTCCAAGTAGTTTCTTTCCTCCAGTGGCCGGTAGTCATGTCACTTCTCGCCCGTTGGTGCCAATGCAGTTCATTAATCAGTTAATTATGCCGTTAATTTCCTACCTAGCTTTATATTCTTATATTTCAAGTTGGAATATCCGATAGTAAATCAGACACGAAATGCTTATTCTGTGGGTGATGAGATACGTTGTGACGTGAGGAATATGGCTTAGTATTTTACTTGTATTTTAACTAGAAATTTCCGGTAGTAAATCAGACACGAAATGCTTGTTCTGTGGGTGATGAGATATGTTGTGACGTGAAGAATATGGCTTAGTATTGTACTTATATTTTAACTAGAAATTTCCGGTAGTAAATCAGACACGAAATGTTTGTTCTGTTGGTGATTTTTCTTTTGATGATGAAGACGGCTTGAAAGTAGGATCTGATCTGAGTGCTATGAATCATAGTTCACTTACATTTATTAGATCGTCCTTAGAATTGGGCAGAATTCCGGGGTAAACAATTACTGCTTTTTCTGTTGAAGTTTCCTTCCCCTGGGAAGACTTTTTTTTTCACACTGTGTTATCACTAAACTTGTGCGAAAGGGAGGGACATAACTTATACGCACAAGAGAAGTTCCTGCGACGTGGATAAACTTCTCGTGTTTAAAGAAACCTTTTCCTTACGTGCCCTTTGTATTCCTCCTGCAGTGATGCTTTAATTTAAATAACTCAGAAACCCTACATTATTCATTACACTTCACACAGCTCTGTGTTTGTTGATGTTCATGCTTCGTATATAGAAGTAATTTCATGGTTTCCTGCCTGCCCCACTTTTCATGTAGTTGATGTAGTGAATTTTTCCCCTTTCATTGCATGTGAAATTAAAATATTCATTGCACACTAATTTTGGGAGCGGTGTAGCTCAGTCAGTTTAGTGATTCTCGTGTTCCGATTCTGCTGCAACACGGTGTCCGCACAACACTAATATTTTCACTGACTCGTGGTCTCTGTCGACATAATATCCTGACTTACGATCCTGCTCGTAGAAAGACGTCATAACATGATGTTTAAGAACTGCGATATTGTAACGGATTGGTGATGTTTGGAACAAATGAATGATCAGAAAATGAAGTATATGTTTATTTGTCGTTGTCACAGAACAAGATAGTTATAATATAAAGTTAGCTAATAAATTACAGTGAAATGTTTGAAGTGTGTGGGAATGGCAGTAGCAAATCAAAATTACATTCATGCTTACGTTGAGACCGCATGAAGTTCGAGTATCGCTGGATATTGCTAAGTTCAGAGTTTATTAGCTTTCTATCCGTTAGCTGAACTCATGAATATTAAAGCATAAAAAACCATAATTTGTGTGTCGTTTTATAAGGAGGTGACACTTGCTATGTCAACGTAGGCGAAGAACGTAGATTCAGGATGTTAAGAGACCGAAATATTAAGGAGAGCTTCTGCGTTGAAGAGAGGGGAAATATTGGGAGAATGTTAGACTCACATAATGGGGAACGCTGATGAATCTTCACGAACTGCTATCAGTAAGTCAAGAGGTGGGCGGGGCATCTAGCTTAGCACGAGTTAGGTTGGAGAAATATCCTGCATTCGTCGCAAAACACGAAGGAAAGACACCAGTTGCAACGTCTTAGTGTAGGTGGACGGATATTAAAATATGCGTATATTTAATGCTTAATGTTTGTGGATGTGGGGTGAATTCGTCTGGCTCAGGATAGGTTCCCCTGGTGGGCGGCTGTAAACACAGCAGTAAGCCATCTTTATGGTTTCATTAAAGGCGAAGAATTTAGTGACATCGTGTACGGCTATCAGGATCCGAAAGAGGGCTCTTCTCCCTGACGTAGTTGAATACGGTATTCACATTTGTGGAAATACAAGGCAGGCAAAGTAGGTATTACGTAACACTGTTGCGCTTTCGCTTAACCATTGTTGCCATGGAAAAGCAATAAGTATTAACTGTTATGAGTGTGTGTCTGTGTTCTTGCCTTAGTTGTCTGGCATGAAAATTGCATCTTTTCTGGGTGTTATTATGTTGCCATCTGTTACCAGTCTGGCTTTACCATGTTTTCCACATTATCTCATGAACGGCACCATTTTGGGGGGGACGTTTATTGAACATAAAATGTATATTGATTTTCTGTACAACTTTCCTCCGAAACATTTCTCATTCTAAGACGAAATCATCGAGACATTGCCATAAACCTGTAGATCTTCATATAAACTGGTTATTGCTATTCTTATCAGATTTTACAGCAACTCGGATTTTTTCGACGGGTTTTCGAGACGATTGTGCTTCCTAAACAGACGCTCAGCTGAAGCGTTGTCTGCGCCGTAACGTTGCTGTTAGACGTATGGAAGTGACAACAGTAATTTGTGTGAATCAGATGCGACTGAGATAGAACCGGTTTCCCCGAACTGCGACATTCTGATCTGGCAGGAGCTGTGATTACGCTGATAGTTGCGCAGCCTGAACTCGACAGCAGTTATTTGTCTTCTGCGTATTGGCCTTGAACTGACGTAGAGATCACCCGTCTTCCTGTCCAGTGGTTAAAAATGGTTTCTTTCACTTAGCAACAACCGGCGCATGAAACACAAGGGTTACTTTCCGTATCACATGACACGAGCCGCTCATATCCGTCGTGTCTTTGGCAAAAGAGTGCAGTCCGATTTATCTGCAATCTACCACTAAGCCTTCTGTGGCACAAAAATACGTCTTACGAAAATGTGGTTTAGGGTATTGATCCAGAGAAGTCGCACAAGTTGGTCGGCCGCCCAATTAAGTACGCCTGGCTTGCTTATAACGTAGAACTGTCTTTTGTGTAGTTGGGTGTCAGTGTGTACTGTTACGTCCAGACTGTTTGTCACAATCATTCTGGAATCATTAGTGGCTGGCGGTGCAGTGATGGGCTGTGTCGAACACGATCGGAAAATTAAATATAACTTTATGATATCTGCCTCAAGTGAGTGGGACCATACTTCCCTTAACAGTGAAGTACAGCTTTACCGAAATATTAATTAATTGTACTCGAATTTAAGAAGTACGTGAGTCTAGTTTAGACCGTGGCCCATTATAGTTTTCTCCAGACTAACCGCATTCACATCTTCCTTCAACCTTATTCATTGATCATGTCCATTGTAGCACGTGTCTCTCTGCTGTTTATCTTCGGCAGTTGATACGCAGTGTAGTCATCACTGGTATTAATAAGAGTGCATGCTGCTTGGTTTAAAGCCACAGAACTTGTTATTTCGCCCAGAGAGTTTCAATTGCTTCTCAGAATAAACAATAATATTTCACCTGAGCATTCATTAGCCGAATTAACTTCACAATTTGTTTTCTCTGTGAGGTAGGAGCTAACGTCATGTAATGCAGCCTGTAGTGTGTCTGATCAGCTGCGCCGTGTAGCCGTGTGAAGCCCGGTGACTACTGTGTACCACCTGCTGTAACATTCAAACGCTTCGCATTTCGCCTACACGGTGTGTTATTTGTTCCTTGTGACTGTCAGAACAAACAGGGTTTGCTACATTCGAGATATTGCTGGAGAATCTTGTGCTCTGCGTTGTTACACCCTGTCGACGTTTGGGAAGTGCCTTCGTCTTCAGGGTTAGGCAGTCCAGTAAGAGTGATTGTATTTTCGAACAGCTTTACCTCATTGGAGTTTGTAATGGAGACAGAATATGTTCTTCGTGAGGTGTGGACTGAATTTTTATGTACAGTGTACATGGATTGCAGCCCTAAAAATGATAAAGGGGTTGAATTAGTCGATTAACCGTCCAACCGGAATAAGGCAATTCAAAATAACACAAGAACTGAGGTATACGCATGTGTTTTTCAAATATATATTTTTATGGACACATCACACTGCCATTACGTAAGAGGCATTTCAGTTTATTTCAGGGAGACTGAAATGGTTCATCGTGTTTTCTCTTCAGCAAGTCTTCGCAAACCAAAACTTTCATCCCTTCCAAATTAACTAGTATTGTCTCATTGTATGTGCTAATTAAGCACAAAACTCTTCTGATATTGTGAACAGTGATGAGTTCTCGTCGTTAACATTGTGGCTAAATACAGCATATCCTAGAGGTATAAAATCCTTCGTAATCTTTCGAATAGCTGTTCTTAAATGCACTGACCTCTGAAGCAGGCTTTTCCGGAGTTTACATGACTTTTCTGATATCCCTGATTTCCTGGAAGCACAGAACGTCGGAGTGTTGCAAGACAGGCAACGGCTGTTTTCGTCGTCTTCAACTAACGCCATGGATGTAATCCTTGAGAAGCTTGATAGTTCCTCGCATGGTCAAAAAGTTTTCCGCCTTTTATGAAAGTTGAAGTATCATTACCGAGTGCACAATAGCCTTTTCTGGACCATATTTTAAGGTAGATGAATGTACTCTTCTTGCTAATGATTGCAGTTCTGTGTCCGTCTATGGCACTTTGCAACGTGCTACTGAGTTATTATTCACTGCTCACATGTAGGCTGCACGCAAATGTTTAATTCGTCGGTGCCGTTCCTTCGTAGCGCCCTGCCAAAGGACTCAACTTGCATATCGATTTGTGAAATTCAGAATTGCATTTTTGTTGGGAAGCGCCAAAAATTCGGCTGTGGACACAAATTAACGCGTATAAACAGACATAATCGCTTTCAGAAGTGTCCTGTTATAGCTGTCACGACAGAAACAGTCTATGCGTTTGTTGATCAAGTCTTGGGGAGGTGGCGGCGGTTATGTGTGAGGTCTGTCGCCGACATTCGGGACATTTTACAGTCAACATGTCAAGACCAAGTTCATGATATTTCGCAGACAATACTGTGGAGCTGAGGGAGGGAATCTTAACATTGCGTATAAATGCTGTCGCTTCGCTTCGCCCATTCTCCGCCGGCTGTACACAAATTTCACAGTGCCAACCATACATAATTTACCGTTGTTAAACACTATTCGAGTCTCGGCTCGAAAATCAGCTGTATCAACAGATTCTTCGCTTGTGTTCCGGAGACTTTCGAAACTAATTTCATGGTAGTGCCTTAAAAGGGATTCGTTGTATTGTACGCGTATCTTCCAGCCGTCTGATTTCTTGTGACGACTGTAGCCTGCATCTTGGTGTGCAGAAAGCCCAGACCGTTTCCAGTGTATTGGCTGTTGGTAATCAATCAGTCTGCCGTTTTGCGAGCTACAGCATCATGCACCACACCGTTTCCCGTGATCGGTTCTCGTCTCAGATGGTGATCCGTATCGGCAACAAGAACGTAGAAAAGAGGGCAGGTTACTCTTCCTAAAACAAATTCGTACCTCTTGAAAGTGTTATTTTTTTTATTTAAAAAAAATTGGAATGCAGTGGACATGAAATCGGATGCAGCTACAAAGTTGTAAATTTTCTGCTGGAATGTGACGCCGTGTAGTCTGGTTACATTTTTCCAAGGTTTCAGGTGAAAATGCTTCCTCCATCCTTCACCGTTCGAGACGTTGGTAAGTGGCTAATACACTACATGGCTTCACGCAGCTGACGACACCGATGTTTAAAATACCACCATGAGAACATGCAGTCTTTCGCGATGTTTGTATTGAAAGAGGTAACTTTTGGTAAGTCTGAAAGTGTGTTGTGTTTTGTGCATTACTTACGAAGCACTTTTATTGTCGTCATGCAAGAAATTGTGCTACTTGTTGTGCAAGTGGGGGCGTAGTTTGAAGATAGTGGTGTAAGTACATTTACGAAACTTTCGTTATGGGAAACTTTGGTTTTCCAGAAAAAAATGAGACGTGTTTTGATGAGCTTAAGATTACGGTCTTCTGGGTTATGATGCCGCGTGGTTTTGTAGATAGGTAAAACGCTTCTAAGACATCTACTGCTTCCATCGTCAGGATACACTGACGTAATCTGGACAATAATCGCTGTGACGTCATCATTTCTCATAGAGTACAGAATGTTAAAGACGTATTTCACATATGATGTAGTTCCATGAACACTGTTGTTGGTTGTGCCATTGTTTCCCTTTCAATTCAGTATATTATGCTAATTTTATTACAGTTGATAACATCCAGAAAAGCACTGCTATACGAGCGTTCCCTCAGGAATAAAGCCCTGCATAATGACTAACGATCTTTTTGAAGTAGTGTGTAAGTTGCGGGGTAGAATACCGGGTATTAAGTAGACAGAGAACGGTCAGCAAAACCACTTTTGGGAAGATATGTTTACGACTATGTTGAATCAGGTGCGAAATGAACTGTAGAAACAATGACAGTAAAGATATTTTGCGCTGGATTGAACTCAAACTTCATGCCTCGATAACAAGCCAAGTGTGGGGTCAGAGATGAAGGCCCAGACTGGGAAGACAGAAGATATGGTAATGGGCTGCTGCGCAGTGCAGAGGGCGGTGATAAATGAGTATGGAGAAGGGGTGGAATGATGATTAACAGCGGAAACCGAAGACACTTAAGAGAGAAGCCTCCTTCAGTTCCACTTCGTCCACTAGGAATGTCACACACAATCAGTCACTTGGGATTGAACCCCGTTCTCCTCAGTGATAAAAAGAAAAGAATTGCGCAGGGTAGACATAGACAGAATAGCCAAACGACTTCATTCATTGACAACATCCGGATAAGTTTGAAAGCGAGACCATAAAGACAATGGTGACAAGAAATTTACGCAGCAATGGATGAAATGCATTTTAGAAAACGAAATTTCAATTGAATCTTGTCCAGAGTTTTGTTGTTGTTACACAGTTACAAGAATGGGTTTTCGGTGACACCGATAAAGCTTTGTGAAGAAGAAGAAGATGATGATGATGATGAGGATGAGGATGAGAAGAAGTATAAGAAGGAGGAGGAGGATGAGAAGGAGGAGGAGAAGGAGTAGGAGGAGGCGGAAATGAATATGGAGAAAGTCACTTCAGCGTCGTAAACGAGGGGTGTTTGGAGGTATGTTTGTCTCGCGCCAGCGGTGTGACCTCGAAGCGGAGCTTTTGCCATCTGGTATAAGAGTTTTTTCTTTAATAAAATTGTAGAGTAAGCGTAAATTTCGTGAAAATCGGCACAGTCACGGTATTCCTTTTCTCAAGGGAGTAAATGAATATAGCAATGTACCTTCCATACTTCTTGACTCATGTCGGTGAAATTCGCTATGGAAGAACTCAACCTTATTCCGTTAGGCAGTTGTGAATTTCCTTAAACTCATTGCGATGAAAGACATACTTCGCTTGAGGTCGTAAATAAAATGCTGCCTGTATTATGCACACTTTTATCCCGGTTTGGATAAAATTTGGTGACTCCTTAAAAAGCCGCTGATCAGTCGTGAGTTACGTTCAAATCGTTCCAGTGAACTGTACTTAATGATGTCAGTGCAAATTTCCCCACATTTTCTGCGTTTTTCTTCCGATTTGCATTAAACTTAGTGCGGCGCGTAAGTAGATTTCTACCAATACTTTCCACATTTGCTGTTCTATGTGGGTGAAATTTAGTGTAAGATTTGGCAGCTACCTTTACTTCATGATGTATTTATTCTTGGCTTATTTGATGACGCTTTCGATTGCTGAAATTAAATGTCACCTATTGAGGTGGCATTTCATGAATGATACGGAAGTAATCTGTCGTGGGTTGATTTAAGGTGTTGTTCTAGCATTCGTTGGAGGTACTGAGAAATGCGTTGATGGGCTTGCCGGTCTGCAAGCCGGGTCTAACCGTGATCAGTACATAGAGATCCTTGTCTTTTTCTGGTATACTAGTTCTGTAAATGTATTTTGCTGGGCTTTATGAGCTGTCGTATATAAGTTTACAGTATATAAAAAAATACGGTAAGGAAGTTGCTAAGTTTCCGTTCCGTTTGAAGAAACACTTGGGATGATGCGAATGTGGAAGAAGTGTTGAATTCGTGCCAGCTGTGTAATGGTATTACTTGACAGGGGTGAAACAGGTGAATATTATAAGGGTTCATGTGGCAGTGGGGGGACCGCAGTAGCACATTGGTTAAGGTGCTGTGCTACAAATGGGAAGGTCGCTGGTTCGATCCCAGCTAGTGTCAGTGATATAAAATTATTCCAATCGCACTATGGCCCGGTGGTCGACTCAGCCTCAGAAGTGATTACCAGGAGTATTTCCTGGGGGTAAAGGCGGCCGGTGCGTAAGGCTGACAACCTACCACCATCTTGTGCCGTTGTCACGAAATCATGGAACCTTAACTTCTTGGAACCCTCTGGGCACCTCCGGGCCTGTAACGGGACTGCTTTTTTATGTGGCAATACCGAATACTGAAACCAGAAATAAAAGGGAGCTGAAGAGGAATTACTTTCATGTGAAAACTGGAACTGACTTTTGTCTGCGCTCCTACAGTGAACATCAGAGACTGCGGCAGCAACATTCCGCAGGCTGCGTTTCTAATACATTCGCTGCTGTTTGCTACATTTTAAGGTTGTGGTGTCAAAACTCCGGTTTTAAACATTTTTAAAATAGGGTGGTCGTGTCAAAGTGAATGTGGAAACTGGGTCATCTGCTGCATTGTGAGGATGCGTTGCAAGTGAACTGTGACAAGTTCCTTGGAGGCATGCTGTGTGTGTGTGTGTGTGTGTGTGTGTGTGTGTGTGTGGGTGGTGGGTGGGTGGGTGG
>Ga0123355_10016546_pt1 | contig 11628 bp, 5 predicted proteins | sample TergutEmb28metaG_3_FD_89872 | JGI IMG/M metagenome (GOLD analysis project Ga0123355, IMG submission 89872) | Embiratermes neotenicus P1 segment gut microbial communities from Petit-Saut dam, French Guiana - Emb289 P1 | ecosystem: Host-associated > Arthropoda: Insects > Digestive system > Gut ...
GTGATCATGTTTTTAACATAGTCAGCATGGCCTGGACAGTCAACGTGAGCATAGTGTCTGTTTGGTGTTTCATACTCAACGTGTGATGTAGCAATTGTGATTCCTCTTTCTTTTTCTTCTGGTGCTTTATCTATCTTGTCGAAATCTACTTGCTCACCTAAGCCATATCTTACGCTTAGTGTCTTTGTAATTGCTGCTGTTAGTGTTGTTTTTCCGTGGTCAACGTGACCAATTGTTCCGATGTTAATATGCGGTTTCGTTCTTTCAAACTTTTGCTTTGCCATTTCATTAATCCTCTCTTAAACTTTGTATTACTTATTTTTATTTCTACTTTAATTATTTATTGATTTTTTCGATTAAGCTATCAGGTAATTTTTCAAAGTGGTCGAACTGCATCGTATAAACGCCTCGTCCTTGTGTCTTTGATCTCAAATCTGTAGCGTATCCAAACATTTCTGAAAGTGGTACCATCGCTCTGATTACAGATGCACCTGCTTCAATATCAGAACCTTCGATTCTACCACGTCTAGAACTGATATCTCCGATAGCATCACCCATGTACTGCTCAGGAACCGTTATCTCAACTTTGAATATCGGCTCAAGAAGTGCAGGTTTTGCTTTCTTTGCAGCTTCTCTAAACGCCATACTTCCAGCAATCTTAAACGCCAGCTCCGAAGAGTCAACTTCGTGGTATGAACCATCATAAAGCTCTACTCCTACGTCAACAACCTGATACCCAGCAAGTGGTCCATTTTGCATCGATTCTTTGATACCGTCCTCGATCTTTGGAATGTATTCCTTTGGAACTGCTCCGCCGACGATTGAACTTTTAAATTCAAACCCTGCTCCAGCCTCTCTAGGTGTAACTCTAATCTTAACGTGACCGTACTGACCTCGTCCACCTGATTGCTTAGCATATTTGTAATCGACATCTGCTGGCTCTGTCAAAGTTTCTTTGTAAGAAACTTGTGGTTTACCAACATTTGCTTCTACTTTGAACTCGCGAAGAAGTCTTTCAACGATGATTTCAAGGTGGAGTTCTCCCATTCCTGCGATAATCGTTTGTCCTGTTTCTTCGTTCGTATATGCTTTAAATGTAGGGTCTTCTTCTGTAAGCTTTGCAAGTGCAACGCCCATCTTATCTTGACCTGCTTTTGTCTTAGGCTCAATAGCTATTTCAATTACAGGGTCAGGGAATTGCATCGACTCTAATATTACCAATTGCTTTTCGTCGCAAAGTGTATCTCCAGTCGCAGTGTCTTTTAGACCTACAACAGCGGCGATGTCGCCTGAGAAAACTTCGTCGATTTCTTCTCTTTTGTTCGCATGCATCTGCAAGATTCTTCCAAGTCTTTCTTTCTTTTCCTTAGTAGAATTGTACACATACGAACCTGACTTAGCACTTCCTGAATAAACTCTGAAAAACGCAAGTTTTCCAACAAATGGGTCCGCCATGATTTTGAACGCAAGAGCTGAGAAAGGACCGTTGTCATCTGCTGCTCTTTCTGTTTCGCTATCATTTTTCGGATTTATTCCTTTGATTGCAGGAATATCAAGCGGCGAAGGCATGTAATCAACAATCGCATCCAGTAATATCTGAACACCTTTGTTTCTATACGCAGAACCACATACTACAGGAATCATCTTCCCATCAAGTGTCATAGTTCTTATCGCACTTTTAATTTCTTCAACCGTGATTTCTTCGCCCTCAAGGAATTTCATAGTTAATTCCTCGTCTGCGTCTGCAACCGCTTCGATTAATTTTTCCCTTTGCTCTTTTGCTTGCTCAAGCATATCAGCAGGGATTTCTTCTACAGAATAATCTTTTCCAAGACTATCGTGATATATCTCTGCTTTCATAAGCACTAGGTCAACGATTCCTTTAAAATTATCTTCTACTCCGATAGGAAGTTGTATAGGCACTGCATTTGCTTTTAACCTATCTCTTACCATCTCGATAACTCTAAAAAAGTCTGCTCCTGTGATATCCATTTTGTTGATAAATATCATCCTAGGAACTTTGTATTTTTCTGCTTGTCGCCACACTGTTTCAGATTGTGGCTCGACTCCGCCTTTTGCACAAAGAACTGTTACTGCTCCATCCAGAACTCTAAGCGACCTCTCTACTTCCACTGTAAAATCCACATGGCCCGGAGTATCAATTATGTTAATCCTGGTATCATTCCATTGTGCAGTAGTAGCAGCAGAGGTTATCGTAATGCCACGTTCTTGCTCTTGTTCCATCCAGTCCATAGTCGCTCCGCCTTCGTGCGTTTCACCAAGTTTGTGCGTTTTGCCTGTATAGAACAAAATTCTTTCTGTTGTCGTTGTTTTTCCGGCATCTATATGTGCCATAATTCCAATATTTCTTGTTTTTTCTAATGAAAAAGCTCTAGGCATATTCAAATCCTCCTTTCTGCTTTATTTCAATATTTTTCTAATCTATAGGCGATGGAATTTTCTTTCAGATTGCGGTTCTAAAGGTGAATTTTCTCCCAGAACGTAATCTAATATGTACGTGAGGACAGGAAAATTAACTTTAGGTTCCAATATGGAAGAAAATAACTAGCCTACCATCTGTAATGTGCGAATGCTCGATTTGCTTCCGCCATCTTATGCGTATCTTCTTTTTTCTTTACAGATTGACCTGTACTGTTTGCTGCATCCATAAGTTCTTTAGCTAGTCTGTCTGCCATAGTCTTCTCACCTCTAGCTCTTGTGTACTTAGTAAGCCATCTTAAGCCTAGTGTCTGACGTCTGTCTTCTCTAACTTCTATAGGAACTTGATAGTTTGCACCACCAACACGTCTTGCCTTTACTTCAAGTACTGGCATAATGTTATTCATTGCTTTTTCAAATACTTCTAGTGGGTTTTCTCCTGTTTGCTTTCCAATCTTCTCGAACGCGTCGTATACGATTGCTTGTGCAACACCCTTCTTGCCGTCTAGCATAATACTGTTAATCAGCTTTGCTACAGCGACACTTCCGTAAACCGGATCAGGAAGTACTTCTCTTTTTGGTATACTACCTTTTCTTGGCACTTCTCTTCCCTCCTTGCCTTTACACCAATCCTCTTTGAATTTTTATGAGGACTAGCAAATTCGGTACTCGACATAATCTCATATGCCGCGGTGCTCATGATATATATCAAGGGCACGTTTGTTTTTCCCGATTAATTGTTATTTTTTCTTAGGTTTTTTCGCACCGTATTTTGAACGGGCTTGACCTCTGTTTGCTACGCCGGCAGTGTCAAGTGTACCTCTTACGATATGATATCTCACACCAGGTAAATCTTTAACCCTTCCGCCTCTTATAAGAACAACACTATGTTCTTGAAGGTTATGTCCAATTCCCGGGATATAAGCTGTAACTTCGATGTTGTTTGTAAGTCTTACTCTTGCTACTTTTCTCAAAGCCGAATTAGGCTTCTTAGGTGTAACAGTCTTAACTGCAGTGCATACGCCTCTTTTTTGAGGTGCCTGTACATCTGTGCTTTTTCTTTTTAAAGAATTAAGTCCTTTAAGTAAAGCAGGTGAATTTGACTTTTTAACCGAGCTTGTTCTTCCTTCGCGTACCAATTGATTAATTGTAGGCATCGTTTTCTCCTTCCTTTAAAATTTATTTAAAACTTTTCGTCAAATTTAGGCAATCCTAAACCTGACATGCGATTTTCACACCAGAAAAGTTTATCACAAAATACTCATACATGTCAAACAAATTGTACTTCTTATTGTTCAATTTCTACGATTTCAGGAATTTCTATCTGATATTCATTTTGCGGTTCTTGTTTTTCTTCTGCTGCAAATGAATTGTTCCCGTAACCTACTTCAACATACTTTTCTTCGCCATCTTCTTCGTCTTCATCTCTGTTAACTAGATATGACTCCATAAGTTCAGCATTTACACCGTAATCTACTTCTACATTCTTGTATCGCTTCATGCCAGTACCTGCAGGAATTAGCTTACCTATTATGACATTTTCTTTTAGTCCTAGCAGTTTGTCATTTTTGCCTTTAATCGCCGCATCTGTAAGAACTCTTGTCGTTTCTTGGAATGATGCCGCAGACAGGAATGAGTTTGTAGCAAGCGATGCTTTTGTAATTCCTAGAAGCACTCTCTTTGCAACTGCTTCTTCTCCGCCTGATTCAAGTATTAGCCTGTTTGCCTCTTCTACTTCTAGTTTGCTGTAAAGTCCACCTGGGAGTAACGTTGTATCTCCTGCGTCTTCTATTCTAAACTTAGAAAGCATCTGGCTAACAATAACTTCTATATGTTTGTCGTTGATATCTACACCTTGCTGCTTGTATACACGCTGTACTTCTTTTAGCAGGTATTGATATACACCTTCAACTCCGTTAAGTCTTAAAATGTCGTGTGGGTTAAGTGGTCCTCTTGTAATCTGACCTCCTGCGATTATATAATCTCCCTCTTTTACGTTTAGTCTAGCACCGTAAGGAATTATATAAACTCGCTCTTCCTCGCCTCTTATCTTAACTTCTGTCTTGTTATCTTTTCTTGCTTCTATCGAAACAACTGTACCGTCAGCTTCGCATATTTCAGCAATACCTTTAGGTTTTCTTGCCTCAAACAGCTCCTCAACTCTAGGTAGACCGTGCGTGATATCCGCTCCAGCAACTCCACCAGTATGGAATGTTCTCATCGTAAGCTGTGTCCCCGGTTCTCCGATAGACTGTGCCGCCGTAATCCCTACTGCTTCGCCGATGTTAACACTTTCGCCTGTTGCAAGGTTTCTGCCGTAACATTTTGCACATATTCCTGTCGTGCTGTGACACGTCATAACTGACCTGATTGCAACTGCCTCGATGCCACATTCTTCGATATGTTCAGCAGCTTCTTCTGAAATTTCCTCGTTTTGCTCTGTCAGAAGTTCCCCTGTATTTGGGTCATATATGTTAGTTAGAGATATTCTTCCTACGATACGGAGTTTTAGTGGCTCGATAATTTCTTTTCCATCTGTGAAGGCCATTACCTCAATACCTTCGTCTGTTCCGCAGTCAAATTCTCTTACGATTACGTTATGAGAAACGTCTACAAGCCTTCTTGTAAGGTACCCTGAGTCCGCAGTTCTAAGAGCTGTATCCGCAAGACCTTTTCTTGCTCCATTTGTGGAGATAAAATACTCTAGTACAGAAAGTCCTTCACGGAAGTTCGCTTTTATCGGAATCTCGATAGTTCTACCCGATGCGTTCGCCATAAGACCACGCATACCACCAATCTGTCTAATCTGGTTCTTACTTCCTCTAGCACCAGAATGAGCCATGATGTACAAGTTATTTAAAGGTCCAAGCGACGCCATCAGTGCATCCGCAACTTCTTCAGTCGTCTTGTTCCAAGTGCTGATTACTTTTTCGTATCTTTCTTCGTTGGACATAAGACCTTTTCTGTATGCAACTTCGTATTTTTCTACGAATTCTTCAGAATCCTTGATAATCACTTCTTTTTCTTCCGGAATTTTCATGTCCGAAATACCAATCGTGATTGCACCCATCGTAGAGTAATGGAACCCCATATCTTTGATGTGGTCAAGCATAACTGCTGTTCCTGTATTACCGTGCACACGATAACACTTGTCTATAATCTGTCCAAGTTTTTTCTTATCACACAAGAAATCTATCTCTAGTGAATATTGGTCGACAGACCTGTCAACATATCCAAGGTCTTGAGGTATGTTTTGATTTAATATAAATCTACCTACCGTTGACTCGATTATTTTGCCATATTGATCATCTTCGTCTGCAAATCTTCTTACTTTTACGTTTGCATGAAGACTGATTACACCATTTTGATATGCCATAAGCATTTCGTCATAGTCTGTAAATACCTTGCCATCGCCTTTTTCGCCCTTACCATCGCTATCACGCTCAACACCTGGATGAGTTAGATAGTAACTTCCAAGAACCATATCCTGAGTAGGAGTTGTAATCGGCGAACCATCTTTAGGTGCAAGGATATTGTTTACAGAAAGCATAAGGAATCTCGCCTCTGCTTGTGCTTCAACAGATAGTGGCACGTGTACCGCCATCTGGTCGCCATCAAAGTCAGCATTGTAAGCTGTACAAACAAGCGGATGAAGTTTTATCGCTTTACCTTCAACAAGTACCGGCTCAAACGCCTGTATCCCTAGTCTATGAAGGGTCGGGGCTCTGTTAAGAAGAACCGGATGCTCTTTGATAACCTCATCAAGAACGTCCCATACTTCAGTCCTAATCTTTTCGACCATTCTCTTTGCACTTTTGATATTGTGAGCATGACCGTTTTGGACAAGTTTTTTCATTATGAATGGCTTGAATAATTCAAGTGCCATTTTCTTTGGAAGTCCGCATTGATAAAACTTAAGTTCAGGACCAACTACGATAACTGATCTTCCTGAATAGTCAACACGTTTACCTAGAAGATTTTGTCTAAATCTTCCTTGTTTTCCTTTTAGCATGTCAGAAAGTGACTTAAGCGGTCTTGAACCAGGTCCTGTAACAGGTCTGCCTCTTCTGCCATTGTCGATAAGAGCGTCTACAGCTTCCTGTAACATTCTCTTTTCATTTCTAACAATAATATCAGGAGCACCAAGCTCTAACAATCTTTTAAGCCTGTTGTTTCTGTTTATAACTCTTCTGTATAAATCGTTTAGGTCAGACGTTGCAAATCTACCACCATCAAGCTGTACCATCGGGCGTAAGTCAGGTGGAATTATCGGAATAACTTCCATAATCATCCACTCAGGCTTGTTGCCAGAATGTCTAAGTGCCTCGATTACTTCAAGACGTCTTACGATTCTTATTTTTTTCTGTCCAGAAGCTTCTTTAAGCTTCTTTCTCATATCATCTGAAAGCTGAACCAAATCGATATGCTGCAAAAGCTCGCGAATAGCCTCCGCACCCATGCTGGCTTTGAAACTGTTACCATACTTATCTCTTGCTTCTTTGTACTGTTGTTCTGTTAAAACTTCTTTGTAAACAAGATCTGTATCTTCGCCAGGGTCAGTTACAGTATATGCCGCAAAATATAGGATTTTTTCAAGATTTCTCGGTGAAATATCAAGGATTAAACCCATTCTGCTTGGTATGCCTTTAAAATACCAGATATGCGAAACAGGGGCAGCAAGTTCAATATGCCCCATACGCTCTCTTCTGATTTTTGCTTTTGTTACTTCTACTCCGCAACGGTCACAAACAATCCCTTTATATCTGATTCTTTTATATTTTCCGCAGTGGCACTCCCAGTCTTTGGTAGGTCCAAATATTTTTTCACAGAACAAGCCCTCTTTCTCAGGCTTAAGCGTTCTATAGTTAATGGTTTCCGGTTTTGTTACTTCACCGTGCGACCAACTCAATATTTTTTCTGTGGAAGCGAGGCTAATTTGTAGAGACTCAAAATTATTTAATTCATAATTATCATTTTTGATATCGTTCAACGTAGTCTCCCCTTTCTATAATTCATCAGAAAATTCTTTATTGCTTGCATCCATATCGTTGCCAAAGTCATCGTCGTCATCGATGTCAATGTCAGATAGGTCATCGTCATCATCGTCTAAGGCATCAAAGTTCTCGTCGACCTCTGATAGTCCCAATTCCCCGAAAAACTCTTCTTCACTTGCGTATTCGGCTTCAGGGTTAATGATGTTTTCTATGCTCGCCAATCCTTCAAGGTCTGTAGATTCTTTTATCTCAATTTCTCTATTGTCTTCTGCTAATACTTTTACGTCAAGTCCCAAACTTTGCATCTCTTTTATCAAAACTTTGAATGATTCTGGAATTCCCGGTTCAGGGATATTCTCACCTTTAACAATCGATTCGTAAGTCTTAACACGTCCTACAATGTCATCGGACTTCACAGTCAAGATTTCTTGAAGTGTGTATGATGCTCCATATGCCTCAAGCGCCCATACTTCCATCTCTCCAAAACGCTGTCCACCGAACTGAGCTTTTCCGCCAAGTGGTTGCTGCGTAACAAGTGAGTAAGGACCCGTACTTCTAGCATGGATTTTATCATCAACTAAGTGATGCAGTTTAAGCATATACATGTATCCAACAGTTACTGTATTGTCAAATGGTTCGCCAGTTCTTCCGTCTCTCAGAACTAGCTTACCACTTCTTGGGTATCCACATTCGTCGAGAAGATCCATGATGTCATACTCGTTAGCACCATCAAATACAGGCGTTGAAATATACCAGTCTTTTGACTTCGCCGCAAGCCCTAGATGTACCTCTAATACCTGACCGACGTTCATTCGCGACGGTACTCCAAGCGGGTTAAGCATTACTTGTAGTGCCTCACCACTTTCAAGGAATGGCATATCTTCTTCTGGAAGGATGCTTGAAATAACACCTTTGTTTCCATGTCTTCCTGCCATCTTATCGCCGACACTTATTTTTCTCTTAGTCGCAACGTAGCAACGTACAAGTTTGTTTACTCCAGGTGGTAATTCGTCACCGTTTTCTCTCGAAAAGACTTTTACGTCAACGACAATTCCTGTCTCTCCATGGGGAACTCGTAAAGATGTATCTCTAACTTCTCTTGCTTTTTCGCCGAATATTGCACGAAGTAGCCTTTCTTCTGCTGTAAGCTCTGTCTCACCTTTTGGCGTTACTTTACCTACAAGAATATCAGAAGATGTAACTTCAGCACCAACTCTGACGATACCTTCTTCGTCAAGATCTTTAAGCGCTTCTTCACTTACGTTTGGAATATCTCTTGTAATTTCCTCTGGCCCTAGCTTCGTATCTCTCGCTTCTGATTCGTATTCTTCAATATGAATAGAAGTTAAGCTATCTTCCATTATAAGCTTTTCGTTAAGGATAATCGCATCCTCGTAATTGTAGCCTTCCCATGTCATAAATCCAACAAGAAGGTTCTTACCAAGTGCAACTTCACCGTTTGCAGTCGAAGGTCCGTCAGCGATTACTTCGCCTTCTGCAACTCTCTCGCCTTTAAATACGATTGGCTTTTGGTTGATACAAGTCGCTTGGTTTGAACGCTTGAACTTAAGCAGACTATACACATCAAGTCCGTTTGTATCATCACGTCTTACTTTAATCATAGTAGCATCAACGTACTCAACCGTTCCTGCGTTTCTTGCAAGAATTACAACGCCAGAGTCTTTTGCCGCTTTGTATTCCATGCCTGTCCCAACAATAGGAGCATCGGAAATCAAAAGTGGTACAGCCTGTCTCTGCATGTTAGAGCCCATAAGTGCACGGTTCGCATCGTCGTTTTCAAGGAATGGTATCATCGCAGTTGCAACAGATACTACTTGTTTTGGCGATACGTCCATGTAATCTACAATGTCTCTTGGAACAAGGTCAATATCTCCACCTTCTCCCCTTGATGCAACTTTTAGGTTAACAAAGTGCCCCTCAGAATCAAGTGGCTCATTTGCCTGTGCTATGATAAGCATTTCTTCTTCATCCGCAGTCAAGTATTCGATAGTATCAAGTACTCTAGCAGACTCTTTATCTACAAGTCTGTATGGTGTCTCAATGAAACCATATTCATTTATCTTGCCATAAGTCGTTAGCGAGCCGATAAGTCCTATATTTGGCCCCTCTGGCGTCTCTATCGGGCACATCCTGCCATAATGCGAGTGATGTACGTCTCTAACTTCAAAGCCTGCTCTTTCTCTTGAAAGTCCGCCAGGTCCAAGCGCAGAAAGTCTTCTCTTGTGAGTAAGCTCCGCAAGAGGATTTGTCTGGTCCATGAACTGTGAAAGCTGTGAACTTCCAAAGAATTCTTTAATCGCCGCAGTTACAGGTCTGATGTTCATAAGTGCTTGCGGTGTTGTAACTTCGATGTCTTGAATCGTCATTCTTTCTTTTACGACTCTTTCCATTCTTGCAAGACCAATTCTAAACTGATTTTGCAGAAGTTCTCCAACTGTTCTAAGCCTTCTATTTCCTAGATGGTCTATATCATCGACATTTCCTATACCATGACTTAAGTTAAGGATATAGCTTACCGATGCGATAATATCATCAATTATGATGTTTTTCGGTGATAGTTCGTTTTTCCTTGAAATCAAAGCTTCTTTTAGCTCATCGTCATCACTATACTGGTCTACTATTTCTTTTAGTACAGGATAATAAACTTTGCTTGGAATCTTTGTGTCTGAAAGGTCAACGCTTACAAACTCCGATATCTCAACAAAATTGTTTCCTACTATCTTCGTAACGACAGAATCATCGTTTTTACCATGTGCAAATACAAACTTCACTCCTGCGTTTTCGATAGCCATTCCCATATCTCTGGAAATTTTCTGCCCTTTTTCTGCAAGAATTTCTCCGGTGTTAGGGTCAAAAACATCTTTTGCCGCTACTACACCTATTATCCTGTTTGATAAGCAAAGTTTTTTGTTGTATTTATAACGTCCAACCTTTGCAAGGTCGTATCTCTTAGGGTCAAAAAACAGTGAGTCAAGCAAAGCCCTCGCATTTTCAACGGTCGGTGGCTCACCTGGTCTAAGTTTTTTGTAAATCTCTTTAAGTCCTTCCTCGTAACTGTCGGTCGCATCTTTTTCAAGTGTTTTGTTTAGCCTTACATCATCACCAAACATCTCTAGGATTTCTTTGTCAGTTCCAAATCCAAGAGCTCTAAGCAATGTTGTTACAGGCTGCTTTCTTGTACGGTCAACTCTAACAGAAATTATTTCATTTGAGTCAGTTTCGTATTCTAACCACGCACCTCTGTTAGGAATAATTATCGTAGCAAAAAGCTTATTGTTTGACTTGTCAACAGTCATATTGTAATATGGCCCCGGCGATCTAACGAGCTGAGTTACGATAACTCTCTCTGCACCATTATAAATGAAAGTTCCTTTTTCTGTCATGAGAGGGAAATCTCCCATAAATACTTCTTGCTCTTTCACTTCGCCAGTGTCTTTGTTTACAAGTCTAACTCTAACTTTAAGTGGAGATGCGTATGTCACATCCCTTTCTTTACATTCCTCTTGTTCATATTTGGGAGGATCGCTGACTGAATAGTCTATAAATTCTAAGACTAGATTTCCAGCGTAATCTTTAATAGGCGAAATATCCTCAAACACTTCCCTTAAGCCCTCTTTGATAAACCAGTCATACGACTCAGTTTGTAGTTGGATAAGGTTTGGCATGTCTGCTACTTCATTGATTTTAGAATAGCTTATACGTGTCTTTCTCCCTAGCTTAACGGGTTCCGGCATATTATCACTCCTTATATACATGTTACATTTGCAATACTAATCTGCCACATAAAAATTGTATGGCAGTCTACTATGTTATCACATCTACGTCAAGTAGTCAAGAAATTTTTTCTTCTTGACGATTGTTTTTCTGTGCATTATTTCTAGCTTTTTATAGCAGAATTGAGTATAGCATTTTCTATACTCAATCTCTGCCTTTTATGTTTTTTAAAACGCGTTATTTTAATTCTACTACTGCGCCAACTTCTTCAAGTTGTTTCTTAATCGCTTCAGCTTCAGGTTTCTCAACGCCTTCTTTAATGTTGCTTGGAGCATTGTCTACTAAGTCTTTAGCTTCTTTTAGTCCAAGACCTGTAAGTTCTCTAACAACTTTGATTACTTTGATTTTCTCTGCGCCAGGAGTTGCAAGAACAACTGTGAAGTCAGATTGCTCATCTCCA
>Ga0123355_10016547_pt1 | contig 11628 bp, 4 predicted proteins | sample TergutEmb28metaG_3_FD_89872 | JGI IMG/M metagenome (GOLD analysis project Ga0123355, IMG submission 89872) | Embiratermes neotenicus P1 segment gut microbial communities from Petit-Saut dam, French Guiana - Emb289 P1 | ecosystem: Host-associated > Arthropoda: Insects > Digestive system > Gut ...
GCTAGCATTACGTCTTACATTGTTCAGATTATCTACATTGCTTCGGCTTGGATCCTGTATCCACTGCATTTTAGCCTGCTTCCTCTGATCTAAGAAATCTACACATTCTTTATCAAACCATGGCTTATGCTGCTTATCTTATATATACACATAATGGAACAAGAACAATAATATTGACATTAGTGAAGGATTGAGGAAGTTACCAAACGGGAACAACGATAATATCACAAGTAATGCAAAGTGGGGTGCATTTTGTACACAACACTTCGTCTTCCGGGTCGGACAGGCTAGGCCATTAGGTCAGACAGCACGTTACTGCTTGTTAGGCAATGTACATTTTTCTCATTTATTCTTAAGATCATAATGGCCGTGCCATGGCTCACGTTCTCAGTATCCGGCCACACAAGGCGGAGGATCGGGTTCAGTCCCAGGTCAGTTCATCTGGGAATTGTTGTGAACAAAGTTGCATTGTGACAGGGTTTTCTTCCAGTGTCGCGGGCGTTCGCGCTCAGTATCGTTCCGCCAGTGGCCCACAGCTATTCGTTCACTCATCGCCAGCGTGTCAATACAAATAACCAGCACTGTCAGCCAATACACGCCTCCGTTGCAATTGGCTGTAGAGTCCAGTTGAAGTGGGATGGAACACGGTGCCGCACAGGTGAGGAAGTGAAGGGGAAACTGGCGAATGGAGTGGGTAGCCAGTACTCTTCACACTACCTCGGAAAATGGTGTATCCAGCATTACTACCGCTGATGGGCACACCTCGGCTGCCAGCAGTCGACTGAACTGACGCCCCTGCCGATTTAAATGGACTCGTCTGTTTGGCCGAAAGACGAAATCTGGTTTCTGCGCGTGTGCCATCACATTTCAAACGCAGTCTACACTTGCCTTGGCTTAATTTTCGTCCATTAATGCGGAAGAATGATTCACGCATGTCCATTCAGTCATGCAGCACAACGCGATATTTGTATTAATCAGAGTCTCGGAATTACGGTGTGAATCATAGTGCTAGTGGAACCGTGTGTTACTATGTGACGTGTTCCGAAACTACTCCTGGCAGTTATGCAGACAGATTGGTCAGTGAATTCAGTAGGGAAGATATGCAAATTCACGGTGAGTTTCTGTGTGTGTTGCGTGTTACCGGCTTTGTTACGACCAGATTAGCACATATTTAGAATGTACAGCGTCGAATGGTAGAGTAACTTGTGAATAATGAATTGGAAAGGATTTGCAAGGAAGCATCTGAACCCTTATGGAGGTTCTATCTCAGTATCTGACAAGTCATGTAAAAACCTCAGGGTCGAAAATTGAAAAACGACCATCTCCGGAATGCAAGAAAATTTATACTTATAGATACATTACAATGGCTATGTTCGTGAACCTCAGTGTTCTTGATTTCGATCTTCCTTTATCATCCACTGCATAACGCTGTTTCGAAGTAGTGACTTTTCCCGACAAATCGAGATGATACCACGTGGTTTGCAAGACGTCTGTCCTTCATTTTTCTGTCATTGCGCTGGTCACTCTCAGTTCAGTAGTCTCTTTCATTAAGTGAGGTTTGCTTTCACACTTCATACAATGAGATTTTGTTTGCATTATTTAAAGTACGTTTTACTTCCACCAGACGTGCCGCATTAAGAAGAAACTTTAACATATGTGTTGCTTTGTGCGTTTGTTTTATATTTTTGCTACTAATGTTGCATTTGGAACCATACAGACGTTTAAACTGACAGTGTATTCCGATGTTCGTGACGATTTTATGGACCCAGTTAATCACGAACATCGGGACTACTGTACATACGCTTCGAGCAAGCAGGTTGCTAACGTTATTCACGTTATACTTCATTTTCATTACAGCTTTCCTCCCCCTGCCCCACAACACGCGGTAGCCCACCGTCGCACTCACGCACGCGCACACGCGCACACACAGCGCGTAAATGACTCGAAGGTCATGTACTGGTACCAGTTCACTAACGATGGAGTAAAGTATTTTCCCAAGTTGACTTGTTTGCAATGAGTAGTTTATTTTATATGAGCCGTGTAACAGACCGCTGGCCGTAATAGGCATTAGGTTGGCGCGGAGACAGAAGTGCAGCGTTGTGAGGAGACTCGACGACACAGGGTGAGTGACAAACATGTACAGTGGAAGGTGATTAGACATACAGAATGGCCCAAAAGTCCTTTAACCGTTTGGGATACGATTTAATGACTTTTGGGGGCACCCCGTGTTATCCAAAGGCCTCTTTGGACAGCACGCAGCTCAGTGCCTAAGCGGAAGCTGCATAATTTGTACTCTTCGCCAAATATACTCGCGAGCGACGACAAGGGGAGAAGAAACGAGGTGTTGGGAGATATGAAATTCTAGTGTCGTTATTGCTGATGATTCTGATATTCTGGGATACGACGCCGTGTCGCTGAGGGATTGTTTTTCGACGTTTCGAAGGATCGTAGGTCATTCACGGGCCACAGCGATCCTTCGGTACGTCGCGAACCAGGCATCCAGCGACGCGGCGTCACAGCCCAGACTTCGCTAAAAGGAGGAAATCAATGTGACAGCTTTGGGACAGTAAGAGGACGCGAGGACGTGAGCTGGGTTCAGCTGGCTCAAGTAAAGTCCGAGGGTGGGCTGATGTGAATATGGAAACGAAACTTCGTTTAAAAGTGGACCCTGATCCGAGGACTTGGAACTCGCTTGTCTGATTTACCATTAGGCTAAATGGGTGGATTATTAGAAAGTCTGTTTTTTGTGTCACATCACACTGATAAGTTAGCTCGCTATTAATGTGTTTTAAATCTTGTGCCAAGAAGTGTGACGTCATGCTCTGGCTACTGACGTAGGTCAAAAGTACGCAGGAACTGCATGGACAGAACTCTCGTACATGCACGTTGCTACAGAACTTCACAGCAGGGCCGTTTTGTAACAACTCATGCCAAAACGATCAATCTGGATCATTCTGTTCATAGAATTACTCCCGCGTCTTATTTTATCTGACAACTACCGACTGTTATTTCCCGCGCGTTCGTGTACGGTCCGATGATTGTGATGCGTTAATGGAACAAACACGACCACAGCAAGTGGCAGCTAATAGTTTTCATATAAAATAATGACAATGTATTGAATAACGCGCTTTGGTGTCACATTCCTTTTAAAAGTGGGGTATTGCTGCTATTTTAAAGGATCGAATTCACGTTTAAACTATGAATAATGAATCATTAATCTAACAAGTTTATTAAGGAGTAACTGAGAGCAACACGAAATGTGAAGACAAGCAAGACAAGCAAGTGGGACGGTACAAATTATTTTATTATTTCTTTTGGTGTTTTTCTTTGTAATAATATATCTTAATCTTAAATCACTTTTAGTCATTGAACCACAAACAATGAAAAAGAAAAATTAAAAGAATTTTAATGTTTACACACTTTTGACATTATTTTGCGACTGGTTCACTTTCGCTGGTCGGAGGGGCAAGTCGCGTGGTTATCGCATCACCAGCCACTCCACTTATAGTCAAAGCTTCTAGAAGATTCCAGAATATTCTGGAAAGTTCACGGTTTTTGTTGTTTTTATTCTGGGTGTGACACCGCGAAAAACGAGGGGTGAATGAGTATTACGCAACGGAACAAGCCAAGACCCTGCGGCACGCATTCAGTACGCAATTAGGACAGCACTGGAGAGAGAGAGAGAGAGAGAGAGAGAGAGAGAGAGAGTGTGTGTAAAGTAGAAAATTTGCGCAGGGCCTCGCCTTTCTGACTCTTTGGCTGTACTTATTGGCCTTAGGTTTTAAATTCATTAATGATTACAAGCAAAACATGAAAATGCGAATGTTTCGAGTATGCGCTGCCACGTTTTAAAAACACGGTATGTATATCACAAACTGCACACGGTGCAGCAACGGGGCGACTTCACGATCTGCGATATTTAGATCGTCAGATGTTTGTCATCAGTTTGCACCTCATAGAAAACTCACCCGGTCTCCATTTTAAAGACTAATCACATAAATATACATATATCTTCATGAAAATTTTCCATTTTACAATTTTAACCCGAGCTGGAATGTGTTAACAAATTTTATTAAAGATTCTAAATATGAATTTGCACGAAAATCTGAAGGGTGGGGGTCTCGTTTCATTCGGCGGACGGATATGACGAATCTTACAATCGCTTTTCGCAAGTGTTTTGCGAACGCACCTAAAAAGAACCAACTTTTAGTTTGTCATCAAATTCGAGTGTTTTCGAAATACAGTAGCGATTCTTCAGTGTTGGGCATTTGACTGCATATTTCCCAAGAAACAAAATGTCGTTAAGGTCGACTCACGAATTGCCATTACCAGCGCTTGTGATCAGAAGCGGAAATCCCTCGCAGGATGGACAAGTTTAATATCATGCATTATGATATGAATGGGAGGGTCGCCGAACCTTGAAATCGATGGAACAAATAACAGTGTATAAGCAAAACTGCTGCGTATTTCTGCCTTGCAGCAAGCAGGAAGCGCGGGTTTTACGCACGCATTGCGGGAACTTGCAGGTCGAACAGTCACAGACCCAGGCCATACTGGGACAAGCCGTCAAAGGCACAGACTGAATTTACGCCTGACTGGACGGCGAGTGTGCGCTTGCGCACAAAGCTTTACTGAAAACCAATCCTGGGTCGCAGACATAATTTAGTCCCATGTAGTGCCGTTAAAATGAACTGGTGTTTCTTGATACAGCGCAGCGCAAAGTTTGTCCCGTCGCGCCCATCCAGCTCTGACGACGTCTCATTGCGTGGACGGTGCCGACGAGACGTGGGGCAGCCAGTACGTGTTATGGGGCCCGCCGTTCGGTAGGGGCCCTAATATGTGGCATATCTTTTTCTCTTCCTCGGTAGCACTATTATTGTCGATCGTACAAATTATTCGTTTCAGACCAAGCCAAAGTCACTCTGCAACTGACAGTTTTTCAACTTATTGTAATTATTTTTAACTGATCCGCCCTTGCTGGGGTGCCACAAACAATTTTTTGACCGGGGTCCGAACGCGCTCTCAGCGATCCTGGACCAAATTACCTGCTAGCTTAATCTTAAGTGTACGTAGCTGCGGGCGGCACGGCGTGGTCTCCTCTAGACATAATGTTTTAAAAGTCAGTCTTACCTCCAAGAAAATACACGTCATCTCCATTACAAATATCAGCACGCTATAGTTCAGGAAACCGTGACTGTTCGCCCTGACAACCAAACAAACCCCACAGAAGTAATTATCCAGATGTGACACTGAACGTTACAGCAGAAAATACACGCAGCATTGCGCGGTAAAGGGGTGAGAGATATACGTATATAGTACCGTATACTTCACGTCTGTAAATTTGTTTAATGGCGCACAGAAAAAATTACTAGTCGTTAAACAGGAATGTGTGATGTAAGAAATAATAAATGTGTGAATAATGCGGTGCGATTTATTTTAAGAAGAACCTTGTTGTAGTTGTTTTAGAGCCCGTACAGTTGGCAGGCAATGCATTTACTGTAGAAATCATTACGTTTTGGACCTTTTCGGAACTTGTTTCATCATCTGAAGCACAAAATTCACTTCCTGACCAATAAAAACACACTCTTTGTAACTTCCTGTGAAAACTCCGTCTAGACTGATGCAATGACGAAACGTTAAGGAATGTAGGGACACAGTTGCTGTTTGTTCTGAGAGCCGTGGAAACAAACCTGCTGTCTGGACAGAGTACAAAGTATTGGGTGTTAAAATAAGTAGTTTGTATAGCAACCACTGCACTTTGAAGGAGTAAAGAAGCATACAGTTAAGAAAGACATTGAATCTTTATTTAACAACATTCATTCGATAAAAGTGCTGTTCAGGATAGACAACCGCAGCAAGAACTGATGACAGGAAACATGTAAGGTCTTCTGACCTTCCGGTTAAACCGCAATAGGAAGAGGCTTTAAGTTTCCGATCACCTCTCTGATAATTTCTATCCTCAAGAGTTTCTGGTTCATTCGCCACACCACTTTTTTCTCGTTGATTATTTAAATATGCTGTCTGTCTCACCTGCACACACGTTATAGCGTGGCGTGTGGCCGAGACGGTAAATTGCGAGTAGAATGGAAATGATCTGGGCTATTTCAAAGAATTATCATTTTGTAGGGAAAACCACGAACAGCACCAGTAGAGTGGCCGCTCTCCAGGGGTCGTGTAAATACAAAGCAGCAGTGAAGTTCGTACAATTCATTGACCCTTTGAAGACTCGTATTACCCTGAATGGTATTTCAATGCAGGAGAATGAAACGGAAGGCGCATGTAGCATGCATAGAAGAGATGAAAAATGAATGTGAATGCATTAATTTAAGGAATAAAAATGTGTTTTGAGAAGTAGAGTGCAGGATGGTGCATATATTATGTAACTTTGAGTACGGACGGAGCTTTTATGAACATGTCGATGAACTGTGGATTCCATAAAAGGGAGTAAATTTCTTGAAACGTTAAAGACGGTCACCTTCTTACAAAGGTCTGCTTCATGCACTTGGGAACTTCAGCTGTAGACATTCTTGCATGCGAGTGGTGCGGAAACTTACAATTCCGATGTTCACCTAGGAGGACAGGAAAAATAGGTAAATACCTTCAGGATAAGGATATCTGACATCTCAACGAGTGAACTCCACTCACCTCCACTCCACTCCATTCTCCCCGTCAAATTTAGACAGCACACATGACGCGAAATGGGACGACTCTAAAGTACTTGAGATTTACAAGTAAACCTCCCCGCATTAAATAACTCATCTTCTAAGTAAACACATTTCAGTAAGCATTTACATCTTTGAGGGGTTCCGTGTGGTTTCTGTACAGCACACAGTGGCTACCGAAGTAAACCGAACAAAATACACATAGAATATATATATATATATATATGTTGGGGGGGCCTAATTGATTAATTTAACCACTCAATATGTCGAAAGGAGACATTAGCGCTATTGTCACTGTCTATACACATCCTACCAGAAATATGGACGATCTTCCTTAATCCTGCCCGCTGGTTAATACACTTTAAATACGTACATCGACATGAGTTCTGTTCTGTATCGTCAATATAAAAAGCCTGTCAAAGATCTTAAAACTGTCGTAATATTTAGTTTGTATTCCGGTGTGTAAGGTTATGTAGGCCTACAAAAGTGAAGTTACTTGTCCGTCTGTCTGTCACGCTATTATCTCGGAGACTAAGAATGATAGTGGGCATGTGTAAATACAAAGGTTTTTCGTGGTAGGAAGGGGCAGTCTGAAAAGTTGGTAATATTCCATCTCTAACACACGTGGCTTCGGCTTCAGCTGATGTTCTTCTTCCCGTTAAGTTCAACATTCAGACCATTACGACAGTATTGTTCTTATAATCACTCAGCAACCATTATTTAGCTGCATGTTAAGGGTGTGGAGAGTGACTTTTCCTAAATGACGCACAAAAGAAGTCTGTAGGTCACGGAGAACACATTGCATGTCCATTACAAAGACCAGTGAGTTAATGCTGTTGAAGGTAATGACCTCTCTTAATTGTGATAATCTGGCGAAACAAATGAATACACATATATATTAAAGTTAATTATATACGTCAGCACTACCTTTTATTAAAACATAAGGCCTTATGTTTTAATAAAAAGATAGTTCTGACGTATATAATTAACTTTATTATATATTTATTCTAGCACTTCGTGATGCCTTCTTTCAAATGAACACACATTGATAGGAAAGACGCAGATTTTCTCAGTGTTACCACCGGGTTTTAAACGTTTAATTTAACATCGCCTCTCTTATTGCAATGTAATATACAACAGTGTGATCATGACAGACGGAGCTGCATTGTTTGCCGCTGCAATGTAAGCAAAGCAGGAATGGCAGAGCATGGGCCACTAACAACAACCGAAACAGGGCCACGACCAATTTAATTAATCCTTTGTGGATGACCATTTCGAAGTCGATGTTCCATTATAAGTGGTCATGACTGTTCCAGAAACATGCTGCTCCTTCTATTCGCTGTGTTGGCAATCCTGAGCACAGTGGCCGGCCATTCGTATCATATGGGCAACTGCCCGGCTGTTGAGGCGCAAAAGAACTTCGAAATGGACAGGGTAAGTAGAAATTAAGTTTCGCAAAAATGTTGTCATGCCTGTGTCCAGAAAGTCTTCAACACATGTTCGTATTTTGTGGGACATCTGATGCTTGTATTTCGGAACAAAAGTCCTATTTTGTGGGACGGACTGCAGGAAATGACAAGCTGCCATCCTGAAAGGTGAAACATGAAGAGCAGCCGCCAATTTAAAAGACGGGAAGAGTCCAAAAATTATATTTTACATAAGTTTCTTACGACTTTATGTGAATTTCTTTTAGCCACTTCCCATTCCGTGCATAAAGTAGGAACAGGCAGGCAAACCACTAACTTGATTGGGAACAGACTCCAGGTACACCGTTCAGACAGAAGCGTTCATATTTGCACTCTGCACTTCAGCATGTGGAGAAGGTCAGTTTGGGAGGGGCACATGGCACGAGTGAGAAGTAGACACATAATGTTAGGTGGAAAACCTGGAAGAAAACCTATATGTAAACGGAAGTATATGCTGAAATGAATATTAAAGAGCAGAGCTGCGAGAGGGTAAACTGTGTTCATCTGCCGTCTGTTCTACAAATACGCGTGTAGTCAGACTTCCAATTGTAGTTATTCCTCCACTTAGAGTAGCGAAGCGAAAATTTAATGTGTGAATACTTTAGGGGACGAAGAAAAAAACAGCTGTTTAAAGCTGCACATTTTGAGACACAGCGTAACAGTAATGTACACTGTCGCTGTCAGTTGTAATTTGACACCCTTAACCATCAAACATTTCCTTTATAATTTATGTTTGTCGAAAAGGAAAGATTTTTGTCCGGCTTAAAACGGAACCCGCCCATAGAACATATTGCTCGCTGTAGAGCGGACGACCTGGTCGCTGCTTGGCGACTGAACACCGACTGCTGTGCAGTGTTCAGTCCTGCTTAGTTGCTACGTCGTGTAGTCTTGAACGTGGTTTCTGAAGTTCTGGAGAAATTTTCTCCCTCCATCTTCAAGGTATATCCTGAAGATGGATGTAGCACGTTTCTCTTAAATCTTAAATTTCTACCGACCTGGAAATTTCAGACCTCATTGTGTCTTTCGAAATTCTGTTCTACAGTTTCTGGGTAAATGGTACGTGATCCAGAAGACCTCCACAGGCAGCAAGTGTCTGACCGACACATATGCCAAGACCAACGAAACTGGGAAGTACGTGATCCGGCAGGTGAGCGAGCACCTGATCCTCGGCCTCACTAGTCTCAACCATGAATACAGCTACGAGGGCATCATAACTGTGCCGGAATCCTCAGATCCTGCCAGGATGGTTGTCCGTTTTCCTCTCAGTGAGTGCGCCTGCATAATTATTTTAAAACTGAATAGACAGAGCACAGCACATTCTGAGAAAGATAAATGGGCATAGTAATAGGAGACTGGAGAACACTGCATCCTGAGAAGCTTCATGTTTTGTGATCCTTACCATTATTGGCATTTTTAAATCGAAGATGAGGTGGGCGGAGCATGTGGCACGTCAGACTTTTGGTGGAAAAAAAAAACTGAAAGAAAGAGAACACTTGGAACACTTGGGCTTAGGTGGGAGAATAATATTAAAACGGATATTAAAGAAGTGTGCAGGGAGAGTATAAACTGAATTAAACAATGGCAGACTGTTGTGAGTAAGGTAGTGAACCTTTGTTTTCCACAAAATGTGGGGTATTTCTTAACTGTTAGCTTTCCCAGATGGGCTATGCTTCATGGAATCATTTGATTATTTAGGTAATTAGATAGTTTTCAGTTACTAGTTATCTTAGTAAGTGCCAATATATGGTAGTCTCTTATCTTGGCTTGAGACCTGCAACTAAGAATCTCTCATTGTAACCAGCTGGTACTAACAACAGCAAGATGGAACTGCCTCCACAGCAGATAGTCATTCAAGCAACAAATTACCCACCACTTAGACCCCGTTCAAGGTTCATTCAACTTATCTTGTGTGCAATAATCCGTCACCAGTCACTGTCCTAAGCCAGACGATTGCTGTCCACACCCTCTGGTTCTGTTGGACAAATAACAGATAACTGACCTGCTTAGAATCTAAGACATGTAATTCTTGTAGGTCTGGCAGGTAGCGCCTCTTACATAGTGTTCATGACAGACTACAACAACTACGCCGGAGTCTTCACATGCCAGAAACTGGCCTTCGCCCATCGCCAGTCAGCCTCAATTCTTTCACGGTTGCCCAACTTGGACAAGATGTACGTGGACAAGGTAAGAGCAATCAGGGCAATGTTGATAATGCAAGAGCTTAAAAGGGACTCAAAATGGGGACGGAACATGAATGTTTATTACAGTATTAACAGCAACCCCAATTGGTTCCCAATCCTCACACACCATCACTCTATTTCTTTCAAATCCTATTTTCATTATGTTATGCAAATTTTGTATGCAAGCTATGTTGGCATAATAAGCCTAAACAAAATGTTATTTATGAATTAACAGTTTTGTGCAGCAGTGTAATCAAATTCATATCAGCACTAAATGACTATAGCTGGGATATTTAGAGCCCAACTCATACAACTGCCCTGTAATTCAGGTATGCAGTCACATTACAAACACTGAACATATTTACTTTGATCCAGTTGGCATCTCGGCCACTTTATCCCCAGACTTACAGCTGTATTTACGTGGAGCCTCGCCATGGTTCAGGCAGATAGTCACCGTCTTCTCAACGCAGAACCCTGGGTTTAATCCTAGGTCAGTGCATGTGGGGTTTCTGTCAGACACAGTGGCACAGCGACAGGTCTGCCTCTGAGTACTGCATTATCATTCTGCTAAACTTCTTTACTGGCTCATTTATCTATGGTGGCCACAAATTTTCCAAGAAACTAGAAGTCACCTCCAAATTCTGGGTGCTGGAAAGGTGACGTGGAGCAAATTCCATGCTGAGTACCCACAATTCTAGAGTAGCCTGTGATCCTTGCTGTTATCTGGTGCCTTATGCTTGGTGCATGTGTACTGACACACACTTTTATCTGTAAGGTAAAGTAACTGCAATAACTATGCTCAAAATATGAGGTGCCACTGTAAAAAACTTAGTTTCCCAAGCAACCAGGTGTCTGAGATAATTGCAACCCTGATATATCTCTTGCCAACAGCAGCATCACTAAATAAAACACTAAAACGTATAAATAAATATAAGTATCAGGATTTCAGAATTAAGTAATATTTTACATGCAGACATGAACTATAAATGACAGTTCTTAGTTCTGTCTGTGCAATATGGCAGAACTTGGACCTATGTAAACCATTTAAAGCCCAGTGGTTACTTTATGTACTGTACCACAAAGTTTAAGAGTTAAAAACCCTACGTTCCACCCATTCAGTGCATTTGTGTGTTTCGTGCCATTATCAGAACAAACAGCGATTATCTGCACAATAAGAACCAATATATATTTATATATACAGGGTGTCCCAGGAGGAATGTGCCAGACTTCGGGAGGGTGTTCCTTATGTTAAAGCATACCGATATAACCCAAAACACCTATGTCCAAAGTTGAACGGTTACGGAGATAATGGCCAGTGAA
>Ga0123355_10016548_pt1 | contig 11627 bp, 6 predicted proteins | sample TergutEmb28metaG_3_FD_89872 | JGI IMG/M metagenome (GOLD analysis project Ga0123355, IMG submission 89872) | Embiratermes neotenicus P1 segment gut microbial communities from Petit-Saut dam, French Guiana - Emb289 P1 | ecosystem: Host-associated > Arthropoda: Insects > Digestive system > Gut ...
AAGAGGGATCTCAAGGGGACTCATTTCACCTCAGATGATGAAGTGAAGCAAGCTGTGACATCGTGGATCAAACAAAGAACTCCTGAATTCTTCATTGACAGCATGCATAAACTTGTTTTACGTTGGGAAAAATGTATTCAACGACAAGGCGACTATGTCGAAAAATAAGTATGTCACTTTGTAGCTAAAATATTGTACTTTACTTCCTACTTTCGCTTGTTTAAATACATGGTCTCTTTTTCAAGATATTTCACTGTGTGCATTACTTATCAGCCGCCCCTCGTATAATTTGAGAATATCATTGAATCAAACAGAAAGACACTGCTCTTAAACTGGGAATCTCTAAAGAAAGAGTGGGCCACATTATCAGTCTTCTTGGATTCCAAAAAGTTTATGCCAAGATGGTACCACGAAAATTGACTGATAAGGTGAGAGCTGAAAGACTCAGAGTTTCAAGGGAAGTTCGAGGTCATTTTGAAGAGGAAGGTTTGGGATTTCTACAGCAGTTAGTGATAGGGGATGAAACTTGGGTCCATCACTATGATCCTGAGTACACAAGACACTCTAAAGAATACCGCCACAAAGCATCACCAGTGCCAAAGAAATACAAAACCAAAACCTCTGTTGGAAAAATCACGTTGACTGTATTCTTGCACTCTGAAGGTGTTGTGCTCAATTACTTCCTGGAAAAAGGTGCTACAGTGAACTCAGAAAACTATAATGAAATGCTAAAAATCTCACACAATCCATCATGAGGAGAGGGCAGAAACTGATGTATGCTTCAACAAGACAATGCCAGGCCTCAAACAAGTGCCGCCACAACTGATGCCTTTGCATGTTTGGGGTTTACAGTGCTACCACATCCAGCCTACTGTCCAGACCTCTCTTCTAGGATTTTGACTGGTTCCTTACATTGAAGAGAGACATCAGGGACAAAAATTTCAGTTCTTATGAAGACAGTGAGGCTGCATTATGCCAGCAGTTTCAGGAGCAGGCAAAAGACATTTTTTAGGACAGAATTCAGAAACTTGTTGAATGTTGGCAAAAGTGTATTGAAGTTGGAGGAAATTATGTGGAAAAGTGATTACGCACAATTGTAAATAAAGGTTAGATGTACATTTATTTTTCTGTTTCCCTTAAATATCTCCCTTCCTTCACTTTTTATTTAGCTGGATGAAAAACTTTTCAGCCAACCTTCATGCTTTAATGGAACGCACAAAATGGATGAATTACACAAACTGCTACCAAACATGACGACAGCTGGAAGTACAGTGTATAATTATTCTTCAAGAATTCTGCCAGCTGAGAAAGAAAAACAAACTACCACATTTCTGTATTATTATTATTATTATTATTATTATATTTACCACCTTTATGCACAGGGTGTTTGGAATTATATATGTGAAACAAACCATGTATCTAGGGTATATATTGTTGCAGCTATTTTGTGCTTACAATTTATGTACAAGCAATGCTATTTCCCATGTTTACTACTACTACTACACATTCTTTCGTGAGGCATTTTACTTCCCTGGCACATGTTCACATATAGTTACATTTCTGGCTTATTCATATAATTCATTCCAGCCATGCCTAAATCGTTAGTCTTGGTTTAGGAAATTGTACTTACTTTTTGGACTCCTTGATTTTTAAGAATTATTCATAGTTTGCAAAGGAACTACGCTTATTACACAGCTGTCAGCATAGTTGGCATACATATTTTAACCTACATGAAGTCACCATCAGTGTCTCTAACCATGCTTTTATTAGCTTCATATCACTGTCATTATGAATGGGTCCAAATTGTACATTAAAACATGTCAAAATTATCTGAATCAAAATTAGTTGGTAAATAAGATTTCTCATCTGGATATCCAGTTCTATTAATTACCATATATTCTTATGATAGTATGTATATTTCTATAATACCTTCAATTTTTCTGTTCCTGTTTTTCACTGTCATAAGTATTAAAATCTTGCAAGCTCAATCTGACTGCATAGTTTGTTGTTTCCACTACTGCTGCTGCTGCTGCTGCTGCTGCTGCTGCTGTAGCCAATACTGTTGCAGTCTCAGAAGCCACATACTCCAGTACTTTTTACAGTCTGTCAATGACATTTTGAAAGTGTGAGCTGGAGAACCATCACTATATGCCACCACGACCAGACCACCCTGCACCTAAAACAGACAACATGTTTTATTCTTAAAACCATAAATTTTGGAAGGCTTTATCAGCTCACTAAAATGCAGATACAGTGGTCAAATAATTTACTACAGCACAATTCCTGTGTGCTGTCAGGCAACTTAGAATGCCATCAACAAGTCTTGTGCAGGAACCACTAGTATCATGCAGTAAAGGTATAAGAGGTAAAGTTCATTCTGCAACAGGCCATACTCTTGATTTAACCTCAGTGTTAGATGGAGGTTGGTTGTCAATGCCACACCCCAGCTGCTTTACCCCTGGGAAAGAGACCCAGTACCCCAGCATTGTTAATCCAATTATTCAGCATATGTCATTTCCTGGGATGGTAAAACACTGCTCTTCGAAACAGGGTTTCACTGCACACCTATCAGCAAAAATAGAATTCCATCGTTAAGATGATATTTAAAATTTAAAACATAGCAACTGCTTTGTCTGCAAGTAACTGTGGAATCAATCCCAATGAAACTTGGTAACATAGACCCACCTTATATTCTGTTAAGCCATTTACATTATGCTTTAGTCTGGTTCATTGAAAGGATCACTTTATTTACCCTTTTACTTCACATATACCATTATACCTGCAGAAGCAGGCACAGGGCACTTATTGTCAAAAAATAAATTGCAAGTATTTCATATAAGCTTTCATAATAAAATTGGTATCTCTGCAACTGCTGCACCAGAATTGATGAAATAAAAGCATGTGACATCGAACTAAAGGAAAATCACAAAGTGGATCACATGCTACAGAAATAGTACTCCAGACATGAAACCTAAAACAATACCAATTTATATAAAAAAAAGAATTTTTCTGTTTGCTAATGTCTGTTTTAAAAGTTACAACATATGTATCTTCATCCATTCTGCTCTGCAATTTTTCACATTCTGTGTAGTATTCTAGAAAACAGGAATGCACACAATGTCATTTGACAGTTCACATTATTATAAATTCTTTGCATGCAATCTCAAGACAAATGCTCCAAAGCTCATTTCATAACTGCAAGGTTTGTTCATCATTTCACATAATTAAGGCACGCTACATTTTCTCCTTCTTCTCTTTGATTTTTCAACAAGAGAATTCAAAGTCTAAATAGGACTAATGTGCTCCACCCCAAAATCAAGCTTAGTCATAACAAGTAAATGGAAATACAGCTATTTCATCCATGTCAAATTATGTTAATTAACTGGTTATTTTCCATTAGATCACTCTTGTTGAAATGCCCCATATAATTATACAGTATTTAATCCAACAGTTGCACAATCAACAACAAACAATCATTCGTTACTTTAAAATGTGCCTCATACATGTTTCAGCCTCAAGATGGCTTCCTCACGGAGGTCTCCAATGAAGGAATACAATAATAGCAGGTTTTGTTACAGATGTGCATATGTGGAATTAAAAATATTTTCAAATAAGATTGCTAAAAATATTTAAACAGAGACTAATGACAAGTCCAGTTGGTTGAGGCACTGCATTACAAGCTGAGAGGTAGCAGGTTCCAATTCTCGATGCCGTCACTGGAATTTTTCATTGACATAATCCTTCCAGTCACACTATGGCTCTGGGGTTGATTCGGGATCTAACAATCAGTACCAGGAATATTTCTTAAGGGGTAAAGGTGGCTTGGGCTGAAAACCTTACCACCTTCATGTGCTGACTCTCTCAATATCTGGGAGCATCAACCTCCTGCAACCCACAGGCCTGTCCAGGCCTATACAAGGATTGCTTTTTTAATTACAAATACTTTTCATAAAAATGTTTTACATTTAATGTGAATATATATCTTTGCAGGAAAATAACTCTGTGAATGTTATCTTCATTCTGGGGGAGTTAGCCCTGTGTTGTCAGTACATGATTATGCCATGGCAGATGGCTGAGTACTCAGAACAACACGGAAGATTGAAGTCTTTTGGGATGTTGCACTGTGTTTTTGGGTAAACAATAACCAATATTTTGAAGGATTGTCCTGCCATCATCTTCAGGATGAAGATGTCCAAGAATACTAGCCATGTGGGGACAGGTGGGTACCAATCTGGACAATGGGGTTGGTAAAAAGAAAATTTGGGTGGCAAGCCAATTGCACTGAGTGGAGATTTGATGTACCAGCAGGGATGTGTGAAGCAGGCTGGAAGTTTACAGTAAGATTAAGGTTTAAGTGCAGATCTACACCAATACAGCCAGATCTCCCCACACAGCTACTCTTCTGGTATTGCTTGATCCTGAAGTTAAAGGCACTACAACCCTTCAAAATGTTGGGACCTGTTTACCCAATGACACAGAACATCATCCCAGAAGCCTTGAATCATCAGCAACACCAATCTGAGAACCTCAAATCTCACCATACATTTCATCCAAATGGCCTGTTGCATGACATCCACAAATGACTGCTAACATGTTTGACCACTTTACTAATATTTACTGCCAGTACTGTACAGGACTTACCACACCAATCTCCACCAGCAGTTAAGGTATTTCTGTGGCACAAAAACTAAAAAGGACATCAAATAACGAAAGTTATTCATTGAATGAGTGGTTGGATAGGCCTCACAGCTGGTTTGGACACTTTAGGGAAAAGAAAAATCGCTTAACGCTGCTGAGAATCAATTTATAATTCTCAGTCATTCAACCTGTAGCAAAGTCACTGTATCAGCTACACTGGGAATGAGATTTGTCATACTTACCTGTGAATTTTCAGTCAATGTCAGCAATAGATGTACCAGCAGGAGTTAAACAAAACCTGATGAATGCCTGGAGTATGAGTACATTTAAGAGATGTCACATGTGCATGTGTGTGTGTGGGTGTGTGGTGAGGCGGAGGCAGAGGCTTTACAGGTGCACTGGCATATATGTCCACACATGGTCTTTTTATAGCTCATTTACAACCAAAACAAGTATAAAACCCAATGTGAGTAAAGTGAATGTGCACATGTCAAAACTATAAAATGAAAGATAAAACTGCTTACTGAAGTAAACATTACACCAAAGTCATACACAAAACGTAATAAGGGCTGGGATTGTATCATTACAGTCCTTATAATGATGCAGATAAAATAATGACAAAACACAGCTACTTCTGTAGTACTAAAGTTAAGAGTTACAATTGTACAAACTGGTAACAAATGCCAAAACTTTTGAAATGTTAAAGTAACTGTCTGCTACCTGTCATGCCATAGGCCATAGAATTGAAAGCATACAACCTTCACAGATGAAACTGTTGGGGATGAAGCTGGTTGAAGAGATCACTCCAAATGGTACAAACTTTGGCCATATACACACTTTACAATTACGAAGGCATAGCCAGCTGAAACTTTAATAAATTAACTGTTGTGATATATAGCCATAAAATTTGGAGACAGAAAGGATTTCTGAAGAACAGCGGTGATTGGTATGCATAAATGTTTCACCTGGATGAGTCCAAGGTCGAAGTGTGCATGTATGTTATGCCAAGACAAGACTTAGAGGCAGCCTATAGGGAATAATATGTATCAAGTATACATCAAGACAGTGAAGAAGGTGGTGAAGGCACATACCCTCAGGTCAAGGGGGCACCAGTGTTCACTCATACCAGTTGTGATGGGAGCCATAAAATGCTACACCACAAGATATGGTAGGGAGCTGTGTTGCCAACTTTCTTTGCCAGAACCTTAAATTTGTACCACTCATTATGTTTCGGCTGGGTAAATTTTACCGATAGTGGCTTTGTATTTTCATTCATTAATGCTCAACTTTCTCACTGGCTGGAGTTGTGAATAAATTAATGCATTACTGAATTTCAAAATTTCTCATATATAATAATAAAACTGAAGGAAAATCTAAAATACTAGGTTCAACATTGGTAATTTTATAGCACCATGGTCAGTGGCACATGAGATTTGTTGAACCCTGCTGCAGAGGTTGTATTCATTCTCTGCTTCTAAGGAACCAATACCGTAAGATCAAGCAACTGACCAAAATAATCCATGGTTATTTTGGTTAAAAATAATCAAACAGTACAAACTATTCTATCAAAGAACCTGCACAATTTTCATCTTTCTTACTGTGCATATGAATGGGTTCAGTGACTATTCACAGTCTGGTCAATGAATGTGATTATTGTGTAACTAGTTAAAGAAATCTATACCTTATGTTTATTGGACCGTGCATTATCTTGATAGTTAAGTAAAGAGAGACCAACTTGAAGTCACTTGCTTTATTATTTCTTTACTTAATGCTCAACATGTTTTGGATGTTAATACATCCATCCTCAGGAGCTTGTGACTTATGTGCTGAGTTATTTCATGGGTTGCATTGATCTGGTTCGATGTGTGTTGGAGTTACGTTGTGGTATGGCTATGGTGGTGTGGTATCCGTATGCAGGTTGAAGCACTACTGCTATCTGCACTAGTGCTTCAACCTGCATACGGATACCACACCACCACAGCCATACCACAACATAACTCCAACACACATCGAACCAGAGCAATGCAACCCATGAAATAACTCAGCACATAAGTCGCAAGCTCCTTAGGCTGGATGCATTAACATCCGAAACATGTTGAGCATTAAGTAAAGAAATAATAAAGCAAGTGACATCAAATCTATACCTGTTTGTATGCATGTTACCTGAAAGTTGTATTTAACATCATAGTTCATTGCTCCAAAGTAAGCACTTAGTTGGAGTGGAGCATCATATGTTTTTTCAATATCAGGTTTCTGTTTATCAGATTTCTTCCACTCAATGAGTACTGGCTTTCCTCTGTAAAAGAAAAATCCTTAGAGAAAAAAGTAATGCACATAATTATAAAATATATAGCAGCTAGTGACCTGTATGCAGAAGAAAAAGAATAACTCTCTTGGACTACTTCACCCTGAAGATCTGACTCTCCAAAATGATGATAACAGTTTCCCAGTCAACATGGCCTAACATCCGAGAAGACTTGTATCTTTATGTTCACTGCTGTGAGAACCCAAAATCTTAGACCTTCACATTTCAAGTCACAGCAGTTTTCAGGAAATAATACTCGCCTTCTTACAGTTGAGATAATGTCATGAAGTATACAAGAACTAACTTAGTCACTTCATAGATGTAACTTGGCTAGCAACACTGGGGGGAACAGGAATCGACCATGCCTATTAGGCACTTTCATTTATGAAGAAGTCAAGTTAGATAGAGGGGGAATATCTGTTTGAATGTCAGTTTTCATTTTTTCTGTCTTTAAACCACCCAAATAATCGTTTAGAAAATACATTTTTGGCCCCTCTTCAACTTGGTAGCAAAAAATTATTCTTACGTAGAAAAATAATGGAAGGGCATTTCCTCATCTTCCCCCAAGTTACACGTATGAGTAACTCACAGATACACCTTTTTTAAGCACCACGAAGTTCTTCATGGTGCTTCAAAAAAGTGCATCTGTAATTTTGAAATTACATTCATATAACAGATGGACAATAAGTGCTTCTAATCATTCTGGTGTCGCTTATATAAAATAACCATTCATATATGTTGAGAAGAAACTACAGTAAAACTGAACTCCTTGAATATGGCATCAATGGATACTGATATGTGCCAGAGTGAAAATTAGAATTCACCCAATTTGGGATTGTACATATTCTTAACAAATATATATACAAGATATAAGTGAAGCAGATGCCATTGCATACTACACCCCAAATATGTCTGGTTATCATAACAACACCAGTGTAATTACGTAATATTACATGTTTGAAATTACAACATCTTACTAGACACACACACACACACACACACACACACACACACACACACATGAATGAAAAACTTTATGGTGTTTTAAAAAAGTGCATCTGTGAGTTTCAAATTAGGTTCATATAACAGATAGTAAGTACTTTTAGTCATACCAGTGTCACTTATATGAAACAACCATTCAGATGTGTTGAGACAAAACTCAGTAAGATTGAACACCCTGAATATGACATGCTGATGATGTTAAAAAAAATGGTGAACAGGCATATCAGGAACGAGGTATTAAATTCCTATCTCTTACATCGTAACCAGTTTGCCTACCAACCAGGCATGTCCACTGAAACAGCAGAGCACACATAGAGGATGCAGTGGAACAAAGCATTTGGCACTTTCCTAGGTATTGAGGGGGCCTTTGACAGAATCTCATTTGATGTTATAATAAAATCTGATGAAGAGCATGGGCTTAGGCGCACAATTTGTCAGTGGGTTGGATGCATGCCGAGAAGTAGGTAAAGTTACAGTCATACTGCCAGGAGAAATTCTGGAGGGATTTCTGGCCAAGGGCTGTCAGAAGGGGGACATTTTATGGCCTCTTTTGTGGAGTCTGGATGTGAATGAGCCCAATAAGAGAAAAATTCCCAACCAGGGCTTCTTCATGAGGCTCTGGGTACGGCATACCAGGTGTGATAGAACTGGGCTGTCTATATATCCACAAATTTTCAACTATGAGGAGGGACTTAAGGGCCCTAAATGATCCAAAGCTTTTTGGATAAGCATTGCAGCTGACTACCGATGCCAAATACGTTGGTATTATTCTGGAGAAGGAATAACAGGGATACACCATATTGATCAGACACATGATGACCTATGGCTCCACAGTTTGGTGGCCTAGGGTTACATACAAGATCAGCAGGACAGAAGTCAGTTAAATTGCAGATCTTAGCCTCTAAGGCTATCACATGAATGATGAAGATCCCTCCAGCAGCTGCAATGGATGTCCTCCTCAGACTCCCTCCTCTTCATGTGACGAATGAGGCAGTGAACAAGGCAAGGATCTATAGAATAATGTGCAGCCAGAAGTGGAAAACTGAATCCACAAATTTCGGTAATGTTAAAAATCTCGGGACATGAAGCATGAACCCATCCTACAGATCAGGACTGCCTGAATGATACCGAGATAATGGAAACCACAAGCCATTCATGATCAAGTTCTCTGACAAATGTGTGTGGCAGAACGGGTTCAACCCAGACAATATAAGGTGGCTGGTCTGGTATCTGGACAGGTACAAGACCAATATAAGCACTGGTGCTGAGGTGTATAAATGGGGCTTGAGAAGGGGACATAGCTTCAGCTTTTGGGCTCCAAACAACACTATTCCAGGATGAAATTATGCCTTAAGGTGTGTATAATGGAGAATACAGAGAAGGGCTACACGAGTAAGAACACTAATATTCTTTCTGACAGTTGAGCATCCAACAAGGTCCTTGACAATTTCAGGAGAAGCTCCAAATTACCCTATGACTGCCAACAATTGCTGGTGAACACAACAGGATTCAACTGGCATGGGTTTCTGGATACACAGGAATTGATATACATGAATGATCTATCAATCAGACAAGCCCATCCTGGGTATATCTGAAAAGGTTGCCAGGGAAGTGAGCAGGGGCTGGAAAACTAGAAAACACAATGTGTACTGGCAGCCATTTGTAGACAAATGCAGGTTAATGGTTTTCTCAAAGGACCCTCTCCTAAGAAAGCTGGGGAATTACTCAACTTGAGCAGAAACCAGTTAAGAATAATGACGGGGCTGCTAATAGAGCACCGTCATTGACAAGGACATCCATTTTAACTGGGGCTGGTAGACAGTCCTGGGCATGATAGATGCAAACAGGTACTAGAAAAACGTTCACATATTCTTTATAACTGTGAAGCACTGGTGTTAAAGATACTAGAACCTGGGTCATCACTACTTGAAAACCAGGTGACTGCCTACATATACATTAGCAAGGTATTACACTTCGATCAAAGTGCAGGGCAGCCGGATGCTTCGGCAAAGGTTTGCACAAAAGATCAGAAATGGTTGAGGAGCAAGGGTCACTGTAGCACCTGCCTTAATGTATTCTCTTAAATGTGTACACACCATGGAACCAAAATGACTACACAATGTAGAATAAGTCTTAAATACAGATCAGAATACATGCATTTGAATTGATAACACTGCCTGGATGATAACAGTTCACTTTTTACACAATTGTACAGGATCAATGACTTACTTATAATGTGCCACACAATCAATGACACCTCTGTAAAGTAGGCTTGAGTGAACAACATGACTCTCCATAACTTGGACATCTGTTACATCTGTGACAACATCTGCCAAGCTCTGCCAGCAACCTTGAATTTGATCCAACTTTAAGTCAGACACTGGTGCACCTGAAAGATGGTTTTGAATGGCAGAATGGAACTGGGTTCCTCTGTCCAGTAGGCCTGTCCAAAACAACAAATTATGTGTATTTTTAAAAATGTCCAGTACTGTTTGAAAGGTATTTCTAAGCTTCATATGGTCAAATGTAACACAAATGAAGAACAGAATATTCAAATATATAGTCAATCAGTCCAACAATAAGACTGATTTGTATAACAAAATCACCTTATATAAATCATAAAATCTCCTGTAATGACTAAAATCTTTTTTAAAGACACTGTTTGTGATGACACAAGCCAAGAACTGTACAGAGTGACCAGGCTGCCAGTGGTGACTGAAATAGTTCCAGCCAGCCACTATTCCACAAGAAGTATCCAGGAGTTAGATCATCAGTTCTGACAGTCTCACTTGGCTCTAAAACATACAGGTGCAACTTGCAATTTGGGTACCCACTCAGCATTAGCATAACAGAGAAAAACCACAAGAACCTCAACTGAGTTGGCCAATCATGGGACCTTCTGGATGAATGAATTCTAGCCAGCAGTCTGTTTTCATACACGTCCACACACGCATACACAAGGTATACTGTGATGTAACAGCCAAACTTCAGGAGTGTGTTTTATATGTCACTGGGAGCAAAACACAGTTAGTTTTGACACCATTATGAAGTTCAGCACTAGCTTCATGTAGCACTGACAACAAATTTCCTCTTCAAATAACATGTATTACCATAATCTTCATGTTTACAACAACACTGAAGATTAAAGGTTATTACAACACATGTTTGAAATGCCCACCATCAAAATGCATGAATGTTGCTAGTCATGTCTTTAAATGTTGCCAATGCATGCATCCAACAACAACAACAACAATAATGTCAATAATGATGATAATTATGATAATGATAATAATAACAATGATAATGAAAATTACACTGATAATAATGATGATAACAATAATCATCATCATCATCATCATCATGGTGATAATAATGACAGCGATAATGATGATGATAATAATAATTCCTTATTCCACAAAACGGGAAGACTGAAAATCCAAAGAATTACAGACCTGTGACCTGTTTGCCTACAATATACAAACTTATGACATCTATTATAACGTGCGTGGAAGCCTATTGGTGACAGATAACAATGGCCACACTATCTGAGCAGGGTAGTTCATGAAAGGAAAATTAGGAGTAGGAGACAAAGGACGGATATAGGGAAATATTCTTTCGTAAATAGGACCATCCAACACTGGAACCAGTTACCGGCAGAAGTGTTAGGAATTCTCCCCTGCAA
>Ga0123355_10016549_pt1 | contig 11627 bp, 6 predicted proteins | sample TergutEmb28metaG_3_FD_89872 | JGI IMG/M metagenome (GOLD analysis project Ga0123355, IMG submission 89872) | Embiratermes neotenicus P1 segment gut microbial communities from Petit-Saut dam, French Guiana - Emb289 P1 | ecosystem: Host-associated > Arthropoda: Insects > Digestive system > Gut ...
CACACTACCGCGGAACATGGTGTATCCAACATTACTACCGCTGATGCGCACACCTCGGCTGCCAGTAGTCGACTGAACTGACGCTCCCCGCCGATTTAAATTGACTCGTCAGTTCCGCCGAAAGACGAAATCTGTTTTCTGCGCATGTGCTATCACATTTCAGCTGGCCTCTAATTCTTAATTCGTTACGCAATGGAAAGTGCACACAAATTAATATTGCTGCAATTAGATAGCTGGGATAAAAAATTAGGACGTTCGTACACAAAAGTAAAAACTAATACGTAGAACAAGAACACTGTTCAAACAAAAACACTGTAGTAATTTACGGACATTTCCGTATATATATATATATATATATATATATATATATATATATGTGTGTGTGTGTGGGGGGGGAGGGGGGTCGGGTAACTCGGTATAGCTACTGACTACGGGCAGGACGGTAGGGGATCGAATCCCGGTGGGGACGAGATTTTCCGCCCGTCCAAACCGGCCCTGGGGCCCACCCAGCCTCCTGTAAAATGAGTAGCGCGTCTTTCCCGGGGGTAAAGTGCGGCCGGGACGTGCTGCTGACCACTCACCACCTTCTAGTGCCGCGGTCATGGAAGAGTAAAGCTATGCCTCTACCTACCCTCTGGGCCACACCGGGCCTGTAACGGGATCACTTTACCTTTTACTTTATGTGTGTGTGTATGTACGTATGTAGGTTATATATATATATATCCTTTCCTCATCGTGAGTAGGTTCTGTCGGCTCTGTAATCACGAATTTACGTTTGTTCTTCCAACACTTCTCTTCCTCTTAGTGGCCCGTTGATGGCTGTCCTACTTCTGTGGATGTTTTGTGACCCATTATGGAAAGGTCAGAATTTTCGTAAGTGTTTTATTTTTTTCAGCAAGAAAAAAAAGACCCGGTCTTTCGAGTCCCGAAACGAATTTTTCGGGACAGCAAGCCAGAAGTATTTAAAACAGTTACTGTCTACTGTCAACCGGGACGAACTGGATCCCTGTATAGCAAGCAAATTACTAGCTTCTTCAAGAATAAGGCGCTCCATTACTCATTCAGGATTCCTGTACAATTGAATTTATCATTCGAGAAGGTATCTGCGAATCCCACATCTCTTCTGCCTGGAGACATCAGACTTCCCGCTGTACATTTTGGAAGCGCTGGTGTAGAAAGTTAACGTCTGTTCGACTTACCGTACTCTTTCCATATTTTACAACGTGTTCCTCTTTCTCAGCTTCTTTTCGTTTTAAGTAGCACTTCTTTCGACGTGTTTTCATCAGATGTTTTGCCCAAAGTGTGTGCTAATTTAAGACGTGTTCTTTATTATTTTTATGGATCGTAATTTTGATTTTATCCTAGTACCTTTTTTTGTAATATTTTCTAATATAAAGCAACCTTAAGCGATCCTTAAGTTTCTCACCTCTAGCCTTTGTATGTTTTTTCGTGTCTAGTTTCAGTTATTAAAATTTGTTTTCGTACAAAATCCTTGTGCATTTCGAGCTACGTTTATTCTGTTGTTCCCTCCTGTAAGTCTCCAATTTAGGCAGCACATCTGTCACAATTACTTGGTTTCTGACAGAGCCAGTCTTATTTTATTTTTAAATGAAGTGAAGTGAAATGAAGTGAAGTGAAGTGAAGTGAAGTGAAGCGAAGCGAAGTGAAGCGAAGCGAAATGAAGCGAAGCGAAGCGAAGCGAAGCGAAGTGAAGTGAAGTGAAGTGAAGTGAAGTGAAGTGAAGTGAAGTGAAATGTAGTGAAGTGAGTTACCGTGAAGTTCTTGGGGATAAAAATGTCATGTACATTATGGTGACTTTATACTGAGGGTCCTTGGTATTTTGACTATTTCATTTGGTGTGTATCTTGTACTGTGGTTGTTTTAACTTGATTTTAATGTGTGGGTTTTGTGTATTTGTGGGCGTTTTGGTAATGTGTGTATTTGTATTTACTGTCTTTTGTATTGTTTGTATTGTGTTATTTTGTATTGTTTCATTTATGTATATTTATTCTTATTTGATTTGTCTGTAGTATTGTAAGGACTACTGCCACCGAGTGACAACTCAATTGCCGTTAATAATAATAATAATAATAATAATTCTTTTGTTAAACTAAAAATTTCACCGACATTGCATCGTAGGTGGCCCCGACACAAAATTATCCAATACTATATAAGTAAAGACACTCTCCCATAAGGTAAAATGATCCCGTTACAGGTCCGGTGTGGCCCAGAGGGTAGGTAGAAGTATAGCTCTACTCTTCCATGACCGCGGCACTAGAAGGGGGTGAGTGGTCAGCAGCACGCTTCGGCCGCACCTTATCCGCTGGAAAGACCCTTTACCCATTGTACAGTCGGCTGGGTGGGCCCCAAGACCGGTCTGGACGGTCGGAAAATCTCGTCTCCACTGGTATTCGATCCCGGACTGTCCAGCCCGTAGTCAGTCGCTATTCCAACTGAGCTACCCGACCCACCACTCTCTCATAAGCCTAGTGTTAAAATAGGGAGATGGTTCCAGACTGTTTTGACGGAGAAGAAATATGTATTTATATTGGCGAAAATTAAAAAAAAAAAATGAAATGACCACCAATTGACTTTCTAAGGAGGAGGCCCTTCGTCGTGAACCGAAGGCTGGTCATCTCCATTGCCCAGCGTTTGTACACGTGGCGATGTACGAGACCCAAAAGATGACAGAAAGAAGTCGAGCGGTGAAGTAGAGAGATACAAAGACCCTTCCTTCTTCTTCGCAATATCTTCGCCACAAACGCGAATTCTCATAATTCCTTGTCTACTTGTTGCTGCTTCCTGCTTGTTCGAATCGGTTTCTTCAAACAGCTTGATGGCAGCTTCAAAGTGTCCACGTGTCTTAGACCACTTAAGAACTTCAAATCCTTCAAGGAAGTTTATCTCACGAATTTCTACCAGATAATATAACAGTGGGGGGTACGCGGTGGCCCAGTTGGTTGAGGCACTGCGCTACAAATCGGAAGGTCGCGGGTTCGATTCCCGTTGGTGTCACTGGAATTTTTCATTGGCATAATCCTGCCGGCTGCACTATGGCCCTGGGGTTGATTCAGCCTCTAACAGAAATGAGTACCAGGAATATTTCCTTGGGGGTAAAGGCGGCCGGTGCGTAGGACAGACAACCTTACCACCTTCATGTTTTGGTTGTCTTGAAATCTGGGAGTCTCAGCCTCCTGGAAACCTCAAGGTCTGTCCAGAACTGTAATGGGATTGCTTTAACATTTTTTATAACAGTGAGCTCCCATCGTGCGAGTTCCCGAAGACGTCTGCATTAGCGTAGTAGAAATTAGCGCTCGTGTTTCATTGTATTGTTTTTAAGGCAGGACATCCCTTTGTGCTTTCAAATTGATATTTATGTGAGAAACAGTCGACACAACTACGTGTTTAAGTGTTTAATGAAGCTACCTTTTTCGACCTTTTTTAAATCGGTCATCATAAGGCCAAATGTATGTAAGATTAAGTAAAAGGTAAAGGTAAGTCAGTCCCGTTACAGACCTGCAGTGGCCCAGAGGGTTCCAGCAAGTTAAGTTTCCCAGATTTTATGACAACGGCACAGGATAGTGGTAAGGTTGTCATCCTTACGCACCGGCCGCCTTTACCCCCAGGAAATGCTCCTGGTACTCATTTCTGTTGGAGGCTGAGAGGCCATAGTGCGATCGGAAGGATTTTATGTAAATAAAAAATTCCACCCACACCAGCTGGGATCGAACCAGAGATCTTCCGATTTGTGCTACTTCGGTCCCCATGTAATATGAAGTATAAAGGAGAAATACATTAAATGCTTTGCTTTTTGGAAATTGAGATTACAAAAAGCTCTGTAAATTCCAAATCTGTAATCAAAACTGGATGAATTTTTATGTTGGTTTAAGTAATATGTCATAATTACCTGAATTTTGCTGCACATGCTTAGAGGAAACTTCAACATGATGCAATATTGAAATTTGACAATTTTGGTGGTAAATATATCACCCGCCATTGTGCGGGTGATAAAATCGAGAGGAGTGAGATGGGCTGAGCATGTGGCGCTTATGGGTCGAGCAGAGGGGGGTGTATAGGGTCTTGTTGGGGAAACCGGAGGGAAGGAGACCACTGGGGAGACCTAGGCGTAGATGGGTGGTTAATATTAGGATGGATCTTCAGGAGGTGGAATGTGGGTATATGAACTGGATTGGGCTGGCCCAGGATAGAGACAGGTGGCGGACGCTTTTGAGTGCGGTAATGAACTTTCGGGTTCCGTGAAATGCGGGGAATTTCTTGACTAGCTGCAGACCAGTTAGCTTCTCAAGAAGGACTCTGCACCATGGAGTGAGTAAGTAAGGAAGTAAATATGGACAGTAAAGTTATTAATTGTATCTTCATGTTACATTTTTCTAAAACCAAGCATGTTACCGAAGCAGTTATTCGCCTCTCGGCCCTCTTTAACTCGCTTTATCAAAACAGCCTGTGGGATTTTGTCTTGAGGTAATGCAAGACCATCTCCACAGTAATTCCAGTCTTCTCGCAGTTCACTTCAGTCTCATCCTTTGACTCGATATTCTGAAGGTAAGATAGGGTCGCTAAGTAACTTCAGAGTAAATAAGTTTGGAGTTTTCATAAACAACACATTCTATAACTTCTTTCGTATTTTTGCCATACTTCACCTTCTGTCTGTCCTTAAGTTTGTATTTACTGAGTCGAAAATCAAGGAACGAAATTTAGTAGAATTTTGTACTGCGTAACTTTAGTACAACTAACCTAAATGCCTCGATTTTGTTTAAAATGCTTCAGAACCAAAGAACCTGTACATACAAACCTGCATGCAATATTATGTCCCTCTCGAGCATATCTCGCTAGATATTTACCACAATAAAAATCGTACACTTGTTGGAGAAATGAATCTTGTGTTTTATGTCCAGTACCCTTTTCCCATCCGCGGTAGCGCAATGGTTAAAGTGCTGCGCTACAAATCGGAGGGTCGCTGTTTCGATTCCAGATGGTGTCATTCGAATTTTTCATTGACATAATCCTTCCGTACGCACTATGGCCCTGGGATTGACTCAGCCTCTAACAAAAATGAGTACCAGGATTATTTTCTGGGGGTAAAAGCGGCGGTTGCTTGAGGCTCACAACCTTACCATCATTCTGGGCCATTGTTATGTAATCTGGGAACCTTAACTTCCTGGAGCTCTCTGGGAACCTTGGACCTGTAATGGAACTAATTTACCTTTTTTTACCTTTTTCCCATAAACATTGTAACTTCCGAGATACTTAAAATTTCTCTTACCTATATATGGAAGTCCATACGAAACCTTTTCGAAAATAATGAAGATATAAGAGTGAAGGGACCAGAACGTTTGTGCTATGAGTAGATTTCCTTTGTTGTTCAAATTGCACGTCTCATTGCAACACGGAAGCTGAAGGTTCTCATTTAGTGGTAACTACAAGCCAATGTAAACTGAGCCGGAAATGAGTGAACATTCTGGATGAAAATTTATTTTACTTAAAGAATACAACATTCTTATGGACTTTTAAGGATTTGTAAATTATTCCTTTTTGGGTAATTCCCCGGCGTCTGAGTTCTAATTGCCGACGTTTCGGAACTCACTATCGGTTCCATCATACTTCATTCACCTGCCTATGAAGATGGAACCGATAGTGAGTTCCGAAACGTCGGCAATTAGAACTCAGACGCCGTGGAAGTACCCAAAAAGGAATAATTTACATTTAGAACACGGCGAAAGCTTAAGAACAAGATTTTAAGGATTTGTTTACCTAAATAAATATCAGTAGGCTGGTCTTCATTAGATTGATTTTTTTCTGTAGTTTTTCATTAATTCTGAGAAGTATAATACGGAGAAGAGCCGAAATGGCTGTCAGCTACGGCCAAGTTGACCCAGATAATTATTTATTGATTTCGTACGTGTCCAAAATACCTAAAGAGCCAAACAAGACCGCCCAGACCAACTCACGAGCCAACCCATTCTTCCATTCAGTGTACCCGAGTGTATTTTCTTGAGGGTAGAACCGCCCAGCCGTGACGTTGAGAATTCAACACAACTCAGCCTAGTACTGTTTTAAAGTGCACTCGTCATGGAATGGTGTAGTACTTTTGTACACACTCAATACAACAATAGAGATCGCGTAGCAGGATAATACGGCTATGTGACCGGAATGAAAACACAACAAACATATTAATAATTGTTCAACGAGATGCAACCCAAAGCAGTCTATTTATTATTCTTAATGTTCAATGTACATGTTTCGGGTGTCAGCCACACCCATCATCAGGAGTACACAAAACTGTAACTACAGCCTCCGGTACTGGCCACATATTTTGTGTGCGGCTACCTCCCTCAAACGTGACCACTTGGTCACGTTGGAGGGAGGTAGCTGCACAGTACCGGAGGCTGTAGTTACAGTTTTCTGTACTCCTGATGATGGGTGTGGTTGACACAAGAAACTGTAGAGTGAACTTACAGAATAATAATAATATTTATTTACTGCAATTGGGTTGTCACCCGGTGGCAGGGGTTATTTTACAAGTAAACAAAACATGAAATTGGTTATTACTAAATTTAAGTCGGGAGGGCTACATGAGAAGCATGTAGTGGCAACTTGGAATCTTGGGAACCATCTCAGCATTTGCTTTTAGGTACAGGGGAACCAAGAAAAACCTGTGTCGAGATGGCCGGTCGCAGGACCTTCCGAATACTGACTTCTAGCCAGCAGTCCGGCATCTAAAGTAAAAAAAGCAATGCACACATAGTACAACAAATACACATAAGATAACAACACACACAAGACAACTACAATAATACACACGGTCAACCAACAACAATTACATAAAAGACAACTTAAAACTAGCAACAAAACCCACGAGACAAATTAGAATTTTACAACATGTACAAAAGGTAAAAACACACACACAAGACAGTACTGTGTACAGTTTCTTGTAATTGTTTTTTTTAATCATTAATTCACTTACGCTTTCACCCCAGTCATTCACTTCTCATCACTTACTACCCCTATAAACATTTTCCATAAAGACTCATCCCCCCCTTCCCTAGACTGCACTGCACTTCGCCTCATTTCACTTCACTTTGTTTCCTTCACTTCACTTCACTTCACTGTACCTCACTTCACTTTATAGACTGCTTTGTGTTGCATCTCGTTGGACAATTGTTAATATAGACCAGCGATGCACGGAACAATAAAAAAATCACAACACACAGTTCAGGGAAGAATCGAACTTATTCATGCTTAGAGCGGAATTACTTGAATAATTGTTTGCACCAATTACGTAGGACGAGACATTCGAACCTAAATAATTTTTGCATTAGGACTGGCGGGGGAAAAAATGGTTTTTGGAAGATCAGTGAATGAATGGTCGGACCAAATTTCTGAGCCAGAACGAACCAATGGGACCTAAACTAGGTTAAGACGAAGATAATGGTGATGGCAGTGACGATTATATTGACAGAGACGTCTCGAAATCAACAAAAGGAGAGTGGCAGTCGTGTAGGCAAATGTATTTGCAGGTGAAAATAAAGTTACTACATTTGGTAGGCTTCTTTTTTTTTTTTTTGTTCTCAGAACGCCGCTTGCTGGCTGTTCCCCGTCTGTGATTGTGAAGGGTGGAGCAGAATCTTGATTTATCGCGATTTTTGTTTCCAGCCAGCCTGAGCAAGCTTCTTGCGACTCAGCACATCTTTTGCTCAGACATGACGGATTCTTCTTGCAAGGCGGAAAATTGAAAAATTTCCTAAATCCCCCCCTCCTTCGCCATTCTTTCCCTTTTAGGATTTACTACGGTGTTCTTTCTGGGATACGATTGAGGGGAAAGGAGGGTTTTGAATATCGAGAGTGTGCAGGGACTGAAGGCAGGCAACGCCTTAAGCTGTCTTACTTACTGCATTGAAACCACGTCATCACCGTTGACAAGAATATGGGCTCATATTGAACACTTGAATTGCAAAGGCATATATTTGTCAGTAAGGGATTTACAGTTTTGATGGCCATAATACTGAATGGCGGCGTACGTCAGAGTGTAACCTGGCAGGTGAGTAGTAAGCGTTTGAAGAACATTCTGCTTCCTACTTGCTGTCTGAAATACCGGGATGCAGATAAGTCCTTAGCCCGACCAGGAAGGAAACAAGCTCGGAAGCATGTCAGGGACGCGCGCGATTTCAGTAAAATCGAGACCCGAGATATCATCAAGTTTCTTTTTCCTGCTAGGGCAAGACGCCGAAGGAAATTCACGCCATTCTGACAGAAACATTAGCTTGTTTCTTTCGTGGTCGGGCTAAGGACTTATCAGCACCCTGTATAAACTGTACTCCTGCGAAATTTAAACCTTGTTTAAGTAACATTTATGGAGAGATAAGACAGTATGGCAGGCAAAAAGAAAGAGGCTGTATGTTGATCCAAAATTTTGGTAACTCGACTTAACAGTGTTATAAGAAAGAAACCTATACTGTTATTATAACTGTCAAATATAACAAATAATTTACTTCGCATAAAAATGCAGGGGTTCGACTGTGGAAGTAGATATACGAGGCCTATAACTTGTCTGTAGGTTATAAGACTTAGAATCTCAGTATCGGTGTGCATCTAGGTTTTAAAGACGACTAAGCCCCTGTTCATACATACATATATACGTACGCGGGGCGGCTGATAAGTAATGCACACAGTGTAATATTTAGAAAAAGAGACCACGTATTTAATCAAAAGAAGGTAGGAAGTAAAGTACAATATTTTAGCTACAAATTGACGTACTTATTTTTCGACATAGTCGCCTTGTCGTTCAATACATTTTTCCCAACGTAAAACAAGTTTAGGCATGTCGTCAATGAAGAATTCAGAAGTTCTTTGTTTGATCCACGACGTTACAGCTTGCTTCACTTCATCATCTGAGGTGAAATGAGTCCCTTGAGATCCCTCTTGAGGTGAGGAAAGAAATGGAAATCTCTTCGCGCCAAGTCAGGGCTGTAGCGCGGATGGGAGAGAACCTCAAACTTCAGCGTCAACTTCCGGCGTCAACATGCGTGGCACCCAACGAGAACAGAATTTTGTGTAGCCAAGTAAACCAATGATATAGTCCATTCTTTCTTTACACATTCCAAGCCTACTTGCTATCTGCTTCTGGGTGATACGGCGGTCATGCTTGATCAGTTCATCAACCTGTTTTTGATGCTTTTCATCTGTCACGGAAACCGGCCTTCCACTGAGAGATTGGTCAACAATATTGGCACGACCTGGTTCACATTCACGAAATTTAATGGCCCAACGATTTACTGTAGTTCTTTTAACAGTGTTTTCACCATACATCGCCTGTAAACGGCGATGAATTTCAGTTGACGTTACGTTTTCAGCACTTAAAAATTCAGTCACCGCACGTTGCTTCAATCTCGTTGACATACCACCATAACACGACTCCATGCTAAGACGCACTGTTTTAGAACCGGTGTAGACAAAGGAATGACTTTGCACCACTATGCAGGAGGGTTGTGGCTACAAGGACACACGGCGCGCATTTCGCTAATTTGCTCCGTTAGCAAAATATTTCCCAGTGTGCATTACGTATCAGCCGTAACTCTTACATATTTATACGTGAGAGTTTATTTTCCGGAATGACCGTTTAATTGCATGACTCTTCGTCAGCGAGAGATTATCTTTAATATTAAAGTGAAAAATTACGCCCTTTAGACCCCTAGCTCTTGACTCCCATGATTCAGGCTTTTACAAGTCTCTGCTTGATATATTTATTGCAACAGAAACTTTGTACTCTTCCTTAGAGTGAGGGCTGGACTGGAAGGGAATGTTAAGCAGTTGCTTAGAAAGGCAAGGGAGGATGCATGCATGGATGTGTCGAAGTATGCAAGCGTGAAGCTGATCGAAGCGATTTAGAAAACACGAGTGTGTACTTACTTACTTACTCCATGGTGCAGAGTCCTTCTTCAGAAGCTAACTGGTTTGCAGCTAGTCAAGAAATTCCCCGCATCTCACGGAACCCCAACGTTCATTACCACACTCACAAGCGTCCGCCACCTGTCTCTATCCTGGGCCAGCCCAATCCAGTCCATATACCCACATCCCACCTCCTGGAGATCAATCATAATATTATTCACCCATCTATGCCTAGGTCTCCCCAGTTGTCTCCTTCCCTCCGGTTTCCACACCAAGAACCTATACACCCCCCTCTCCTCACCTATACGCGCCACATGCCCAGCCCATCCCATCCCATTCTTGTCGATTTTATCACCCGCACAATATTGGGTGAGGAGTACAAATCATTTAGTTCCTCGTTATGCAATCTCACAAAAATACATGTTGACTGCGACATAAAAACGAACTTGCTAATTCTATCTACGGATATAACTCCTTTTCATTATGATATGATATGATATGATGTGATATACGATACGATGTGTTTGTTAACTGCAATTGGGTTGACTCTCGGTGACAGCAGCACAGTACACATTTACACACAAACAATACATAGAACAACACAATTAACAACAAGAACAACACAATTAACGACAGAACAACACAATTAAAAACCTAATTGCGAAGAATGCGGGCCGTGCCACGTCTTTGCAAGTTATAACCCGTCATTTGCCTTACAATTGAGGAGAAAGCGCGGAAAAACCTCAGTCAGCTAAAGAATCTCATTCACACGAAACACAATTACTGCTACAGTATGTGGCTCTTAACTAAGAGCTAAATGTGTAATTGTGCAATTATTTCATATAGCGTGTCGGTCGTTGTCCTCCCAGCAATGGAAATGCTATGTGACTTATGTAATATTCTAGGAGTTATTTCGTAAAACTGACCTTAGAATTAAGTACGGTAGCCGTATGAGTGAAATACAGCCATTTCTGCTGTAATGCTTTAGTTGCGCCTTTGTAACACCTCGCGTTACACAAAACCGCCTGACAAAATTAGGTTTAGGGCAGAACAGATTTTATCCATCACCTGTACCGTGCCTTTATACCAATCGCTATTCCCGCCCAACAGCCGACACAACTACACGACAGTTCAATTTATACCAACAACTTTCACGTAGTCAGCAACCGAGTTATTAACTTATCACGCGTCATAACAGAATTGACACCCTTTAAACGCCGGTTAAATCCCACTTGCCATTTGCTGGCATTATTAGGAACTCACAATATTTTTCACATTAGCAGGATAAGGGTTAAAGTATGTAGTTCAACCTGCAAACTGCCAATAGTATTCTTCCACCATATTCGTCTCATTGCGCTTACATTCCATTAAGGAGCAATCCGGAGGGGTTCAAATATTTTATTCTTTCAGTTACCTTCTAATTATTAAAAACTGCCTAACTTGAAACTGCTTAAGTCGGGGAGTGCCTGTTCATGGATTCGTGAGATTGTAGCAGATCGTGGGATATTCGAGGAATTTCCGTCATTGTGTGGAATTTAAGATGATACATACACACACACATATATATAATTTGTCTCGTGTGTGGGCATTGCTTTTTTTTACCTTAGATGCCGGACTGCTGGCTAGAAGTCAGTATTCGGAAGGTCCTGCGACCGGCCACCTCGACACAGGTTTTTCTTGGTTTCCCTGTGCCTAAAAGCAAATGCTGAGATGGTTCCCAA
>Ga0123355_10016551_pt1 | contig 11626 bp, 12 predicted proteins | sample TergutEmb28metaG_3_FD_89872 | JGI IMG/M metagenome (GOLD analysis project Ga0123355, IMG submission 89872) | Embiratermes neotenicus P1 segment gut microbial communities from Petit-Saut dam, French Guiana - Emb289 P1 | ecosystem: Host-associated > Arthropoda: Insects > Digestive system > Gut ...
AGCCGAACTGGAATATCTAGAGGCTATTGAAATAGCTATTCAAGCACAGATTGAAGCGTTAGGAACAACGGAAATTGAAGCACAAATCGCCTATGCTGAGGCAAATCGCGAGTATATTGATGAATTGCTTGATTCAATTGAAGAGAATGATATTTTAAAATTGTCAGCTGATATTAGTAGGTTTGCCATATTAACATTGAAGCTTGGTATGGCTGAAGCAAAGTTTAATTTGGATTGGTTTGAAAATTTAAGGAAAGAATTAGTTGAAGAATTGGATTGAATTACATATGAAGATCGCCTATATGACGCAATTGATACGGATGAAATGGGAATTCCAGTCGTGATTAAAGATAAATATACAAATTGTTTTCGTTGTATTCATCGATGCCCAACACAAGCTTTGTAAAAAAAAACATAAAAAGAGGCTGAAATACTAACATTTTGCACAATATTAGTATTTATTTTGAACTTGCATGAAACTTTTTAAGCTTACTAAGCGTATTAGTGGTACAGGATGAAATGTTAAAAGTAAATTTATACTCACGTGGGAGGTAAATCACATGAAAAAAGTATATGCCTTCGGGAAAAGTTTTTTTATAATACTCACAAGTGTTTTTTTGCTATCTTCATGTGCTTTTGAGCAAACAGATCAACAAGAAAGCAGCGAAATTCAATACACGGCAATTCCTGTTTCACCAGCTTTTGATATGGAATTATTACTTGATCATGGAGGTCCTTGGGTAGTTACTACATATGGAACTGGGGAACCTCGTGGGATTTTTGCTGATAATGTTTTTCAAGCAGAGGATGGATCAAGCATGTTCTTTGCAACAGTTCCCGTTGGTTCAGGCTTTATTAGCACTAAAATTCAAGGCTTTGATCCTGCTACCGAAACGATGTACACATTACATGAAAGGTTCCTGTATGATTATATGTTTTTTATGCATGATAATGAGTTGTTTGTAGGGAAAATATCGGTGGAGTTGATGGAGTACGTGGGTACGTTTAGACCTGTACTGAATCAAGAAAACCTTTCCTTCGATTTAGTACAGGTTGATGATCAGATTATTGAGTAAGATGGATGGAGATAGAGATAATGAAAAAGTTAATTCAAATTGTTTCTGCTATAATATTATGTGTTGTACTCATAAGCTGTAGCCGAGGAACAGGTGTGGTTCGTCGCGTAGAAGTTGATATAGGCGCATCAGAGCGATTTACTGAAGAAGAGATTGAACTTGCAATGGCGGTTGTAAAAGAGCATTTTGCAAGTACGAATGATAGATGGTCAGAATTGACACATTTGTGGTATGATGAAGCAATGTCTAATGGGATTATCGAAAGGCGACAGTGGGAGGAAAGCAATACCATTATTTTGTTTTCTCACTTTATGCAAGGTCAAGGAATGGGGCAAGAACAGCAATGGATGCCCATGGATTGGGTTTTGGTTCGTGAGGATTCATCTGATACCTGGCGGTTGCTGACGTGGGGGAAAACAATATAGAACCAATGAGATAGATGAAAACGTATATGACATTTGAAAACTCCATCATAATATATGGAGTCTTTTTCTGTTGTATGGTAAAATAACTGAAGTTTGAATTAATTGGAGTTGAATGAAAAATGTTAAAAGCACCTGTTGCAGTAATTATTTTAGATGGATTCGGATTAAGAGAAGAGCACACAATGAACACTTATAGATTAGGCATAAGAAAAACAGATGTTTGTCTGACCTCATAGGGTTCTTTTTTATGTTCGACAACAAATTTCTTTGTAATAAACAGTTTACGAATTTGTGCAAAAGTAATATAATATTAAGATGTTATTTGACGAGGTGACGGAAAATGAATTTAAGGCGATTAATAGGGAATTTCATTAGAAAACGAAATCCGCTAGACATTGAGCATATCACAATACCAATTAAAGGCATTTCTTCAAATTTCACGTCATTGAGAGTTGCTCATATATCTGATGTTCATATTCCAAGATCTGCTTTTTCGCCATCTGAAATTGCGAATGCTGTAAAGAAGCAAAATCCAGATGTTATTTTTTTGACCGGAGATATGATAGACGGGAAATTGGAATTTGATGGTCCTACAGCTGCATTATTAATCAGCTTCTTGATAAAAATCGCACCGGTTTATGCTGTATCTGGGAATCATGAGCAAAATAATCGCGAATATTATAAAATTTGGAAAACAATGTTAGAGTTGCGAGGTGTTCATTTTATGGATGGTAAAACTATTCACTTTAAAAAAGATGGCGTAAACTTTATTATTGCTGGTATGAGAGACATTGATGCGAAGAAAGTTTTGAATTTCGACTTTAGCTTTTTAAGTGAAGTGGAAGTTGCTGATAATGAGTGCTACTTGCTGCTGCATCATAAACCAAATAGATGGCGTTCTTATTATCCAACGGATGCACCAGTTCCAGATGTTGTTTTTAGTGGTCATGTCCATGGTGGTCAGATTGGAATTCCTTTTACAAAAAGGGGGTTGATTGCTCCAGATCAAGGGTTATTTCCGAAGTATACATCTGGAATGTATAGGTATTCTGATGGTAGCTACGAGGTTGTAAGTAGGGGGTTGGCAAGTGCAACGAAGCCGATACGGGTTAATAATAAGCCCCATATACCTATTGTGGAGCTAGTGCCGAAGGGTTGAGGAAAATAAATTGGTTATAGCGTAAGTAGATGATTTATGGTATACTTGTAGAATACGTAAGAGCGATGATGAACGAGGTGATGAAATCTTAGAGGTGATGAAATCTTAAAGGCAAAGAATATTTATGTCTTGCCCTAATTATGCAAGACATACAGATGGATAAGTGGGTTGGTTACCACTCAGTTCATCACACCGCTGACCCGAGTTCAACCTTGACAGGCTTTACCATATATAGCCTAACTAGCCAGAGCTACTCGTTCGATTGAACTAATCTTTGGCTTCGCCGACATGCTATTGTCCCCCTTCAAGGTAAGTCGGTTGTTTTACACCGCATTATAGGAGCGGTGGTCGCCTTTGGTGACGCATATAAAGTGCAAGAACGTGCGCACATTAGGAGAAATGTATAATGAAATTAATTAAAACACACTTCTGGATTTTAATCTTTACCCCTTGGATTTTGATAGCTAGCTTATTTGTTGCACCGTTTATTAGTAATTTGCTCGGTGTAGAAGGCATGTATCATCAAAACGTGCTTCTTCCAACCTTCTTTTTGCCTTTATGCGTCGCATATCCCTTAATCAAGCGAGATGTGTCAGTAAAACCATACCCTTTAAAGCCTTTATCGGGTCATAGCTTGATTTGGACACTTATTATGACATTATCGTTTTTAAGTATATTTATTCTTCTCAATTTAGTGTCTGATATTCCTATGAGGGCACTTCAATCTTTCGCAGGCTACCCTTTGTGGTTACCTGTGGTATCCTTAGGTATATTCGGAATACTTGAAGTATTTTTCTATCAAGGTGTTTTATATAGTGATTATAGAAGTCGTCATATTTCCATCTGGCACACGGCTATCATTACAGGTATATTTGCGACACTTGTCCATATGCATCCGCCCCAGTTTATGGTTGTGATGCTCATTCAAAAAGTTTTATGGGTATTTATCATCTACTGGACGAAGTCGTTATGGTCGCCAATTTTAATGAATATTTTAATATTTCCAGTCATGACTGCTTTCTTTTTTGAGATTGTCACAACTGAAAATCAAGCCTTATTCCAGATTATCTTTGGTGTGTTATCCCTGATTTCGATTGTGATGATACCTCTTGGTTTAAAGAACATGAAAACAAGATATGAAAGGCTAAACAAAAATGAAATTGAAAATGCTTCACAAAAATCATCAACCTCGCCATTTAATTGGCTTTTCTGGGTGTTAACAGTTTTTTGGGTGGGGTTATATATCTACCAATACCTTGTGCTTACGATAAGACCATAGCTTGTTTTAGAGTTTTAAAATTACCCAACATACAAGAAGTAGGTGAGTGTAATGACAAAAGTAATCCGCTGGGGAATGATAGGATGCGGTGCTGTAACAGAAGTAAAAAGTGGACCAGGGTTTTATAAAGCAAGAAATTCTATGCTTTACGGTGTCACAAATCAAACTTATGAAAAAGCAGTTGATTATGCGAAACGTCATGGTGTTTGCAAAGTTTATTTGAATATTGATGAGATGATTGCTGATGGAAAGATTGATGCGATTTACATTGCAACACCACCCGGAGCTAATAAAGAGTATGCGCTAAAATGTGCTGAAGCAAAAATTCCTTGCTATATTGAGAAGCCAGTTGCAATGAATTACCATGAGCATCTAGAAATGATGCAAGCATTTGAAAAGACAGATACAAAAGCTTTTGCTGCTTACTATCGACGTGGACACGAGCGCTTTAAGAAGGCGCGCGAACTTTTAAAAGCAGGAGCAATCGGAGATATTCGTTTTGTTCATCTTAGCTTGTATCGACAAGCAAATGAAAATGAAAAACAAAATCAATCATGGCGTGTGCAACCCCTGATTTCTGGCGGTGGTATTTTTCTGGATGTTGGCGTTCATCAATTGGATATTATGGATTTTTTGATTGGGAAAATAAGCGATGTCAAGTCCTTTTCAAAAAATTCTGGAGGCTTTTATGAGCCAGAAGATACCATCAGTGCAGCATTTGTTTTTGAAAATGATGTTCAGATGACAGCTGATTGGTGCTTTGTAGCAGGTATTAGTAAGGATGAAATCGAAATCGTTGGTTCTTTAGGACGAATGACTTTATCGTGCTTTGGAACAGATTCGATTGTTGTTGAAACTTTAAATGGAAAAGAGGAATTTTCACTTGAAAAGCCAGAACATGTTCAGCAACCACTGATTCAAACTATTGTTGATGAGCTAAATGGAGAAGGGGAATGTCCAAGCACTTTAAAGACGGCGCTTCATACAGCTTGGGTTTGCGAAAAAATTTACCAATTTTAAATGGTTATTTTTAACATTAATCAAATTGACTTGCAACAAAGTCACCAAAATTCTCATCAATATTAACGATCATTTCCATTAATTCCTCACTTGAGCATGTAAGTTCACCTGTGACCCATTTTTCTATTATTGCCATACTTCCCGAAAAAACAAATAACCAGTAGTATTCTAGTTGTTCATCTGTTGCGTTGATATTGTATTGTTTTCTCAAGTATTCTAAATGTGACTCGCGAAGTAATTCGGTAATTCGATTGGTAAATGATTTACTGACACTTCCGCCAAAAAATAGTTTACTAATTTGCCTGTTATCAGTGATATATTTTAATATCAGCTCGAAAAAAATTTTTGGTTCAAAAGCATCATCAGCCCATACAATTGAACTTATTTCTTTAATGGCAACATCTTCCATATGATCATATAAATCATAGATATCTTCAAAATTTGCATAGAAAGTTGAACGATGAATATCCACTTTTTCGGTTAATTCCTTTACCGTAATTTGTTGGATATTTTTTTCAACTAAAAGCTCAGCTAATCCAACCCTCAGAGCACGCTTTGTTTTTCTAACTCGTCTATCTTCACTCATAAATTTTCTCCTTATCCGACAGTATTTCTGGATATGTCTATTAAACGACAATCTCACTGTATATTAACCATTGATTAATGGACACATGTCTATTATAATATAAAGTGTCGGAAAATACAAGGAGGTTTTATGATGATTTATAAGCAAGCAACTAGAAATGAGTTAGAAAATGTTGCAAAATCAATGGCGGTAGCTTTTATAGATTATCCTTTCATTATGTCACATTCTTTCTTCAAGCATAACTTCAAAAATGATGAAGACGCATTACACTTTTTAGAAGAGATGTGCTTCATCTATGTGAGAGCTATTTTTAATAAAGTTACCATCTGGCTAGATATGGAACAAAATAAGATTAGAGGATTAGCTATTCTGAGTAAAGTTGAAAATATGGAAGTTTCTATCGGTGATTTAATGGTTGGCGGTTTAATTCAATTTTTGCCACGACTTTGCAAAAAATATGCACTGAGATTTATTAAGTTTTTCTTAAAAGGTGCAGCTGTATTAAGCCCTGAATTTATTGATTCAGAGGCATGGTATCTTCATATTTTCGCGATTAATCCTAACTATCAAGGCAAGCAAGTAGGTTCGAAACTGATGAATGAATGTCTCTTTCCTTACATTAGAAATCAGCAGGGAAGTTGTTTAGCGACATCTACTAATACAGAACTGGCTTTAAAGTTTTATACTAAAAACGGCTTCGAATTGCTTGCCAAAGAGCAACTTTCTTGTCATGGAACAGGCAATATTGATAAATTTATTATTCGCCATACATTTGAAATGGAAGGTGAATTCAATGAATATTCTTGTTATTAACGGTCACCCTGATGCTAAAAGTTATGTATCAGCATTATTTGAAGCATATGTGGACAACATTGATCAAGATAAGCATGAGTTAGAAGTATTAGAATTAGGGAAGATGAGCTTTGATCCTGTTTTGCGTTTTGGTTATCGCAAACGGATGGATTTAAACGCTGAAGTTGAAAAGTCACAAGCCTTGCTAAAGTGGGCGGATCATTTTGTTTTCTTTTATCCGATTTGGTTTGAAACTGTTCCGAGTTTGTTAAAAGGGTGGTTTGAACGTGTTCTTACACCTGGTATTGCTTATAACATGAATGGCTATCGTATCCAGAAGCACTTAAAAGGTAAAACCGCACATCTTGTTTTTACAAGCATTTCGCCGATTAGCTATCAAATATTAAAAGGAAATATTGAACTTAAAACAATCAAACGGACACTTTCTTTTTGCGGAATCAAAGTCAAGACGGTCGACCGATTGGGACATTATGTTGTTGGTAAACATGAAAATGAAACGAAGCGTCGTGCCTTTATTAACCATATTAGGTTGCGAGCTATGAAATTGTAAGGGAGAAACCATCTTGGAGTTTATCCCAATGATATTCTTCATTAGGAGGTTTAATAATGAAACAAGATATTTTAATTGTTGGCGGTTATGGTGCAGTTGGTAAACATGTTGTAATGGAACTTATCAAAACATGTCCAGAGAAGCTCATTATTGCAGGTAGAAACATAGGCAAAGCCGAAAACTTTGTAAAAACAACAGGTCACTCATTAAGAACGATGGAGCTGGACGTTTATGATCTTCATCAGTTGGCTAAAAGTTTAACAACTGTACAAAGCGTTGTCATGTGTCTTGGATTAACAGATACTAAATTTGCAGAAGCTTGCATCGACAATGGTGTCAATTATATTGATATTTCAGCATCAAATGAAATCCCGAGTCAGATAAAACTGCTTGAAAGGAAGGCGATCCAAAATGGAGTCACGTGTATATTAGGGGTTGGAATTGCACCTGGGCTCTCTACGTTGCTTGCAAAAAAAGTGACAGATGAGATGGAACAGGTCACACAACTTGATTTCACATTGATGCTAGGATTAGGTGAGCAACATGGAACAGATGGTGTCAAATGGTTTTTAGAGAATCTTAAAACTGATTTTCAAGTTAATGACCTTATGATGCAACCCTTCATAAATATGTTTCAAGCAAACTTTCCAAAACCAATTGGTCTGCGAAAAGCTTATTCTTTCAACTTAGGTGACGGGCAAATCATGTCAGAAACATTAAACATATCTCATGTTCATACTTATTTTTGTTATGATTCGAGAATGATGACAGGTTTGGTTCATGTGTTAAAAAAAGGAAAATTTCTGAACATATTAAAAAAACCAAAAATCTTCAATTTATTCTTGAAAATCTTTAGTTCTGAGGCGATGAGCAAAAATAGTAAACTATCAGATGCAATTGGGCTTCACGTTAAAGCAACTGGCTTAAGAGAAGAAAAATCTGTTACTTACTATGGTAATATCGTGGGGAATAATAGCTCATCTTTGACAGGAAAAGTCGCTGCAATTGTGGCACAGCAACTGCAGCAGATGCTTTATCCTGCAGGTGTTTACTACCTTAATGAAGTGATGGATTTAGATGAAGTTGCAACTGAGTTAGAATTAGAGTTTAACGTAAAAAAGGAAGAGAGGTAGTTCGAAAAAATGAGCTATTTCCTTCCTTTTCTGCACTGTCAGTGAATTAGAAAAATATTTTAGACTCTAATGTCAAAGATTTTTCTACTATTATTCACATTGATCCATTCTTGCTGTCGTTGTTTATTTTGTCTAAAATCAAAAGTTAATAGATAACCCTCATTCAAACTCAATTTATCCATATAGCCAAGGAGCTGCTTGTATCCATCACCATGCCTTTTTTCACCACGCCAGATTTTAGTCTCAACAATAAATTGCTTACCTTGATAAACAGCAACAATATCCATTGAACGACCATCAACGATCCCACTCTCAATTTGTGTAAAGCCATCACCATTCAAAATAGGACTGATAAATAATAAAAATAATTGACGGGCTTCTCGTTCAAGAAAATCAATATCTTTATCGCTATAATACTGATGATAATATTTAGCAAACTTTTCCAAACAGGTTTGCATGTTAAACTTGCCATTTGCAATGATGCCTTCTTCATCAGCATGTGCAATTGGATTTGCAAGTATTTTTTCACGTAAATTCTTGTTAATGAAATAATTAGTCAGACAAATCTCAAAGATTTTGTTAGCTATTTTCACACGGCTTCTAACTTCTTTAAAATAGCCATACCTAACACCTAAGCTGACAAATGGATCATGGATGTTAAATGGCAACCTCGTCTCAACCATTAAAAGATGATAAACCAAATTGGAAAGTTCTTCATTACTTGTCAAATTTTTTATTAAGCTTTGAAACAGGGGACTATCTTCTTTCAACACTAATTTAACTGCTTGTCTAACTCCTGTACATGTCCATGCGTTATTTAGCTTTTCATCAATATACTTGCAAATACTAGACACCAAGACAGGGTAACCACTAGTAAACTGGTAAATTTCTTCCGCAATCTTTGTAATGTTCATTCCAGTTTGATGATCTAACTCATATGCTTTAAGCATTGTTTCAATTTCTAATGCCGAAAATGACATTTCTACTTCAAAATTAACAGCAATATTCCAGGGCGAATTGAAAATAGCTGTTTCAGCCTGCGCAGGTGTATGAAAACCTTCTTGGATCAGCCTTTGCTTAATGTTTCTAATATCATACACACCAGCTAAAATCACACTATGAAATGTAAAGTCAACACCCTCATCTCTAACCAGGAATAGTTCTCTAAGCAGTCCTAAAAAAGATAAAAATACAAAATTATTGCTCATTTGATCAACTTCATCAATCATTAAGACAAGGTTTTTGCCCTCACACATCTTCGAAATATGCCCTGATAGCTGGGTAAAACTTTTTACTTCTGGGTTATACCATTCTTCTCTATAAGCTTCGTCTACAGAAGTAAGGCGCAACGCTTTGTAAATCATCTCCAATAACATTTGACAAAACGCATCAGAATCTGAAAATTCTTCCTTCCCTTTCCCTTGAAAACTAAGTGAAATCACGATATACTCATTAGCTAAAAATCGGCGTAGCATCGACAGTGTCGTTGTTTTCCCATATTGACGCCCACGATTAATTGTAAAATACTTTTCTTTTACCACTAGTGTTTTGATTTGCTCTAGTTTATTTGTTATATCCACCATATAATGCTTGCGTGGAACACAGATTCCTGTTACATTAAACTCACGCATTAAATTTAACCTCCCTACTCCTACAGTGTAAAATCAACTCCTCTCATTATATCACACAAATGCTGCTATCTCTAGTGTAAGACAGGAATACTATTTCACAATGAAAAAAAAGATTTTGGGGTTTTGAAAGAGCTTTATTGGGAATTGGTTTCCGTGTTTTAGTATGGCGTAAGTAGGTGGAATGTGATATACTTATAGAAATAATCATGTAAGGGAGATGTGGCTGTAGCTGCACACTTCACCGAAAAGGAGATGTAAAGATGAGTATAAATGTTGAAACATTACAAGCAAGAAGGAAAAACTTGATGGATGGGATGTGTGATGGTAGTATTGCAGTGATTTTATCTGGAAATTTGCTTGCCCGTACAGGAGATCAGTTCCATGATTTTGTTGTCTGGCGTAATTTTTTCTATTTAACGAATATTAATCGTGCTAATTTCGCTTTAGTACTGGTTAAATCAAACGAAGGCACGCGTGAATTGCTATTCATTGATGAAGTGTCGGAACTTGAGGAAAAATGGTCGGGACATCGCATGAAGAAGGATGAAGCGAGTAGGGTATCAGGTATTAAGGAAGCATCTATTCATGGAATGCCTGATTTGCAAAAGACCCTAGGTAGCTATATGATGAATGAGGGAATCTGTCAGGGATATTTTGATTTAGAGCGCATAACTTATCAGCACTTAGATACTGAACAAGTTGTATTTGCCAAAGAATTCCAAGCCAAATACCCTTCTATTCAGTTGAATAACCTATATCCAACCCTTGCAAAGATGCGTCAAGTAAAATCAGCTGAAGAAGTTGAGAATTTGCGCATGGCAATTGAAAAAACCCGTCTTGGAATTGAAGCGATGATGAAAGCATCAAATCCAGACATGTTCGAGTACGAATTCGAAGCACATTATGACTTTGCTGTTAAACTTGCTGGGGTGCAGGAGCGGGCGTTCCATACAATCGCAGCTTCAGGTGTTAATGCAACAGTTTTACATTATGATACCAACAATTCGCAGGCATTAGATGGCGATTTAATCCTATTTGACCTTGGCTGTGCTTGGAATCATTATTCAGCTGATATTACACGTACCTTCCCAGTAAACGGGAAATTTACGAAGCGGCAGAAAGAAGTATACAGTGCGGTACTTGATGTAGAGAAAACTGTTATCCGCGCGATTAAGCCTGGGGTTAAGATGTCGGAGCTAAATAAGTTAGCACGTGAATTATTGGCTGATAAATGTCGCGAGCTTGGATTAATTGGTGATAATGATGACGATGTGAAAAAGTATTACTATCATAGCATTGGACATTCGTTGGGACTTGATACGCACGATGTAGGTGGTCGTGAGTTTGTATTAGAAGCTGGAATGGTGATTACGATTGAGCCAGGATTGTATATCGAAGCGGAGCAGGTGGGCGTTCGTATCGAGGATAATATTCTTGTAACGGAAGATGGGTATGAGAATTTGTCGGCTGCGATTATTAAGGAAGTTGATGAGATTGAAGCTTTTATGGTGAGGTAGGGATTGGAGCTTAATATGAACAAAAAAAAGAAAACGATTATCATACTCGTGATCCTTATATTTGCTTTTGGTGTAGGCTATCGTGTATGGTCTGATTATAGAGCAGCCAGGCGAGATTTTAGAAATTTTGAGGAGATAATGAGGGCTGAACGTGTACACCTCGCTAGAGAGAGCTTTCATTTGGCCGGAACTGCTACAATATACACGAATAATACTTCATATACAATCGAACTTGCTGCTGATAGGGTATCTAGTGTCGAGATGCTGGGTACACTTGAAGAGATTTTAGTGCAAGGAAATTGGATTACCTCTATTTCATATGAGCTAATACCTACTGATGAAACTTTCGTTGTTTTAGAGGATTTGAATCATATTATAGATGAGTTCATGCAAGCAGGAGGTATGATTGAAACTGAGAACGGCCTTGAGCTTGTAAC
>Ga0123355_10016552_pt1 | contig 11626 bp, 11 predicted proteins | sample TergutEmb28metaG_3_FD_89872 | JGI IMG/M metagenome (GOLD analysis project Ga0123355, IMG submission 89872) | Embiratermes neotenicus P1 segment gut microbial communities from Petit-Saut dam, French Guiana - Emb289 P1 | ecosystem: Host-associated > Arthropoda: Insects > Digestive system > Gut ...
GGTACCATCCGCACCGTACACACGACCTACGCAGCGGCTCTCAAGACCACCATCCATCCAAAAACTCGGTGCAGAAAACCATACGCTGCAACTCAACATCTAATGCTCCTGATGATGGGCGTATGTACCCGACACATGTCGAGCTAAGAATACGTCAATAAAATTACCTAGTTGCATCAAGTTGACATTTCATTTTATTTCTTGTTATGAGTTGGAAGTCCGCTGTCCGTTGGAAAAGTAATTCCTTACGGCTTGTGAAGAAGCGTCTTGTCATTTGTCATGAATCCTAGAGACGGGGGTAATCCACTACTTTAAAGACTCCAGGGACGGACCCTTTCGTTCACGGATGTTAGAAAATATTTAATTTAAATTTTAGTATAATACACGAATTTCAACAAAATTGTAAAATTGAGATCTCAATTCTAAACATAATTAAGATTGTACAAATCTCCTTTTATGTGTTTTGTATCGCTGGCCCGAAGGTGAACATTGGAATTTGAAACATCTTGCCCCATTACAAATATAACATCTACTATTGTGTTGCAGGAATTTAATTTCTTTGTTGTAAATCTAACACGAAGGGACGACAAATGTAAAAATGACAATAGTGTCAGAATAGACGACTTCGGAGATTAACCACTCGACCACAACTTCTAACGCAACTCTGCCTGATATAACGAATTAGTTTTCCTAATATATAGGCCCACATTTGGTTTCGAGAATTTTTTGTTACTGAGGGGAGAAGGACTTCTGAAATTTGAAGTTTACCTTTATTCATGGGAGACTGTAAATTTTCGTTAAGTTGCATGTCTTGCCAAGAAAAGTAGGAGTTAAGTTACAAATAATTTCGCGAACTAGTGGCCCAGGAATATATGACTGTGACTGTCATGTTCTTCGTGAGACACTGACCAGAAAAAGGCGGTTAGTAAACGCATAAGTATTAGAGTATTTGAGACAACAACGGTCGAGCAGCCGAAGAGACTGATATAAATATACGAACGAAAAGATGGAAGGATGCTCTAGATAGAACGCTTGACGGAACGTAGCTGAAGAAAGCATAGAACAGGGGTCCATAAATTTCACAAAAATCTAGGAGTCATTCCAAATTCTTAGCGCCAGAATGGTGACGTAAGACAGGTTCCATACTGAGTGTCCACAGCTGTAGAGTGGTCTGCGTTTCTTCCTGATATCTGGAGGTTTCTGTTCGGTGCATGTGAATCGACACAAATTTTGGCATTTAAGGTAAAAACCTGCTAGAAATGCGCTGAAAATATTAGGCCCCACCGCAGGAAAATTTCCTCGCCCAGACGACGAGGCATTCGGGATTCCAGCGCCCCTGGCATAAAATTTAAAACCTACAGAACGAAAAGCAGAAAAAGAAAGATTTGTTGGGAAGAGGACATTGAATTCGGATGGCCCTTAATTTATGTAATTCATGAAGACAAGATGAAGACAGCAAGTGGTTTCGTTTCATTTTTATTCTTTGTTTAGTTTTCACAACCGAGTACATGCATTGTGTTTGTAGGTTCAGGATTTTACATTTGTCATATTTTATGCCGCTAATCAAAATAAGTAGCGGCCAAATTATCGAAATTTGGGAGCATTTAATTTCTGGTGGTCAGTTGAATGTATCATTAACGGCCATATACAAATCTTTTAGCTCCGCCGCCATTAATCAGGTCCAGAATATCATTAAGGGTAAGACCATCAAGTTTTTCATTTGCCAGGTCTATGACGATTTGAATGATGTCAGGAAGAAGAGTTGGTTTCAGCTCTTCCAAAAGATCTGGTATCATATCAGAAACGATCTCGTTGGCTAGATCGCCAAGGTCGCCTCCTCCTAGGAGACCCTCGAAGTTAACCTGGAAATAGAAAGATTTTTGCAGAAGAGGAATAATTTTCAGAGTTCTTAACTGTTAGGCAACTTCAATTTACAACACGCAAGGACCCGTCTAAGTCGGTCCCAGTGGCCGCGCGGTCTAAGGCGTAGGTCTATGGCCTCTTGTCTGCTGAGATTGTGGGTTCGAATCCCACCGGGGGCATGGATGTTTGTCTGTTGTGAGTGTTGTGTGTTGTCAGGTAGAGGTCTCTGCGGCACACTGATCACGCATCTAGAGGAGTCCTGCCGACTGTGATGCGTAGCTGTGTGTGATCTAGAAACCTCAAGAATGAGGAGGCCATGGCCCTCAACATGACTCTATTGAATGATACACCATCCTGCCGTGTTCTATGAACAGAGTCAGTTAATGTGTATGTAATTGGAAGGCTGAGTAGGAGGCGGGACTTGCCAATACAGGCGAATGCAGCTCATAAAATGACTTTAGGTTTTATGTTGTGTAACGAAGGCTATTGTAGAATGCGGACTTACTGACGGATATGTAACAGGAGAATATCATTTCCTCCCCGACGCGTGATATTGACGTAAATTTGTGAGAGACATATCGACACAGGCGAGCTACTTTACATATGTCGTTGTTGACTTCTGAGGTTCTTGCTGTGATGTACAACAGCCACGTGTCACGCATAATCTGAGATATTTTATTTTCGAAGGAGGTATTTGACCTTACAAAAACATTCGTTTCTGCTTGTATCAATATGTACTGTAGGAATATAGACACGTGAATGTCGTGGAAATATAATTGGCGTAATTGACATAAACTTGGAAAAGCATTTCTGATATAAAATTAAATTTAATGTCATCGTCAGTGTTTTTAAAATTAAATCCAAAGAGACACAAAGGCTATATTATGTTATATTAAATATTACGCACATTTTACAGTAAAGTTGTGTCTTGTTTTCTAGTGTTAATGCTGTTTATTACTTGTATTAACGCAATGATACAGCACTGAATATTGCTTCCTCACAACTGAACTCACTTCGAAATCATGATATGAGATATTTATGCATTGCGTAATCTGCCTTTCATTGACACGTTATTGCTTGAACCAGGACTAGTATAAAGGACAAGACCAGTTGCTAAATACGCAACAATTCCGAATTTCCAGTAGCGGATATAATTGTGTTTTGCAAAAGAAAATTAAACAAGGGTTTCTAACACTGTTCATAGTGTAGTGTATGTATTCAGCCTTAGATTTATGTTAATATTTTATCGTTAATGGAGCTTCAATTCATATTAAAAGTAAACTAATAGATTAGAGACAACATAAATTCCGGATGTACTTACTTTTACCGATGTTAGATTTATGTCCACAACCAACGTCTTGATGTAAAGGAAAGAATTATTGGAGCCTAGCGTAACTGTGCCAGCTAGAGACAGACCTTGCACGGAAACACTGCAAACCAACATCGATACACACACTTTTAATTGCAGTGGCCTAATATGTTGATATTTGTTATTAATTTTAGGAGTTGGTATTCGTTGTTCTGTGTGTTTAAAAAGGAGGCAAGTGCATAGCAATACGATTTGATGTTCTGACAAAGGTGCTGATAAAATTCAAATATTTTGATTAACGTTATACAGTACACGTCAGCACAATCTTTTTTATTCTTAAGCACTATAAAGAAGGCTATATGTTTCGACTAAATGTTAGTCATCTTCAGGCCTATACAATATTTTCGTTACCAGATGCTTTGCACACTTTGTGATCCCATAGTGTTTACAATTGTGGAACACATCTAATTAAAACTTTCTAAAAAGGTCTTGATTTTGTTTATAAAATGTGTTTTTTTACAGATTGTGTCTAAATAATAAAATATTTTAACTTTCTCCCTTAACGGTGCGTTGATGATGACCGGATATTCAACTGTGAATCCCGTTGTCGTATTATGGCTGATGTTGCAAAAATCAAGAGAACGATACTGGTCGAAAAACACACCAAATAAAAAAAAACTAGACGTGCCCCAACATTAACGGAGGATGTGAAGTTATTCTGAAAGCTGAAACTGCATTGTGCAAATAACTGTACTTTCTGACGAGAAGTTTTGTGCTTAGCTTCTTTTGGATGATGCAGTACTTACGACGAGGATATCAGGGACGATAATTTAATAATTTTGCACTTTCATGATCTATTTATATTCGCAACTGCAACTGGTGCAAAGTGCGATGTAATTCACTGTGATATAGCTGAAACCACAGTATTCACACGTTCGCCTTCTTAACATTGCTAGCCTAGGATATAGTGTTTCATATAACCTTTCTAGATTTTTTATAATTTAGCTCCATAAAAATTTACGTTTGTAGTTACATTGCTTTTTATTTATTTTCTTAAACCTGAAAGCTTTCTGTGGTGAAATATGTGTAACCATGCAATATTTCTAGTCCATACATAATTTACACTAGAATAATTCTCGCCTGAGACGTCAACATGGTCACTATGTTAGCATGATTTGTGGGAGGAGTCTATGAAGCCTCCACTTGGGGCAGAATTCAGTGGCGTTAAGCTCTTGTCCAGAACACTGGTCTGATGGTTTAAAAGTTATCAGTGGGAGGACAGACATAAGTACGTAAAGGTAACATAAGTAAGATGTAACACAGAGAAAGTAGACGAAAGATGTAAGAGTACTTACTCAAATCGGCCTTCGCCATAAACTGGCAGAAGCCCCCCAAGGTTTCCATCGAACGAGTAGTGCTCGCCTTCTGCCACAATCTCGGGAACACTAAGTCCAAAGTCAAGTCTCAAAAGCAGAAGATTCGTTTTAATGTTGTCAACTACGAAGGTGGCAATGTTCCTCACTTCAACTCCGTCAAGTTCACCTTTCAATCTACAAAGTAATCAAGACAAGTTTATTAAAAATATCCCTCTTAATTTATAATAGATACAAGATGGAGAAGGGGTTAGAAATATGATGAACAGGTAGGAAGAGCGTAAGGAGTTCTTCCTTAATGCTGAAGGTACAGAGGTCGAGACCAGTCCTTTCCCTCGCGTCTCTCAAAACACAAAACTAGAGTCCAGCCCGGTTATAACGACATAGGTTTAAACGATACTTTGTCTATAGCGTCAGATATTCTGCGGTGCCAATTAATTCCTCACTGTTAAAGGTAAAATTTTACTCCTCGGTTGAAATAATACTCGTTTATAAAGATACAAAATATTCAGTCCCACGCATGGCGTTATAACCGAATTCGGTTCTATTTGTATGTGGAAATTGCCAGGTAATATTTTTGTTCCATTCTGTCAGCCGTCGAATAACTGGGAATAAAAGTCGCAAAAACACGACAGGATGGTGTAGGTAGAAGTACGTTCTTCCTTCATCTGCACTGTAGATGAAACTAGGTTTGTTCCCGTGCTTCAGAACTCGACCTAAAAAGTATAACTGTATGGTGGCATTGCTCCTCTTATTCAAAACATTTACAAGAGTGAGGTATATTTGGTCGGACACAAGACCCGATCGACATTTTACTGTCTCTCTTTTGGATGGATGGGCAACAGAACCAGGGCTGGACAGGCCTGAAGCATGGGATAATCTCTGTTTATACTGGAAATATATTAATAGCCCTACAGTTCGTAAGCCAGCCACATTACTGTTTGAACTATCTCATAAGCTTGCGACTATTCTGTTGAATTACTACATTGGTCGTATTGCTCTTGGTTCGATATGTGTTGGAGTTTCGGTGTGGTTGGGTTGGAGTGGTATCCGTGTTGCAGGCTGAAGCCTGCAACACGGATACCAGTGTGAAACTGCGTCTTGCCTCGTATCGACACTTCGCAACGGAAAATGTCCTTCCTGCTTCGGATGACCAATCTTTCTTAGAGGGCGATGAATAATTCTCACTGTTTAAATTTACTTAACAGTCCCTGGGAAAACCCTTCAATCGAGAGATGCTGAAAAATCACGTACGGCTTAGGACCAAGAGGCTAGTAGCTTACACTGCTCTGAATTAAGGGCTTATTAAAATTGTCGGAAGAGAATTGTGGGGTTTTACAAACCTAGACCTAACGTACAAACGCCCGAACTGCACGGGATAAACATAATGTTACTGTCGCAACTAAATCGAAAAAGAACTTCGCGAATTTATAGGGTACTTTCCAATTTAGATCGAAAACACTGCAGCTTCGGTGAGCATCTGAACCTCCAATTTTTAAAGTCAAATTTTGGGATTCTTCCATGTTCGTATACACAAACGGATGATTTGACTCAGGTTCGAACCCTGTTTTCGGCCACAATATTGTGTAATTTACAAGTGTCATCTAAATTAAGTCAGTAATTTGGAATCTCTGATCTTTGCTGGTTCACTTACTGTACGGTAGTGTCCAGGTTTACGTCGAGGTCCAGATGATCAAGCTTGAAAGGATCCAGGACTGGAAAGCCAAGATCTTCCGAACCCTCGAGCAGCATTTGTCTGACTGTTGTATCCAACAGTGCTATGATTGCGTCGTCAATAGCAGCCTTGAATCCTGGAGCCAGCATCCTTCGCAATTGAGTCTCTAAAGAAACATCATCAGGAATAAATATTTTTTTTTGCTTTGATTTTTATCCGACCTTGCTATAAATCTAGTTCAGGCGGTTTGTCGCCGGTTTATTGAGGCAAAGGTCTGAGTTCAGTAATACATAGGACTTATGGTAGAAAAATGGCAAATAGGCAGGGATTTCTGTGAGCACTTCAGTGCTTTTCTGAGCCATAATTCCACCAATAATATTCAGTCGTTGATACGAACAGTAGTTATGCTTGAGACCTCACTACGAGGGACTCAGTATTACTCTCCTCTCATGATACTACGTGCTAGCACTGGAAGCAGTGTCAGTGTTACTGCAGTAATAATACAGCAGACACTGCACAAGGATTTATAATATTTTGATATTGCAAAAGACAACAAAGGACATCAAAATGAAGAAAAAACTGTCAGTCATGTTTGTACGTGAGAGATTTGTTTCTCGTAGCAACATTGATGAAGATTCTCGTCTTCTGAAATATGACACCGTGTGAAATTGTTTATATACATATATAGTAATCTGCTCAGCGTCTTTTCACTTAAAACGGGCGTCGGGCGTCTACCTGTCTGTGTTTACTGTCTTAGAACACCATTATATATGATCATTGCTGTCACTAATAGACATATTCATTTGAAGAAAAAAAAAACATAATTTTTACACGTCGTAAGCGTATGGTAAGCACATTTTAGAAGGGGTTTCCAAAGAAATAAAAGAAATTTAAGTCATGGCTATATATACATATATTTCATGTATATACCTGAAAATATTTCACGTATCTTTACTTTGAAAAATCTCCAGTTTCTTTTATAGGTTGTGTATATGATGCATATGACTGTTCAGTAGTTGTCTCTATTGCTGCATTCAGGCGATTGCTTGTAGTTATATGACCCTTTTATTTTATGTGTTGGTGACAAAAATTCGCAACTGATACCTACCGAGCAGGGCACGTGGAATACGCCTGACATGTTCTGCTGTCAGTAGCGAATTCACGCCAAGAACCAAAGAAAGTGCAAGGATCACTGCCTGCAGAAACTTCATGGTTTTGTCTTTCCTTCAATGAGTGAACTGAAAGTAAACCTGCAACAGACGGTACTGGAATTAAAGGAGATTACCTGCAGTGACTTACGCATGTAGACCGTGTTTCCTTATTTAGAAAATTTCCTGATATCAATCAGACTACAAAAAAGAGAATATCTTTTATAAATAGTACTCTAAAGTGTGTACGTACTCTTACGAAGCTAATCACATATTAGTTATCGGTTTCACATAGCACAAGCTTGAATTGTGTTCTCTGTAGTGCGTAAACATGCGAACATATAAACATATTAATACACATTAAATAACATATGAAGATCCTTACTGAAGCCTCTATTCCGTGACATATATCAAGCTGTGTGGGATATGATGTTATTGACAAACCGGATAAATTGGTATTTGAACTTTATATATATTAGGAACTGTACTGGGCCCATTTTAGGTTATTAGTTTTACCAGACACCCATCTAATTTAATCAGACTCCCTTGGATGCTGTTAGGGTTGAAACAATACTTCCCCATTTTGCTATGTTGTACGTGTTCCTTCATAAGAACTAATAGAAATTTTCGCAATAATCGCTCTGGATTTTCACAAAAGGCGTTGAAGTATTGCATTGAGCGTACTTGTTCAGAAATCTGCATCCGTCTCCTAAATTTGAACCCTCGCCTTGCCGATTACATATGTTCTCTTGTATCTGGTTGGTGAAACGTACAGGGAGACAGCTATCTTACAGCTAATTTCAGTGATTTATTATCTGTTCTTGAGATCGTATCCGGTCCGCGGCATGATTTGAACTGGTCCGAAAGTTGTATTTGTGTGTATGGTATGTCAGTTGTAGTATGAAAGATTATTTTCTAAAGTAGGCTAGATGATATTCTGCAGCTTTCTTGTCCGAGCCAGGCAAAACTTTGTCTAGGCATTACTACTCCCTCCCACTGTTTCGCTTCGCAATTTTAGAGATGCGACTACAGTTTTGGAGTCTGTCACCATACCGGCCATTAATCGGTCGGGGAGTCCCGTCACAAATTCCACTTCCTTGGACGGCAGGCATGTATGACCAAGTAGATTACTTAACATTAATTTTTCCGCGATTCTTTAATCTCTAATATCGTTCCAACTGGAAGATCATAAGGCATCTTCGATTTTAATGACACCTATAAATGTTAACCATATAACACAAATCAAGGAAATGCACAATTTTCTATATTAATATTTCATTTCTGTTGTCTCCTACATGATTAGAACCTCGTGGGTTCATCCTCAGGAAGACAGTTGTAGGTATAGTATGGTATGTTTTAAATGCATCGTCGTAGGCAGTGTGGTGGGTAGGAGAGTGTATTCGAGACTCTCCTACCCACCAGACTGCTTACACCGGTGCATGTAAAACATACCATACTGAAAATAAAACTGTCTTCCTGAGGATGAACCCACAACGTTCGAAACATGTAGAAAACAACAAAACTTAAATATTAATTTAGAAAATTGTGCATTTCGTTGGTTTTTGTTATATAACTACTTCACAATGCAAGGTGCAACAAAAAAATATTAATTAGTTTTTGGTGAGTATAGAACCTAGAACATGCTAACAATCCTTAGATTTTTACATCTTAGTGCTCCAAAAGCTCGCTGGCCTTGTACCGTAGTCACAAAACGTAAAGATTTATTCGTTGGCTTTATCGTCTTACATTATAATACTAACACTGCTTTGATTGAATGGATATAAGGCGTTTGCTTTAACAACAAAATAATTGTTATAAAATAGCTATGTGAATTTGTTTACTTGAACTTACCTGTGTGGTAGACAACTGTACATAAGCCATAAACCTGGTGTTCCTTTTATACACACAAGAACTCTGAAATACCCGAAGGATGTGGGCCGATGCATTGTTCATTGCTTTGTTTTAGAGATAAAGCAATGCATCAATCAACATCATTTTATCGAACAATTCTGCTCCGACGTCGTGATAAGGTTTATAGAATAGATTTAAATCTCGTGATTGCTGTAATCTAACAGACAATGTTAAAATACAGGTGTTATTTTCAAGAGGAATATCTTTGGCACTAACACCTGTGTAGACATTTGTTGAAGAAGTTATTCCAGAGTTCAGCGAGATTGTTTCTTAATCTCCTTAATCTCAGCATAAAATGGCATCCTTTCTCAGAACATAACATAATGTAGCTGATTCTAGTACAATCCAGATCAACTTGGTCTGGTAGACTGACTGACTAACTAACTAGCTGACTGACTAAGTAATTGACTAATTGACTAAATACCCCCCCCCCCCCGAAGGCATCCCTAATTTGACGTAGTGGTGGGGCTTGCGAGGTCATATGATCCTGAGAGCTATGCTAGCGGTAGCTTGCTACTGATAGGGTCTCCCATGCCAGACAGGTCAAAGGTGATGACCCAGACTAAAAGGGATGCCCTGGCCCTCCAGGATGGGGGATGGCAACGGGTAGGAACTCTCTTCGGTGATAGTCCTATCTCAGGGAGTAGCGACCCTGCCGTTGCGAGCTACAGGTCCTCCTGGCCCGGGAGATAGTACATGTTAAGGGCCTCCTCCTCAGGGATAAGAGGGGGGTAGACGGGAGTCCTCAGCCATGGTGAAGGCAATCCGTCTAGGCGAGAAAACCCTAGACAAATGGTGGTCCTCCAGGTTGGGGGTTTGTCGTGAGGCCAGCTCCATCACACAAGAAAACTACTTGCTAAAAAAGCTCAACGAGGAAACGCCGGACAGATGATTTTAGGACGACTAAGGCATGTTAAAAGAATGAAAAAAGAACTATTTTACATAGGAACATGGAATGTTAACACAATGCTGAAAGCCGGGAAGATGCAAGAAATTGCGGATCAAATCGTGGGCTTCCAAATACAAATAGTTGCACTCCAAGAAATAAGATGGAGAGGATATGGTATACTGAAGAATGATACAAACTCAATATATTATAGCTGTAATCCCAATACCACAGGCCAAGCAGGAATAGGATTTGTAATACAAAAATCGGCAATGAATAATATACTAAGTTTCGAAACAATTTCTGATCGTATATATAAATTAAGAATGGAAGGAAAATTTTATAATAAATTCTAATATATATATATATATATATATATATATATATATTACATATGCTCCAATGGAAGATAAAGAAGAGGACATCAAAGGGCAATTTTATGAGGAATTACAGAGGACTCAGGACAGAGTACCAAAACATGACGTAACAATCATACCATGAATGCCAAATTAGGGAAAGAAAAAGTATTTAGTCAAGTAGAAGTATTTCTCCCAACTATTGAATGTACATGAGGATAATGAAGTTAGACAGGCATAAACACACACAGTAGAACAACTAGTGCCTGAGCCAAGTGCCTTTGAGGTCGAGTTGGTTACTGGAAAGCTAAAAAATCACAAATCACCAGGTATTGATCAAATTCCAACAGAATTGATTAAAGCAGGGGGTAGGATAATTTGCTGTGCTATTCATAAACTTATTATTTCTCTTTGAAATAAGGAGAAATTGCCTGAAGAATGGAAGGAGTCGATCATAGTACCTATCTACAAGAAGGGGGATAAAACAGATTGTAATAACTACAGGGGAATATCACTATTGCCAACTACGTACAAAATTTTGTCCAACATCCTGCTCTCAAGGTTAATTCCATAAGCGGAGGAAGTTATTGGGGATCGTCAATGTGGATTCCGACGCAATTATTCAACCACTGATCATATAATCTGCATTCGTCAAATACTTGAGAAAAATGGGACTACCACGAAGCAGTGCGTCAGCTCTTTATAGACTTCAAGAAAGCTTAAGGTTCAGTTAGGAGGGAGGTCTTGTATACTATTCTAATGGAGTTTGGGGTCCCCAAGAAACTTGTAAGGCTAATAAAAATGTGTCTGACCGAAACGTATAGTAGAGCCCTGGTAGGCAAGAATTTGTCTGACATGTTTCCTATTAGGAATGGTTTGAAACAGGGAGATGCTCTATCGTCATTGCTTTTCAACTTTGCCTTGGAGTATGCCATTAGGAGGGTTCAGGTAAACAGTGCACAAGTAACAGCAACACACACCGCAACGGCGATAAAAAACTCCAAGTACCTCATCCAAAATTACTAGATGCGATTCCGCCAAACAATACAAAAACCACCTGTAACAAGATAAAGAGGAAAAAGCACCCAGCAGCAACCATAGGCAA
>Ga0123355_10016553_pt1 | contig 11626 bp, 10 predicted proteins | sample TergutEmb28metaG_3_FD_89872 | JGI IMG/M metagenome (GOLD analysis project Ga0123355, IMG submission 89872) | Embiratermes neotenicus P1 segment gut microbial communities from Petit-Saut dam, French Guiana - Emb289 P1 | ecosystem: Host-associated > Arthropoda: Insects > Digestive system > Gut ...
AAATTATACCACACTTCAATCTATGAAGCCAGTATAAAACGACAAAATGGCTATGTTAGCTATAAATTTGTTATCACAAAAAAACAGAAGTCACTCATGCACCTTCCGTTAATCATAAATCTATCCTAAATTTTTGATAAACGCCTCAATCTCTGGCGGCGTCTTACGATCCTTACTTACGAAGCGGCCAACAATCTCTCCATCAACAAACGCTAAAAATGATGGGATTCCATAAATATCTAAATCTTTACATAGTAGGATTAAATCATCACGATTAACAAATGAAAACTTCCATTCTGGAAAATTCATCTCAATCCTCGGTAAATGGGGTTTGATAAAGATACAATCCCCGCACCATTCTGCTGAAAATACAACAATATTTTTCCCATGACTAGTCACTTGATCAAATTGCTCTAACGTTTTAATGATTTCCACTCTAACCACACTCCTTCCGCTCAACAAATCGATATGCACATCTGCTATTCTACCACAAGTGATGCACAGAGCCAATACTATCTAATGCTCGGGTGTAATTATTTTTCGGGAGTAGTTCGGGAGTTTCGTACTCAATTTCGAGTCCTCATTGCTAAAAATTCCCTCAATTATGGGATAATTCCCTATTTTGAGGGAGTTTCGTACTCAATTTCGAATAAATGCCTGTTAATGATAATAACATGCTTTACTCCCGAAAAATAATTACACCCCTAATGCTCATCAGTTATAATTTCATAAAAATCAGTAGAAGTTGTATAGCGGAGACGAATCAATTCACTTGCTGTTTGGTGTCCACCGCTAGGTTTAAACGTAATTTCAATCAAATGTAACATAAAATTTGCCCTAAACTCCGCCAGATCAGTCAACCATAGCCAATTTTCAACTTCTAACTGGAAATCATTATCTGTTGTAAATATTGAAATAGGTACCCCTCTAGAGGTTTCGTTATATCCTAAATTTACCTGGACATCGGCGATAGAAATTTGACTGAAATCATTGTCTGCCCTATTGCGAAGACTTCCCCTAATTTCAACATCTTGTACAATAATATCGTCACGCTGATTTGTAACAGTCAATAATAGGAAGCCATTTCGCCGATATACAATTATTTCCAAATCTTGATCAAAATCAACCGGTGTATCTTCCCTTCTCATCGCTATACGCCCACCAGCAACTTCAACACGTAATTGATAGATCCCCCTCTCAACACGATCCAAATTAGCACTAGAAAAACTCCCACTTTCTCGTTGAAATTCATCGTTCAAATCACGACGCTCTGAGAGTAAAAAATCAACGCCAAAAAACAAAAGTGCTACTACTATCATGACTATAATAGGTTTTCGCATTTTCCATAAAAATTTCACAATTTTTTCCAAGCTAATTTCATCTACTAATTCATCCATCCTACTAAACCTCCGTTTTTTAATTCTCAAAGCCCTAGTCTTTTTCGCAATATACACTTCGGTAAAAAGCATTTAAACATATTTATTAGCAGACGCTTTTTGCCGATAATTTTTTTTTGGTACCCTTCAACTGTTTGAGAGAATGCCAACCCTCGCTTCCCCGTTAACAAATAGTATTGAAAAAGCGTTCTAACCTGAAATGCTAAAAATGCTTCTTTAGACAGGTAAGGTTCCACTCTTTTCCCCCAATTCACAGATAATTGATATTGATTATTAGATGTGATTTTCCCTGCTAAATTTTCGATATTATATCTTATCAATGGCTCCGGCAAATGGTAAAACTTTGTCTTAGCTTCCCGCAACCGTAAGCAAAAATCCCAATCTTGGTGCTTCCTCACAGTGGTATCAAAGAGAATCTCTTTTCCAAGTTGGTTAGGAAATAAAAAGCTACTTGTTTGAACACAATTATTGTCGATAAAAATATAATCCATAATATCCTGCGTCTGCCCGAATGGGGTATTTACTCGCAATTTTTCTTTTTTTTCATTGAATAGATACAAATCGGTAAAACACAAAAACCGGTCAGTGTCAACATCTTTAACAAAATCTAGCTGCTTTTCTAATTTTTGGCAGTGCCACTCATCATCTGAATCTAATAAAGCGATATACTCACCTTTGCTTTTTTCAATTCCAACATTTCGCGGCCATGTTCCGCCGGTATTTTTGGACAGCTCCATCACCTTAATACGCGGGTCGGCAATAGATTTTGCAAACTCTACTGTCCGATCAGTTGAACCATCATCAATAATAATAATTTCAAAATTTTGATACGTCTGATTTAAAACGCTCGTAACAGCTGTTATAATGTGATTTTCCCGATTATATGTTGGAATGACTACACTTACTAAAGGATTTTTCATTTTTATTTAATTCTCCTATCGAATGATATATCTTTAACAATTGTTTCATATTTCTATCTCTGCAATGTGTGATTTTTGCACGAATCCTAGCTGCTTTTGAAAATTCACGCGCTATATCATCATTTGCAAATAGTTTACAAATATAATATGCTAACATGTAAGGTGCATCCGCTTGATAGAGAAACCCTTCTTTCCCATGTTCGAGCATATCAGGAATTCCACCGACATAAGAAGCAACACAAGGAGCCCCTAAAATCATCGCTTCTCCTAAAGAATTTGGACTATTTTCAACCGAGGATGGGCAAAGAAATACATGGCTTTGCAAAAACTTCTCACATATTTCCCGTTCACCTAACATTCCGGTGAAAAAGAAATAATCTTGCAACCCCAACTCCTTTATCCGCCTTCTAATATATTTACCATAATAAGTTTCAAGCAACTTGTCCTTCATCGTTTTTATCTCAGTAACGTCTACGCCCCCTACATACACTTTCGTATGGGGAAATCGTTGCAAAATCAGCGGTAATGCTTCAACCATATAGTGCAACCCTTTGTACGAATCTCGCCCTTGACTTAAAAATATTGTATTACGCTCACAACTTCCCAACTCCCATTCATGCTGATAAAAGCTTTCTCTAAGCGTTTCATTGCAAAAATAATAATTAATTTCAGGGTTAATTTGCAGAAGATTCGCTTTATCCCAAGTCGTTCTCCCGATCACATGATCAACTTTTCTCAACGCCTCAATTTCAGAAATCCCACCTCTTTCAAATGACTTTCTTCCGAAATAGACACTATCTTTATTAAAAAAATTCCTCAACGTAAATCCATAGATCGCTTTAGCTGGTAAACCTGCATAAAAATGTTGAGCTGTTACAAATAATAACCCTTGAATCGAAACAACCGTTTTAATCCCTCTTACCCGACAGAGATTTACCATTGCTAATGTGTGGAGATATTCAGTTCCATGAATATGTACTAAATCAGGATTTACCTCTTCAAGGATTTGATCAAGATGAGGATTTTTTTCAACTAGCCCTGCTTTTCTTTTCCTGAGACGCTCAAAAGCAAAATACATTATCTTCTCACCATTAACCGATACATATCCCTTCATTTTTTTCTTAGGAAAAGCAATAAACAGCTGAACATCAGCAACAGCTGCCAACTCTTTTGAAGTGCTTACCAACCAACCACCAAAAGGGATCGGGGGTTCATCCATTAAGCTACTAGCTTCTGGTAAAGAGATATTTACTAACCACAATATTTTTTTCATCTAACTTATCGCTCCCAATGTTACTATTCAGTGCTACAGACCAATCCCCCTAAACCAAACTAAGCAACGCAAAATCCCCATAATACGGTAGTCATTTTATATTAGTATTCTGGGAGTCTTTTCATCCCAGAATACTAATATAAAATGACTACCTACATAAGCGGTAGCGCGTGCAGAATCGGAGCATAATACCTTATCCAACAACAACACAAGCTAGGCGAGGGTAAGACAAATGCCCTCCATCACAAAGAGAACGAAAACATTCCTACCCCCACTAAGCAGCCCCTCCTAATCAAATATCATACGATATTCCCAAAAACTCTGCCACATTGGATTGGTAAAAAAAGTCCGCAATCTTGCGATGTAAATTAGCATCATAAACGCAAACGTCATACTCCTTAGATATCCTCTTTCCATTTTTGCAAAAACTAATGGAATCACAATAATGATAAAAACATCAAAATACATACCTACCCTTGTAAGCATCGGGGAAATTCTGGCAATAAATGTGAATGTAGTTGCAATCAAATACAATTTCCCATAAACCATTTCTTTTTCTGTTAATTTATTGATATTTAAAACGATTAATAAGAAAAAAAACAGCGTATTGACAATCGCCCCTAACCCAAAAGTCAACCCTTCACCTGGGCCAAAATAATCCTCATATTGAGGAAAAAAAATCAAGCCAAGATCAAAGATTATCCGATACAAAGGTGTGAATAAAACGATAACGATAAAAAGGCCAAGCAGTACTTTAAACGCACCACTCACTTTCTTTTGATTTAGCATAAAATAAACTGGAATCAAAATCATGGCACTCGTATGCATTCCCGACGCTAAAATGATAAGTGATGTATATACAACAAAACTAATGATATTACTATAAACAAAGGTTATGGCAGTACTTTTATTTTGGATTCTGAACGCTTCACTGTTGACAATGAACTTAAGCCCTTTGAAATTTTTTTCGTACTTTATTTGTTTATCAGTAGGGAATAATCGAAAATCCTTTTGGCTCAAATGCACAGCTAGAATAAAAATACAAATCGCAATAGCTTGCCGTATCGCCGATAAATGAATTAAAAACAGTGATGGATTAATTAATAATAGTAATAAAGCAAACCAATAGCGATTAGCTGGCAAATTCTGCCTGATTAACAAGTGAAAGGCAATAAGATAACAGAAACTCATAATTGCAATAAGCCAGTAGAAATCGGCAATGTTTAGATTTGCAAAAACGAATAAAAAATTCCTTCTATGCCACTCAGAAACATAGCCATGTTGCATATCGCCATGGATCAAACGGTAATTATTATAATCATTTCCGAATTCATACCTTAACGCCATAAACAGAAATATGATAATAAATGAAATTAGTTGCGTTTTCGGTATTGCGATTGTCTTCCATTTAAGCAATCGAAAATTTATTAGCCTTCCGCTATCTCTTGGTAAACTAAATAACATCGCAATCGAAAATACAACAAAAAAATGGACCATTCCCGTTCCCTCACTTCCTAGGTGACACTACAAATCATTTCATAGAATAAATCTGCATTTATTTTCAAATCATGTCTAACTGCCGCTAGTTCAAGAGCATTGTTGAGGTAATGCTGTCGTAAATCTGCATCATTTAAAATCTTTACTAGTTGTTCTTGCAGTTTTTTTTTTTTTGTGCATACATACGCTACTTCATTTTCGAGCAAGTACGCTATCGAAGCAACATCAGCAGGCCCATATGCAAATAAACATACGCCGCTTCCGAGTGAATCACCAATCTTAGTTGATAATGAATACTTTGTTGATTGTTTGCTGCGCTCATCCAGCGCTTCAACATGAATCACAATAGTGCTTTTTCTTATCATATCTTTAACTTTCTCAGGAGGTAAACTTCCTTGAAAGCTAACGCCATTTTCCAAGGTTAGCTCAGATAAAATTTCTGGATCTTTTTCGATCGAATAAACATCTAAAACAAGCCCTTGTTCCTTCAAACACCGACCAATATCAATTAATGATCGCCATCGATTTAAATTCACATTCCCAATATAGGAAATTTTCACCACTTCATTTCGCTTCTCAATTTTTTGCTGAATCTCTGTCGAGCTTAAAATTGCATAGCCAGCTTTGTCAAAATAACCACCATACTTTTCAGCTAACTTATCAGTTGCCGCTGTAAAAGTAGAAAGATGAGCAAATAACTTCTCAAACTGCTTTCTGAAATCCTTCTTATTCGATTGTTCAAAAAGAGATAACTTAACTGTATTCTCTAAAAAGTAAAAATCATCTCCGAAATACACCACTAGCGGTATGCTTCTTTCTTGGGAAATGTCCAAAGCTATTTTCATCGAAAAAACATAATCTCCTGCTGCATAAAAAACAACTTCTGGATTACACTCAGCTACCCATGACATTAATTTCTTTGTCTTCCATCTTTTAATTCGCCAAAGGCGATTCCTGAAAAAATAGACATAAGGCTTTCGCCTAGCACCTATTTGATAAAAGCTTGCTTGTACCTCAGTATCTTCTCTCATCCCCATTTGCTTCGAATCTATCTTTGATTGATCAAACATCGCCCCTGGGCTTGTAAACTTAAAAATTGATTCTAACATATCAAAGTCAGTCATTCGATAATAGCTCTTACAAACATCAGCAGTAGGCACTTCATTGTGAAAATATAACTGCGCAATCTGATTTTGGTTCCAGCCAGCAAAAAAATCAAGCATCGTTTTCCCCATATTTGTCGAAGGACTTAAAACATTATGACTAACCACCAACACTCTAGGGTAAGATTTTGTGGTCAATTCACTCTCATTAACTAACACTAGCCCCATCACCTTTCCGAAAAACTACAAGCTCATGCAAGAGCCCCAAATGCTGATATTTCACCAATGACCTAACAATAAAATGAGTGATGCATACTAATGATTGGGCAACCTTGAGGTTTTGATTCTCACGATAAATCTTCCATACCCAACTAACACTTTCGAATTTATTGTAACTTAGAGAACCCTCATGTCTCCGATACTTAGCCAAATTTTCATCCAAGCCATAAGCCACATAACCTCTATTTAAAATAGTCAGCCACAACGCAAAATCCTCATGCTTTAAGGACGGCATTTCAATATCACCGATTTCCTTCCTATCAATCATAACCGTCAAACACGCAATTTTATTTTGCTTCAAAAGATCCTTATACCTTTGCTGCGGAGGCGCAGTCACCACTTTATTCAAACTCTCCCCATCTCCATCAATAATCTCATAAGCCGTATAAGAAAAATAACACCCTTTCTCTCGCATAAAATCAATTTGTTTCAACAGCTTATCAGGTGCCCACAAATCATCACTATCTAAAAATGCAATATACCGCCCCTTTGCCTTTTTAATCGCTAGATTTCTAGCCATTGCCACCCCCTGATTAGGGCTTATCTCAACCAACCTAATCCGTGCATCTTTTTCCGAAAACTCCTTGACAACACTTGACGTTTTATCGATTGAATAATCATTTATAATAATCATTTCCCAATTTTCATAAGTCTGAGCCTTTACCGACTTTATCGTTTCTGCAATTGTATTTTCAGAATTATAAGCAGGCGTAATAATCGAAACTAGATCAGTAAACATAACGCACCTCCTAATTATTTAGTAACTATTCAGCCTACAAATAAGACCACATATAAGGTAGTGATTTGGTGTTAGGTGCTAAAGCAACGCCGAAGGTCGTTGATTGCATCTAACACCAAATCACTACCTCTGTAAGGCGAAAGCCGCGCAAGGCAAGAAAATGAAACATCAGCAATGACCATAAGTGAATTCAAGAGAGATCTCAAGCTGATCACCGAAAGGTTGCTCCAAACAAATGCCTTCCATCACAAAGGGAACGCACACACCTTAACTAAGTTAATATTTATTACAAGAATAGCTATACCAAAAAATGTTCCTTTACAACCTCCCCCTAAAAACCCTAAAAATAACACCATTAAACAAATACTTAAACTCTTCTGTTCGATAAAAAAGTACAACAAAAATAAAATTAGTCAAAACAACTGTCACCACAGCTAAAATAATAAACCCGACGATACCACCCATTGTAATCCATGAAACTAAAAATCGTATAAGCATAAGGCTCAAAAGGCAAAGTAATGAATATGTTATATATCGTTTAAAGTAATCTCTAACAGGTGATTGAAACCCATATTTATACAAAACATAAGGCTCTACCCAAAAATTGGTAAGAAGTGTACTTGCTGTAGTTCCTAACAAAATCCCAACAGCTCCATAACGAACTCCTAAGAAAATAGAAACTCCTAAACTAATTATTGCTTCAAAAATTGGTTTGTGCCTAGTATACCAAAAGATTCCTAAGGTATTATGAAAGGTTATGACACTTAAGCGCATCCCTCTTAGGTAGAAATTTAAAATAATCACATAAACAGTCCAGCCATCTAGAAGGAAATTTTCTCCTAACCATACTGTGATAAATAGATTAAATAATACATATAAACAAATAGCAGAAAAGCCAAAAATCCAGAATCCTAGCAAATTAATCGCATTAAAGTTAAACCTAATTTTTTCCTTATCAGATGTTGCAGCTAAATTACCAACACTAGCACTGAATGAGTGAAATATGATGTTATAGACGATCCATAAGCCATTTATAATCAGCAAGTAATTAGAGTAAAATCCAACGACCACAAGGCTAACAAAATTTGTTAATAAAATATTATCCATTCCATTCACGACAAACCCGCCGACCTTATGCGCCATCATTGCCCGAACATTTCGAGTCAAGATTTTAACTTCCTCTTTAGGGATCTTTGCATCCTTGAAAATTTTTAAAAAGGGATATCTTTGATCAACCTTGCGTGCTAAAATAATATTCAAAGATGTCGTTGCTAAGATTTGCAGAATCAAAAAAACCAAATATTCTCGTGTTAAAACTAAGAAAATAATTTGCACAGCATTTGCTAAAACGGTAACTAGTGAGCGATAGCTTGTTATCACATATTCTTGTTGATCAGCACTCAAAATGGATTGTTTATAAATGATAAAATAACCCATAACAGCATTTAACAAGAATAAGAGATAAATGATATAGATACTTGAACTGGTTGGAATTTCCTCATTAACAACAAAAGTTAAAAAAGGTAGAATGAACAATCCTAAAAAAGCCACGACTATTCCGATAATTCTGTAGGTCTTTTTATAAACCCCCATTAGCGCCGCTACTTTTTCCTCATCTTTGCTTGCTAAAGGTTTGTATAAACTGTAAATAATTGAACTTCCTATCCCCAGTTCAGCTAGACTCAGCATCACCATGATGTTGGCAAAAAGTCCATTCAACCCGAGATATTCAACAGGTAAGTGACGTACAAACACCAGTCTTGTGATAAACGACATGATAATGACGATCCCTTGGCCGAGGATGGCATATTTTATATTTCGAAGTGAATTATCGATACGTGAAGCCATTTTTTTCCTCCCATTTTAGAAGATAAAAGAAGTTCTTTTTATTTTTCGATCACCTTTCTCCACTCTTCTGTAATCAAATCTAGAGAAAACTTCTCAACACGCTCTAAGCTTCTTTCCTGATAAAATCTTCTTAATTCATAGTCACCCATCAATCTAGCAAGCTCTTTATGCATCCCCTCAACACTGAATCTTTCTATCAATATCCCATATTTTCCTTTATCAAGAATTTCCCTAGGACCATGGTTATCAAAAGCAATTATTGGCAATCCACACTTCATTGCCTCAGTCACTACTAAACCAAATCCCTCCCAACGTGATGTTGAAACAAAAACATCTCCACTCAAATAATGCTTCACCAGCTCCTCCCCTTTTAATGCACCAACAAATTGAATCTTCGAAGCCAAACCCTTATCTTTTACAATTTGTTTAATCATTTCAGCATCCGATCCTTCACCTGCAACTCTAAATTTCCAAGCTGAAGGTGACAACTCTACTAGCTGGATAAAATAGTCCAACCCTTTTGGTTCAATTAATAATCTTCCCGTGAAGATTATTGAATTATTTGTAAGTTCACTAACCTTATCAGTGCTTAAAGTTAGTGGATTGTAGATAAAACTAGTGTTAGAATTATATCTTTTAAACAACTTTTGATCATTCTTAGTCAAACAAACAACATGATCTGCTATCCTTAATCCTTTCACATACTCAGTTAGATATAATTTTGCATAATTAGGATTAGTGAAGTATATTTCATAATCACTATGCTGCCAAGCAATCGTTTTGACACTTGGCAATTCAGCTTTTATTTTTGGAATCAAAGCTGCTAAGTCACTTTGGCAGAGGATGACACACTCAAAATCCTCTTCTCTTAATATTGAGATTAATCCCTTTAACTGATTACGATATATGCTAGATATTCGCACTTCTCGTTGCTTTAACTTGTAACACTTCAAAGCTAGCTTAAACTTTAAGTTTTCACAAAATGTGCGCTTGGCAATATTGACCTTCCTCTTACATTCCGCATTAACATCGTAAAAGAAATTATCATCCCCAGAAAAAGATATCAAAGTAACACAATAGCCCTCTAGCTTAACTAACCCTTCTGCAAGCTCAACCGCTACCCGCTGCACACCACCTAATGAAAAATCATGATTAACAATCGCTATTTTCAGGCAAAACACCTCCTCTTATAACTGCTCAATATAACTGCTCAATTGCTCAGTGCTGCAGATCAGTCTCCCAAGCACTAAACTAGGGAACGCAAAATCTCCCATATGCGGCTGTTATTTTATCACGATAGCGTGGGAGTCTTTCCATCCCACGCTATCGTGATAAAATAACAGCCTCCGTAAGCGGTAGCGCGCGCAGAATCGGGGCATTACGTGGTATCTATAAACTTAAACAAACAAGGCGAGAATAAGACAAACGCCTTCCATCACAAAGGGAACGCACACACCTTAACCAAACTTTGGAGGTAGATTCCTTAGCTTGACTGCATTGACTAAACAGTCTCCCTTATTCTATCCTCCAAAGAAACCCCTTGAAAAGCAATCGCTACTGCCCAAAAAACCCAATGAAAGAGGTGAAAGATCAAAGTGCTAGGAACTGCTGAAACGATCAGAAACCCTCCCATAATAGACAGCATTGCCTTCGAAAATGATTTGTCTATCAGATTGTCAGATTTAAAAAATTTAGAAAAATTATTTTTAAACAATTTATAATAAAGGATGAGGTATAAGGCGAAAATTACAACTCCATAGGCAACTAAGATTTCCACCCACCAGTTATGTATGTTTCGTATATTATGTAGTTGTCCCTGCCAATACTCGATGTTACCTGCACCTACTCCAAAACCGTTAGTTTCAAGCAAGAATCCAAGTCCATCTCTAATAAAAGCAATTCGAGCAGCATTTGAACCATCTAAATGGGTTGTAAGCATAAGCACTAAAATAACAACAATTGCTATGGTAGCAGTCATTAAAGAAGTTATTAATATTTTTATTGGCAGTCCATTTTTTTTATTATTGAAGTTTTTAATTTTATCAGCATTTGATAGCGCAATGAGTATGATTAATCCCAAAAATAGTCCCAATAGTACACCACGAGATTGAGTGAAAAATATTAATGCAATAGAGGATGCACATGCAATTTTATAAAAAATCTTCAGGTATACATTTTTACTACTCTCTCCGAGCGCATATAATATGAAAACTGAAAAAAATAAGAATACAGCGAAGTTGTTAGTATAATAAAAGAATGGATAACTTCTTCGATGTAATGAACCATGAATGACAGCGTCGTACCAGCCAATAACATTATGAATGATTGCAACCATTCCCATTATTTGAAAAGCTCGGAAAATATCTCTTCTAGTTCTTAAAAAAAGAGAAAAAGTTATTGTACAGAAGATCCCGACAATGAAGAAGCTAATGGCTAAGTGCCAGTCTGGAATACTCTGTACCCAGAAAAATGAAATTAAGGCATAAACGAACCAGATGCTCATCACAAAAATCGAATATCCATTTTCTTTATTAGAGAAGCATCTTAAAACATCTTTAAAAAACTTCTTA
>Ga0123355_10016554_pt1 | contig 11625 bp, 9 predicted proteins | sample TergutEmb28metaG_3_FD_89872 | JGI IMG/M metagenome (GOLD analysis project Ga0123355, IMG submission 89872) | Embiratermes neotenicus P1 segment gut microbial communities from Petit-Saut dam, French Guiana - Emb289 P1 | ecosystem: Host-associated > Arthropoda: Insects > Digestive system > Gut ...
AACAGCAGCACGTGCATTGCCATCGCAAAATCCATACACAAAATGCATGTCACAATATTCCACGTGGGAAAACACAAAAGGCATTTTAGCAACACCGTGCAACTAACCTGCCAACCATTCACAAAGCAGCCTTAAACTGCACTGCGTATGCAGTGCACGCAGTGCAGTTCTTATGCAGTGAAGTTCAGTGGCCAGTGTCAGCTGAAATCGCGTCGTATGAAACTACAGTCAAGGACGAAAGGGATAAGATTGTCAGCCGACAGGTACAGTGCGTGGACCCGCAAGAAGACCACACTTTTCTCTGGTCATTATCTCCGTAACCGTTCCACTTTGGACATAGGTGTTTTGGGTTATATCGGTATACTTTAACATAAGGAACACCCTCCCGAAGTCTGGCACATTCCTCCTGAGACACCCTGCATATATATATATATATATTTTACTGTCAGAAACCCTATGTTCTGCGCACATGTAGTCAACAAGCTTCTTATAATTCGCACAAAAAAGAACGACAATTTTTCTGAACAGCATTAATTAAGTGGCTTTTGCAATAGTGTCATGTGCTCGCAGTGTGGCAAGAAGTGACACTTTAGGATATAAACATAAGAAATTAAGCTGACTTAGATTTAAATGTTATATATGATTCAGGTACGTTATCCATTTCGTGGGAAATTGCCATGCGAAACTCCGTAATTTGTTACAAACATTCCGAGAGGAAGCAGTAGTCGCATATTGAAGTAAAAAATATGCAATACGTTTCCACATATCGAAACTACAAGATACTGTCTCGAAACGTCGGGAACAAATTACTCAGTGACGTGACGTCCTATACCAGAAGGAAGAGTATATCGTCTACATCGCAGCGACAACCTAAAATAACTCATAATTTAGTTTATTTAATAATAATAATTTAATAATAGTTATTTACTGCAATTGAGTTGTTACCCGGTGGCAGTGGTTATTTTACATGTATACAAAACATGAATTAATTCTAATGGTATAATCATTTCCAAATTAGACAGAATTTCTGCCAGTTGCAGAGTAACGTGGAATCATTTTTAGTGCTTTACCTAACGCCTTTCTCAGTACTGAGGTTATATTTGCTTTCTGTAGCGTCGGTGACAGATAAACGAGTATGCAGCAATGGTGGTATGATCCTGGCAGGGGAAAACCGAAGCACTCGGAAAAAAGTTCTTGTTTCTATGCCACATCGTACACAAAATGTTCCATATGGAGTGACCTGGAATTAATCCCGGTCCTTGCGGTGGGAGGCCTGGCTAACCGGCTGATTCGTGGCACGTCCAAAAGTCCATTAATTTCAGTGTTCAGATCACTCCTATCTGTACACAGGACGCCCCACGGCGACCAGGACCGCAGTGGCCAAACTCAGGACAGCTCTTCAGCCCCCGAGGTTATGGCCGTGCTCGATACCGCGAAAGACAGACTGACTAAGTTGCAGAGTTTCTTGGACTTGGTCTTCGGTCTCTTTAAAGTGTTAGGAAAATTATAATCCCTAAATGTTTTTTATTGTTATGCCTAATTATGTAAGAATATTTACAAACCTTCAGTTCTGTATCCCGTACGCTTTCTTTAATTTCAAAACTAGTTGTTCTAGTATCCTTTGTTATGCCGGCAATTTGTATGTGCTGCAGTTCATTGAGTGACTGAATTTGGTGCAGTTCGGCTTACTTTACTTGGAAGCATCATTGAAATTATTCTTATAAGTTTTACACTTATTTTTTTCGAAATTCATTATGAGAAACCTGCACGTAATTTTTTTAAGTACTTGTGAATTTCGTGAAAATCGATGCAAGGAACAGTTGTAAATAAAATTACATGTACGCATGTACCTTGCTAACGTTTGACATTTCGTCAGTAAAGAACGCCCGGGTAAATATTTCTGTGCTACGTCAACAAATACGGCAATGACAGTCTTATGTATTTTGACGTCTGAATTCCAAGTTCAAAGAAAATGCTGGGAGAAAATTAAAGCTTTGTACCTAATAGAATGTAATTGACCTTAATCTAACTATCTGTCTTTGTAGCCTACCTAGATATCAATGTCTGTGGCATTAGTTGCCAGGGCGGCCTAGAGCTTCCCGTTTTCCGGGCTGCTGCTCGTTGATTCAGACATTTTGAAATACTCTTCGAACGAGGGATCAGCCTGTCGCAGCTCTCTACTAACACGGGAAGAAATAAACGCAGTAGAACATAGGGTTTCGAACTCTCGATCCAAGTTCTTGACCAGTAGAAGACAGCACAGCCCTAAACCGCATAATACCCCAGGATCGACAGTTAAACTTCGTACCTGACAACGTGTCATTGAATTTCAAACACTCTTCTCCATGGAGTAAGTAAGTACTAAATATTCTTCCATTCTGAAGATTCCATTGTTCTTGGATATTATGCCATGTCAATCCATTAATAGATACTGATCTTTCAAAGGATTCAAATGCCTTCGTCTTCAGGGTCAAGAAAATTGGACAGCTTGAAACTAAAGATAAAGATTCTACTATCATTCGACACGCGGGTAAATTATCACCATTTGACGCGGCTTAACAGCCCAGAACACTTCAGTTCTTAGCAACATCGCTGTAACAGCCTCAGGTCTAGTATTTTCTGGGATTCTTTTGGGAGAAGGACGAATTTACATTCTTGTTGTCAGAACATAAGATTGTATGTTGTGTTTTTCGACGCGAAAATAATACTTATATTTTAATGACACAAAGGAGTCAGTTAAAATATGGCAACAAGGAAAATCTTCAAAAATGCAGTGAAGGTGTTTGTTCCATCCACACGAAGAAATGATATGTGCATTTTTGCCGAACTCATTCCTACTAAATAAGGTCGTGCCAAAAGCTGAACTACTTGGTCTCTGAAATCTCACTGAGGAGGTTTGGCTTGAATCCCAGGACAAAGCTTGTGGGATCGTGGCAGTGAGTGTTGTCCATGGATAGGTTTCCCATAGAAAACTTCAGTTTTCCTTGGTAATTATACCAACCATGCTTCATATTGATTCAGCTATCATCCTGGAGTGGGCAATGGGCCATTAGAAGCTGCAATCCTACGAGGTACAGTTGTCAGTCGTACCCCACGACAACAATGACGAAAGTGAAAATTTGGCTCTCAGGGTATTTTCTCAAGACCTCTTCAGTGGCTGCATTCTGCTGACGCCACTAAGTGTAGCACCACAGGGACAGATGTGTGGGGAAAGTGGGAGGGGGGAGGAGGCGGAAACACAGGCACGTCTGTCTGTTCCTTCAGAATTCACATCGTCTCGTGAGAATCCAGTTTAACTTCGTGCAGCCACATCATTTGTTACACGTGCGGTCAAATTGGCACGTTCTATTCAGACACAGGTGTTGCATGTACTTAAATTAGCAACACGTCATGAAGAAGTATGCAAGTGTGCAAGCAGATCCATGCGGTATTAAAGTGGGGACTGGATGAAGGGCTTTCGCCTTCTTCCTCTTTGCCATTGGTGAAATATCCCCTAGGACCCAAGATAGGAGCCGGTGTGGAAGTGGTGTTGAAAAGGCAAAACCTTCTCCTTAATGAGCTGAAGACTCAGGTCTTACAGCGTGTAGCCATGTCGCAACCTCGTGTATCGTGCGTATCCCGAAATAAGTCATCTTAAGGAATTATTTCTTGGGGCTAAAGGAATTTCATCGGCTAGCGATAGAGGGCAATTGAAAAAAAATTTAGTTTTCATTACGGGCTTCATGAATCTTATTTTTGAAACAATGCTTAAACTAGAATAATTTGACTGGTTGTGAAATAGTCTGCACCAGGGGGTTAGGCAAGAACTGTTTCTGAGTGAAGTAATATGTTAACAGCGTCGTTATAATCATTTTCATGGAAAGCTTCAGGCGCGATCTAAACAATATGACGTAACGCCGTAAACAGCAATCAGTGCAAAGTGATGCGGGCTCGAAATGCTAGATTTGATTGCTTTCTCAGCTATTCGAGAGATGGTCTTGTGTGTTCGCCTGTAAGCATAAAACAATACAAGGCAACGGATTTCTGTTGCAGTAGGCGCTTGGTTTATTAAGTGGATGAAACAAGTCAGTTCGCAGTATCGTTCTTCAGAATCGAATGGACGCTTAGTTGTTCCGTAAAATTTCAGACTTTTGTGGAACCAAAGTGTTATTACGGTGTTCAAAACTCACTATCCCTGGATCCTAGGCAGATCATATAAACTTAGCCCACATTCTCAAATCCGATATGTGTAGGATTTTGTGGTAATACAAAATTATCAATATATAAAATTCAAAAAGCGAACAATGTGCACATTACGAAATATGCCTTCGAGATACTGGGACAGACATAAGTCCAGGCCATATAATGCTTAGTCGAGACACATGATAGTGTCATGGGAGTAAAACTGATTGAAAAGATAAAGTTGAATGCGGACAGAATTTTAACCCCCCCCCCCCACCCCTTACATAAAGCTTTGTCAGGATAGTTAATGTTTGCCTTGTTCTTGAAGATTGTTCTTTTTTCAGTTTCATTTCACAGAAGGACGTTATGTTTTATGCTTAAGATTATGTGTGCATACTTCTCTCTGTCCGTCCATCCATCCATCCATCCATCGCCCATCCATACGTGAATAAATGAGTTAATATATATAAATATTCTTTCATCCATACATCCGTGCATCCCTCCATCCCTCCCTTCGTTCATCTGTCTATTTATCCATCTCTACATCCATTCATATATCCATTCTTCAGTATAATCTAACACGATTTAACCTAACCTATAAATCAGTTTGGTTCAGTCATCCTTTGCTTGGTTGCTTTTTTATTTGTACACGTATTTCCCGCAAGACTGCGAGATAATGTAAAGTGCCTGTTACTGACCCGCCAGCTTCGAGGCCTCTGTCGTCGCTGCAGTGGTTGGTAGTCCGTGTATACCCTGCTGGACATCGTAACGTGCTTCCTTGATTACCACGTGTGGATATTTTGTCAAGAATAATATAATATATTTTTGAAGAAATAACATTAACTGGCTGTGCGAAAGAAGAGGATGTGCGTATTTTTTCGCCAAGTATAAGGCACAGTGATGTACCATTTCAATTCAGGCGGTCTACTTTTCTTTGCATTTGTTATGAAGTTCAAAAAAAAAAAAACAAGGACAGGCTCTTAAAAATGTAGTGTGTTGATCGTAAGATTGTATGTTATGGCATTGACAGTTATACGTAGCAGAACATTTGTACGTGCAGGATACACCACAGGTGTAATGTATCAAGAGACTTAACTTTTAATACATCATGACCTCAAATGTTAACCAACAGTGCATGTTTGTAAGACATTCGAGTAGTGAAAGGTACGCAGTTTAATACTGAAATTTGTTATGGTTTTTGGTTGTGACGGCGGACCTTTAGTATAACGGGTATATCGGCTAGTAAGAAATACTGCATTGTGTATTTACCAAAACACGGTAGGAGCGCTGAGACTGGATTTATCTGGCTTACAATAGAGACAGTTTGGCTTGTCCCTGTGTACAAAACACTGAAATGTCTGGTCCCATAATATGCGGTGAATATCTTGAATTTCTCTGGAAATGTTAGTCCATGAAGAAGGACTCTGCTCCATCGAGTTACGTATATCTTTATCACTTTTGCCAGAATTACGGTAGCCTTTCGGATATTTGGTCTGTTCAAAGCTCAGACAAGAGAAATATCCAGAGGAACGTCTATTATGCGTATGAAGCGTAATGAGGTCGACCGATCGTCAGTAAACCAATAATGTTGTCAGATAAGCCAATATTAGCACACTGTACTCTGACCACCACCTCCATCATATCATTGTGCAAATGTGCATCATGTGAACTGCGAAAGGGCGATATGAAACAACCATTGATTTCAATTCCCTGTAAATTATTCATGATTCTGTTCTCTGATCTTTCTCTTCACGGCCATATATGCAGATACTAATGGTGATACTTCATGAATTCTAATATCAATTCTACCCATCCCACTATCTCTCCACCTCTCTCTACATATTAATGCTATAATTATACCAGTCTTAATTATACTAATTAGCAGTTAAGCCAACGAACGAAAGTGCATCCAACTCAAATAGGCCTTCGGGATTTGTATGTGTAGAGCCAGTTCGCTAGGTTTGGTATGAGGTTTGTACAGACTTCGGGAACGTTCGGAAAATGCATTCGGATCAGAGGGAGAGAGAGACAGGTGTGGGATTCCGTGACGAAGGGTTGGCTCAGTCTGGCCGTAGTCTTGCCACGGCGCGCGTCAACAAATCGTAAAATCGTTGTACCAATCGCAGCGGGCGAGCGTCAACCGTGAAATGTTTAAAAATAAAGAAATCTTTAAATTGCCAACAGCTACTTCCATCTTCGACGCTTGTGTCTGATACATTACTAGCGTGTTAGAAACGTGACTGTGAAGTGGGTGGGCGTCGCTTTGAATTTGATTGAGATTTTAATTTCGTGATACCGGATTGATTTTTTTTCGAGGAATGGAGATTTGTATGATTGAAGGGTGTGTATGTGTAGTGTCAAGTAGCGTCAATGCGTGTGAACCGTCTTGTTGTATTACGTATCGCAAATTACGATTCTGGTACTTAAACCTTAATCAAAATTCTTGAATGTTTGGGTGAAGTGCAGAATATACAGAAAAATTAATACTCGTGTGTATTTAAAGGACTCCAGAACTATCAACGAACCCAGGAATTGTAAGGTAGGAGAAACTTTCTTTCCTGTTTATATTCAAGGGTGGCCCATTTGACTGCCATATTTCTTGTGTTGGTGTACGTCAAATGGGAAATCAAAATGTGAAGTATCTTCTTTTCCACTCTATCATCTGTTGACAATAAAAAAATAGGAAGCTTTTATTGTGACATTTAAGCTCTGAAATAATAGCGTAATAAAAGTAGTATCTGCTCGTAATACAAGTGTAGGAATCCTTCGTGGTTATAAACATGTTAAAGGAACAGGTTTTGTATAAAACAGTATATCTTTTGCACATCTGTTCATTCCTGCGTCCCACATACAGTAACTGACTGCGTTTTTCGGCCGAATACACGCTGGTTATCACCAGGGCATTGAGTTTTGGAAAATACACTATTTACAAGACCATAATTTGTAAGTAATGAAAACTTTATTTTACTTAGGAAAATGTAATATTTTGTGTCCACTTTTATACTAGTGTAACTCTGTGTTAAACACGTTCTTGTATAAAGAGGTGATATTAAAATCTCTTAGTATCTCGTTGACAGATGAGAGTTGTGTAAAAGTAGGAAATTCTAACGGACCCTATTGAAATTACATATTAGGATTGCACAAATTTCGTTCAACAGTTTCAAATAACAGGCTTATATCAGTAGGCAAGCTAGGTATGTAAAAACCTGGAATATATTCAGGACGTTAGTATGTAAACTCTCCGAACTGATACTTGGCTTTACCTCCAAAATAGGAGGAATATTTGTAGGGTCTTCCCAACTTAACGCTATATTGTACGACAGAAGGACCATTTATAAAGGTTTTACCGCAACGAAATATTTTTAAACTAGAGCAATACTAATGTGTTGCTTTGTGTCCATTTCCTTTTACCTTTACATATGAACACCTCACTAAATTTCCAAGTGTAAGGGACTTCCTTCAAGCTAATAGCAGTTCGTAAATTATTTTAAATGTAATACTCAAGTGGTGTTTTATTATGCAGAAGCTAATATTGTCTCAGTTATGAATTTTTTATCTTTTTATGGAAAAGCGCTTCCGTTTTCTGAGCCCACTACTGCTCTTTATACGGAACCAGAATAATCTATTTGACCTCCCCTTACACTGTTTCTTTAAAATCCATTTTAATATTATACTCCATTCTAGGGCTGTCTATTTCAAGCAGCCTGCTCTTCCATTCAGGCTTCCGAACTAAGATTGTTTATATCTTATCTCTTTCATTTGTGTAACATGTTTCGGCCATTTAGTCGATATGCTCACTGTAATACTCTATGAAGTTCACAATTATGAGACTCTTCATTGTGCAGTGTTTTTGAATCTCCTGTCACTTCCTTTTTTCTGGCCAATATGATCTCCTCAGCCGTTTGTTCTCAGACACTCTCTTTGTATGCGGTCACAATATTTAAATTGGTTACATGTTTAAATGTGAGTAAAATAACTTACTATGACCCTTATTAGCTGAACACCGAAATATATCAAACAGTTACACTCTCCAACTTCATGTATTAGGATAATTACTAGATTTAATTTTACGCTACGTTGATCTGCTTGAATGAGGCTTTTAGGTTACCATATTCAGTAGATCCATGTAAAATTTATGGGGGAAAAATACAAAGTAGGTCTACATATGCTGTGAAAATGTGGAAATGGCTTCCTGTTTTTCACTTTGTGCACACTTTGACGTCAACACAGATCCTTTACACTGACTTGAGATGAAGTATCATTTACACTTATGTCGCATCATCTTTAAAATTAATGTGTTTTTAATAACTTATATACTAAAAAGTTACAGTAAAAGAACTGTTGAAATTAAACGTTTTGGGAATTGTTCTGGGCGAGGAAGTAAAACCCGCTAAAAGGTCTCTGTAGTCGTCAAGACACGCATTCCTTTGATACACTAGCTTGGTGCTTTTCAAACGGTGGTACGCGGACAGGCGCCTGCTTGTACGCGAAGAAATTTAGGATGTTGTAACTAATTAAAATGTAGATGTCAGTTGCACTATTAAGCCGGTCCCAGTGGTCCCGCGGTCTAAGGTGTAGGTCTGCGGCCGCTCGCCTGCTGAAATCGTGGATTCGAATCCCATCGGGGGCATGGATGTCTCTCTGTTGTGAGTGTTGTGTGTTGTTAGGTGGAGGTCTCTACGACGACTGATCCCTCGTCTAGAGGAGTCCTACCGTCTGTGGTGCGTCGTTGTGTGTGATCTAGAAACCTCGTGAATGAGGAGGTCATGGCCCACTGAGGGTTATTGCGCCAAAAGAAAGAAAGAAATTACACTATTAACATTATTTACTATTTGTTGAAATGTAGAAAAAACATGTACAAGGTCTATACCAAGATACTCTTTTATTGTTCGAATATAAATGCAGGTTGTATTTTGTCGTCTAATCGAGTTAAATTAGTAAAGTAGCAACAGCGAAATCTGCCGTTTCTACAGAGTTGTTGTTACGCTGGTTGGCAGGAGTGAAAAATTTGTACCTTCCAACCAGCGAAACATCCCAGAAGATCAGTAATCTGAAAGTAGGTATTAATATTTCATTACCTATTGGTACGCGTACAGTGTTATTTATTGTGATGGTGGTACTTCCTAACCCGTGCGGGGGCATGGATGTTTTCCTCTTGTGAGTGTTGGGTTGTGCTAAGTCTCTGCGTCGCGGTGATCACTTGTCCAGAGGAGTCTTACGGAGTGTGGTGTGTCCAGTGAGTGTGATTGCGAAGCCCCATAAGCGGTGACGATAACCCAGAATCTGGTCGAAGTTCCACACGGAAGGAAAGTGATATGCGTTATTGTTTTGTATTGTGACAATGGTATTCGAGAAAAAAGTGTTTGGATTGCATTGCGCCAATTAATGATACCTTCCGCAATATCGCTTGTAGCACCACAACTTGGCGTTTATACGTGTATTTCCCGAATATCTTGTCCTTCAGAGCGTCGTAGAGGGGCTGAACACATGAAAGTGACAGTGTTAGATGTTCGGATTGTTTGCGGTAATCTGACACCTTCCATCACATAGGTCCCAACTTGGTATGGACACTGCCCGTCACATACTGACGGAAGCTGTTCATCACACCACCACTTGTGGCCTAGCCGTCGTAATTCATGATGAAGATGCGAAGGGTTTTGCTATAGCATAGTGCGTTCATGGTCACGCCAGGGGCCTCCAATGCTGAAGACCTGAAAGCCCCAGATTTTGCTACCGGAAAAATGGCGACAAGTTCGCGGTGTTTCAATAAGTGTAAGCGGTTCATAAGGTATTTTTCAGTCATGTTATCATTGAGATGCCTGCTTCGACGTCCGTGGACTCTGCTTTTAACTTCTGTATTCCTTTCTTTTAGAACAAACCCCAAGGGTGTTTGATTGGAACAACCCTCAACTGCAGACTGGTATTAGAACGCGAGATTCTGCTCCTCTAGATTAATATCTCTGTAGTGTTTCCGAGTATAAGCCGACTTCTGCATACTGCTAGAAGCAATTTACCTGAACAAGAACTATTCATTTGATCGTTTTGGAACCTTATCTGAATGTACATAATACTATTGTCTGCATATGGCGTAGAGTGGAGGGAGTGAAATTCGTACTATTTTCGGTATTCGCGTAGGTAAAATAAGGGAATCAACCATTCTATTCCAGTATTGCATCAGGAAGTACTGCCGTGTAATGTTCTGTGTATAACAGGCCTGTTAAGTGTTGAAATGCTCTGGAAGCATTAATATAAAACATAATCGGAAGTTGTGACGTTAAATAAATATTTTGATTTATAAACTGAATTCTTAAAATATATTCATTGCTGTAATTCGGAAAGGTAATTACATATATTTACTGAAAGTGAACATTCGCAACAAAGTTTCGACTACCATCTGTGTGCTGAAAGCCTGGATTTTATTTTTATCATGAATGTCGGCTGAATGAAAGCAATTTGACATTCCTGCACTTCACAAACATTGTTTAATTCGTACACATTAAATTGTGTTAGATTTTCGAAAGCTTGTGGTTGCATTGTGACATATTTTATTGTGTACTACGAATGGGCCTACCGATTGGGTTTGGGGAATCTAGATGAAAATTGAAAATGTAGAAATGCCTTCAATTTTAAACTTCTATCCTGTTGAAGTACTGTTACCTCAAAATATTGCTGGAGTGAAAAAGTCTTATTAGGTAAGCTTTGACGAAGTACCTTCCATTGACGAAGCCTTTACTTATCGAACTGTTGAAACCCAGCATAGCGCTTCGAGCCCATGTGATCTTAACAGCTAACTTTTCTTGATTCAAATGCACTTAAAAATACCTGCAACATGAGCAGTATTTTTGAGTAAAAATTGTGAGGTAATAGAAATATGCACCTTCGTTTATGCGTTGCTTTATTTCCGTTTCTCATGTAATGGAACTCCTAATGCTTTGGAGCTTCTTGCATGGACAGTGACGATACGTGCAGTGGCGGTAGCTATAATTCTGTCAGTAATTGAAAAGTAGATTTAGAAATTTCGTAATTACATTTTTCTTTTACTGTTTCGCCAAATGATAGCCTTGAGTTACAGTAAAGATTATCCTGTAACATACTAAGCAGGCACAGTACTGTACCCGGCGCTGTTAGGTGGTCAGCACTACGCCCCTTTCGATTAACCCCCAGGAAAAAATCCTGGTATATGAGGGTGGGGATGGGGACGGAGGGCTTTGGGGCCGGTCTGGATAGATCTGGAAAATCTCATTACCCACTGTGGTTCGAACACCGGACCGTCTATCCCTTAGCGAATCGATATACCGACTAAAATACTTCGAAGTTAAGACAGACAACTATAGTCGTGTTATTAACGTAACAATTTAAAGTTTAACCTTGGTTCATCACATTTTGTGTGCTTTTATGTATGCTTGTCACTAATGAAAAAAACTCAATTGTGGGTTAGGTATATTAAGTTTTATCGCTGTTGAC
>Ga0123355_10016555_pt1 | contig 11625 bp, 8 predicted proteins | sample TergutEmb28metaG_3_FD_89872 | JGI IMG/M metagenome (GOLD analysis project Ga0123355, IMG submission 89872) | Embiratermes neotenicus P1 segment gut microbial communities from Petit-Saut dam, French Guiana - Emb289 P1 | ecosystem: Host-associated > Arthropoda: Insects > Digestive system > Gut ...
AATATTCTATGGATGAACTGCCACCACACAATATTCTATCGATGAACTGCCACCACACAATATTCTATCGATGAACTGCCACCACACAATATTCTATCGATGAACTGCCACCACACAATATTCATATCTTTGCTAATTGTTTGCACAATTTTCATTTCATTCTCCAAATCATTCTCATTTCTACCTAGCAGTTTCAAGTCATTCATGTACAATAAGTGACTTATTTTCCTCTCAGTTCCATGTACTTGATATCCACAACCAGGTCTGTTCAGCTCGTTTGTTAATGGAATGTGTGCAATGAAAAAAGAGTAATGGCGAAAGAGAGTCCCCTTGGAATATTCCTCTTTGTATATGAATGGGTTGTGACTGCATTACTTCCTGCTTTGTTTTTAAAATAAGCCTTGTATTCCATTTCTCGATAGATAGTTTACAAAATCTAACAATTTTACTGTTCACTCCTACCAATTCTATTGACTTTTCCACCCAACTATGTGGAATGCTATCAAATGATTTCTGATAATCAATCCTGGCTATAATTAAGTTATTATTATTATTATTATTATTATTATTATTATTATTATTTTAACTGTCAACATACCTCAGTTTATATCTCTTCAAGCCACATGTATTACCCTATAAAATTTAATCATCAGGTTCAAATACAGGATTTAAAACACAAAAATTTTCTTATGTCAGATTTACAAATCCTGTTTACAAACTGCAGGACAATATGGTTAAAAATTGAAATGTCTTTAAAAGAATAGTTATATTGGTGCTGTAGAAAATTGGGCTGTTATGGCAGTGCAATGTGGCAGGGTTAGTGCTGTATTGTGTGACAGTGTGAATATTGGTATTGGGTGTTGAGTGTGTTACGGTGAGCAGTGTTGTGTTTATGGAAGGAACAGACAGACAGTGCAGTGTGGCATGGTTAGTGTGTATTGTGTGACAATGTGTATATTGGTATTGGGTGTTGAATGTGTTACGGTCAGCTATGTTGTGTTTATGGAAAGAACAGACAGACAGTGCAGTGTGGCACGGTTAGTGCTGTATTGTGTGACAGGTTTTTTATTGAGATTTGGTGTTGAGTGTTACATACAGCAATGTTGTGTTTATGGAAGGAACAGACAGACAGTGCAGTGTGGCACGGTTAGTGCTGTATTGTGTGACAGTGTGTATATTGGTATTTAGTGTTGAGTGTGTTACGGTGAGCAGTGTTGTGTTTATGGAAGGAAAAGAGAGACACTGCAGTGTAACATGGTTAGTGCTGTATTGTGTGACAGTGTGTATATTGGTATTTGGTGTTGAGTGTGTTGTGGTCAGCAATGTTGTGTTAATGGAAGGAAAAGAGAGACAGTGCAATGTGGCACAGTTAGTGTTGTGTTGTGTGACAGTGTGTATATTGGATTTGGGTGTTGAGTGTGTTACGGTCAGCAATGTTGTGTTTATGGAAGGAACAGACAGACAGTGTAGTGTTGCAGGGTTAGTGTTGTATTGTGTGACAGTGTGTATATTGGTATTTGGTTTTGAGTGTTTTACGGTGAGCAGTGTTGTGTTTATGGAAGGAAAAGACAGACAGTGCAGTGTGGCACGGTTAGTGCTGTATTGTGTGACAGTGTTTATATTGGTATTGGGTGTTGAGTGTGTTATGGTCAGCAATGTTGTGTTTATGGAAAGAACAAACAGACAGTGTACCGTGGCATTGTTAGTGCTGTATTGTGTGACAGTGTGTATATTGGTATTTGGTGTTGAATGTGTTATGTATAGCAATGTTGTGTTTATGGAAGGAAAACACAGACAGTGCAGTGTGGCACAGTTAGTGTTGTATTGTGTGACAGTGTGTATATTGGTATTTGGTGTTGAGTGTGTTACGGTCAACAATATTTTGTTCATGGTAGGAACAGACAGAGAGTGCAGTGTGGCACGGTTACAGTGCTGTATTTTGTGACAGTGTTTATATTGGTATTTTGTGTTTTTTGTGTTGTGTTTATGGAAGAAATAGACAGAAAATTTAGGCTGTGGGAAGTGTTGGCAGACCGCAGTTGTACTAATTCCTAATTATGGTCAAGTCCTTCTTCTTGGTAAGGAAGTTGCTCTATTATCAACAGCTAGATATTTTGGGGCAGTGTTGCTGTATGGGTTTTAGAGTTTATTTTTAGATACAGTAAGCTATTTGTTGTCAATATGTACAATCTTTTAATATTATAATCCAAAGTGAACGTAAGAAAGTGCATTTGAAAACAAAGTGAGTTTCCTATTCTGCCATTGTTGACCATGAATTCTTAGTGTATGCTAGTGTGTTGCTATCAGTATTTTGGAGAATTATACTCCTAGCATCTTCAGGTCTGAAGCACACTTCACTCCTTCAAGATAACTGTAGAGTTGGTACCCACCAATCATACTTCACAGCATAGTAACTCTCCTTGATATATTAACAGGAAATATTTTGAGGTTTTTGGTTTTTGTGTTACAGGTAGATGTCAACTTGACAACTTAGAAGACCCAGACATAAATGGAGTTAATATTAAGAAGGATCTTCAGGAAGTTACATTCGGAGGCATGTACTGGATTGGTCTGGTTCAGGATATGGACAGATGACAGGCTTTAGTAAATGCAGTAATGAACTTTTGGTTTGCATAAACTGCGGGGAATATCTTGACTAGCTGATAACTGGTTAGCTTCTCAAGACGGACTTTGCTCCATGGAGTGGTAAGAGAATGAACGAATGAGTTACTGAATTGTCAATTTGAGTGTAACTTTCAAAGTGTTATTCAACAATTTCTTTTTTCACCTGTCTCAGTGTAGTATCCACTGATGCTGTTCTGTGAGTGTGGTGATGTTTTTATCACATGATCAAATCTTGATATCACCAGGTTTCTAGGCCTACATATAAGTATATGTGGTTCTTATGTATATTGGACTGTACATCATTGTGATAGTTGAAGAATAAGAGAACAAATTGATGTCAAAATTTATTAAGTTTTATTTCGCTTCTTCTATGCTCAGCATTTTTCAGACATTAATTCATCCATCATCAGGAACCTGCGACTTTTCTTTTGTTTCACCACATTGGTTGTATGTTCTTGTTTCGATGTGTGTTGGAGTTTAGATGTGGCTGGTTGGGGTGGTATCTGTGTTTCAGACTGAAGCACAATCTACGTGTATTCCAATGCAGAACACGTTATTTAACTTAATATCTGTAAGGAATATTTACTGTGAAAAAATAAGACATATATTTTCCTAAATATAATGATTTAAAACAGAATTGTTACTATACATATCAGCTGTGTTCACAGTAATAAACTCTGTTTTCTAACAATACAGTTCCTATATGTTTTATTTTCCTCAACCTCAGCTACAAAGACCAGCTGATCTTTGTAGCTGAGGTGGAGTGTGTTCTCTGAAGTAAGGGCCGAAATTATAAATTTTATGTAGATGAATTTTGAGCTACAGCTTCTTGGTAATATTACTGAACTTTGTTATTGTAAATTACGTCTACAAATTCTGTAAATTCCACCTGGAAGCAACCACGTGAGCAAAGAAAACTCACCTTCAGGTTTGGAAGAAGAAGGTAAGACATTCCTCCAAAACAAAGGTAAATTTATACCAGTCTACACAGTGCCACATTCAAGATGACTGTAATCTTCATATTAAATGCTGTAATAATCTCAATTCTCACACCTGGACCAAGCAGAAAGACACCAAGCGATGATGGTACTGCAGAACATAGCGACACTGAGAGACACAACAGCACTGCTGATGCCAGTAACGCCAAGATAGGTTGACACTTGATGACACACACCAATGGCACATTTCCTCAGTCGCTGACCAATTACCAGCTCCAAGCAGAATACCTTAAATTGCCAACATTACAAATAAAGTGTTCAGGAATGCAACTGTAAAGAATTAAAGACAGGAATACTGTGATATTTTCTTCATTCCTCACTGCACACAATAAAAGTAATAATTTATCAGTTATTCTTCTCAAAGGCTTTATGTGTTCATGAAATATGTGAGCCAGAGTTACACAACTAAGTCTTTCTGCTTAGATCACCATCTTATGAAAATGCAGGACTCAGTGTCATGTTATGAGAATAAATTAAATTTACATAAAGTTAAAGTGGAGTGGGTATTACAGTTCATATTTTGGGTCTTTCAGCTGCAGTTTTCTTTTCGATATAAAGCACAGAATCCTAAAGCCTTAACAAACATGGAGGCACAGCAAACATGTGCCATATGGTAGCTAAATGATACATAAAGTCTACCTACCTGCCATCTGTGAAGGACCAGTGAAAACAAAAAAGCAAGTACAATAAAACCATTCTGGATCAGACATGTTATGCAGTGCATGGGTCACAATGCCTGTCAAGAGACTAACCTAACCTTTTCACAAGACAGGTGACAACAATGAATAATACAAGGATCCCAACCACCACCCTTCTTCAGGGCTAGCTACTGGAAGTGCCAGACACTTCCAAGGACAACAACATAGCCAATAGTAGCCAACAGGGTGGTCAGTTTGCTGTCCCTCAATAATCTGTCTTCTTCACCACCTTCAGCCCTGAACACCTGTTTGTATTCACCAGAACATAATTGAATGCTGTCGCCAAATTTACCATCTGTAAAAAAAGTAAAAGGATGAAGTGAATTGACATTACTTTAATTATACAGACTGTCCATTAAGTTGACCTCAGATGGCAGTGCAGATCTTATTTCTACACAACTTACTGGTCGTTATAAAGTGAAATATGTGGAATTTTATTCTGAGTATAGAAAAAAGTTAAGATTTTTACACACAGACATACAGACATACACAGATATATATATATCATTACAGAAATGTAGGTAAAAACAAAAATATTTGTTTCATTAAAATTTCTAAGTCATAAATTATGAAACTCATAACTTATACACTTTGTGCTGTCGTCAGGATGCTGAAAGTAAATTCGTGATTTCAATATCTTGTCTTCAGACTTTCCAGTCAGAAGTGCCACAGCATCCTGTTCAACACAAACTGTGCAGTGGTTTGTACACTGCAGAACTGCAGTGTGTGGTAAGAAGTGTGTTTATAGAAATATATCTGGTATAATATTACCAACAAATTATAAATTTTGAGGCAACTGTTATGTGTTCAGGAATTACTTAAAGTAGGCTTAGATATGTTAGATGATGCTGTAACAGTGTTCAGTGTTGGTGTGTGTGGGCTTTGATCATTGTCTGAGTTCTTAATATGGAAACCACTAATTTATTTAATGTTAGGTTATGTTGGCATGTTTGAAAATTCATGAAGTGTGTCATACTGTGCTGGACCCTCCACTAGATATACCGCTTTAGGATTTCACTGCACCCTATTATGGGACTGAAGTGGATAGCATATATTGAATTTGGTACAGACAAGGGTCTGGCATATTAGTAACATATTGAGACAGTCATTATCATAGAACTTTAGAATTTAGTTTGGAAAAAAATTTAAACTAATTGAAGTAAAAATCACCTGATACCATCGGTGCAGGTGAAGTGTTGTGTATTTATTTCCATATAATTCACACAAGCACTCCAACACAGTATTTCTGGGAATGCACTAGCTTCATCATTTCTGAGGACAGTCAACAGACCAGAAGTGTTCAATTGGCAGATTGCACTTGTACTTTTGTTTGTGTGATTTTTGGTTTATACATGCATGATCAACGGAATCACCTCTTTTGGAAGGGTAAATTCTTATCATATTCTGTGTGTGTAAGCCATGCACTTTAGCTACATCAAGCATTATGTGAAGGCTTAATATTGACAAGCAATTCGCCACTACGATGTCTTTCATTAATAAAAACACAATTATTATTATCATTTTTGTCAGTATCATCAGCATCATCATTAACATCATTGTTACTATTTTAGTAATAGTAGTAGTAGTAGTAGTAGTCGTCATAGGATTAGGAGTAGTAGTTATTGAATTATTGTTCTTATTCATTTTGGATGGCCTCTAAGGGAATTTTTTAATTGTTTACCTTTTGTTATTTGTCCATCATTCCACTTTTAAAACAGGAAATGCAAAATCTGGGACACAGGACTGGTCATCAAAGAGAATCTCAATTGTGTTGGACCAACAATGAAAGATATTTTAAATATGACATTATAACAGAATTTTAATAGTTTTTTATACCCTATGTGTAGGATTTTTTACTACTTAGGTGGAGGATGGAAACCAGTTCCTCCATTAAATGTCATGTTTTAATTTTCTAACATGTAACTGTGAACAAAGTAAAAATATTTAAAGATTCCAATTATAATGATACACTGTCATCAACATCATAGCATTTTATGCGGTTAGATCATCAAATCTGTCCTACAAATCCCTGAATATTCCCTCAAGCAATGCAGCATTCTGTGATGTTACTGTGGCAGCATAACCACAACTACACAGTATCACATCACAGAACACTTGAATCTTCAGCAACACTGCTGTCAGAGATTCAAGCCTTCTATATTGCATTGTGTCAGCATGTGTATTATCAGCTCCCTTACAGGCACATGCACACACACACACATATATATGTATACATATAGCCTGACATAAACATATCCTTTTCAAATCATTAAATTTCTTTACCTAACCTCACATTTTTCCTGCCGGTCTGTCAGTTCATTTATAGTCTGTCAGAGAGTAACATTATTTTTACTTTAAGTTTGATATGACTATGGATAGCCATCAACCCTGACATGCCACACAACCCACACATACACCTACACCTTTACACCTCTAAACAGTTGGTTTTGAGAGGTCAGTAAGACTGGGTAACCTGGAATTGTAGTCTTAAATGTATCTGAATTATCAGTTCACAATGATGTCTGAATATGAAGGAGGGGAAAACTGAAATGCTAGGAGAGAAATCTGCCCCATTTACAAACTGTCCATCACAAATCTTACATGGACAACCATATGACGGGATACAGTCATCTATGGTGGGAAGTCTAAGTTATACCGCATCCTGCTTTCTGTTTTGACCTGAATCTTTTACATTTTTATTCTTGGAAACACATTTTTGACCTTAGAATCTACCATAACTTTGGAATTGTCAGTTTCTGGAAATATGTGCTAATATTCTGGAATTATTGATTGTCTTTACAAAGGAGATTTATAAAAATATAAACTTGCTTATGTTTTTACGTACACAGTTACGGGTGTGGGAGGGAGGAGAGAAACAGGTAGGGAAAATATTGTGTTGTACTGAGTGAGAAATATTACAGTACAAATATGAATGCCCTACAAGACTTCAATTTTTGAAAACTGAAAGTAATATGCATTATTATATGTATAAATATTTTGCTTATAACTCACAGAGAATATTTTGCTTCAGTTACAAAGTCTAACTGTTGAAACCTGTGTGTGGAATAAAGGGCAATGCACTGTAAGAATGATATGATGCATATCACGAATGGCTCAATGGCCCAACAGCTAATTGCCAATCAGTACCAGGTGTAAAGAACCCAGGACGCGATGCTCACCGCTCACCGACAACTCGTGCCGAACTTAAGAAATCGTGGACATACACCTCCATCTCCCCTGTATATATCAGCCACCACACGGCAACCAGAATCAACACATTTGCTGTTGTCAGGCAAGTAGTAATCAATTTTGCTCACAGATGGCAAAGCCTTCGTAGTCTGTGCTAACTTCCCACAATCGCTGACAGATAGCAGCAGTTGGAAAATTCATGAGCGCTGCCATCCATGGTAATCTTTGAGCTCTGTGGGTCTCAAAGCAGTGATCCTATATATGCAGATCGTCATTGCAGCAACGCTGTAAACTTAGGTGAATGGTTCCGGACGTTTTAAAGCCCATAATAGCCTTCATTGTGAAGGATCAGACAGTCCAAGCATAATAATTGGATTCATGGCGGAACTGTCTGCTTGTAATGCAAGTTGTAGGGTCAGGAAAAGCTGCAAACAATTCAACATCTACGACAGTATAAGCCATTGTTGCAATAGAAATAATATAACGTTAACCCAATAGACCAGCCTATTCACCAGATGCCAAAATCCTACCTCAGTTCGAAATACTCGCTTCTAGTTCTGTTGTACATTGCTGTCTGCAGTGTCATTCTTAAATGAAAGATTCTTGGCCTAAGCAAACTCTGATAAGGAATACATATTTGTCCATTCCATACTGTCTGTAGCAAGCATTTCACATTGATGAATAATTTACCACATTTGTAGCAGGACGTGCTGTATTTTTTATATTATGTTTAATGTCGGACAGGCTTCTCCTGGTCCGTAGACTGCTAACAATGATTTCTCTGTATGTTTCCAGGTCGCGGTTACAGCCCACTCAATCTCCCCAAAATCAGTACCCACAAATCTTTGCCCCAGTACCAATTACAGCATCATGCAGATGACAGCTGTCCGCCAACTAGTGCAGATATCGACAATTTGTGCAGTTAAACTTTCACTCACTGCTGTTGCGGTCCGTATTAGTGGCTACCTTAGTCGACTGCTAGTCCCGATTAACACGATATTCCACTATTGACCACACAACAGAAAGGGGTATGAGGGAAACAAATCCTGTTGGATCCAGCTAATCTGCAGTACCCTAGGTTTCGTGTCAAAAGCTGGTAAAGTTGCCTAATATTAGGGTCAATGTGTAGTCCTTTTGCGAAAGGGCAGTAGGTGTGTACTGTGTTGAAGGTGAAAGTTTCACTTCAACTGCAGCTATATTTACACTCTACATACTACAGCAGTACTACAAACGTACCTACAAGATATGACCACACCTGTCAATATTCTACAAGCAGTTCAGAGCCTCACGGTCCGTTAGCACCAATTCTACAAGCAGTTCAGAGCCTCACGGTCCGTTAGCACCAATTCTACACACCACAGTTCACAAAATTAAGATTGTTCCACCTGCCATGTTGCAGCCAACAGCTGATGGTGATGGCTGTAGCCATCTGTTGCCACTAGGCTCGTAGACGAAGACCAACACCTTAACCTCTGTCCCGCATAGTCCCCTACATCACGTGATTTTCTGACCCTGAATTGCCATTTCCCAGGGTTTTTAAGGGATACATTTTCCGCAATAACATTTCCATATCCCTGTTGTTGCAACAATTGTCAGGACCGCTCGGTCAAAAGCCTGCTGACATCAGTCTATCGTAGTTAGTCTGAGCTGCTTACAGCCAGACACTGCATATTGTGCGGAGTGTTGGAATGGCGCAAACCGCTGTTATAATTTGAGTAGGTGGACAACTGAGGTCCATGGACGAACCTCGTAATGCTTGTCATTACACTCACCATTTCTGTTTATAGCACGGTGTTTAATTAAGCAACAACTTTGCAGTAATAACGAATCTTTCCCTCTGTGTCTTCGTGACCACACAATTACTTATTTATTCGCACGTATCCTGTTTGCTGTAATTATCTGAGAAATGCCGCTGCACTCTGTTTATACATGGCGGACAGGAAAATGATCCTCCCAGTGTGGTGGATGTGTCTGGTGCGGTGCGGGGAATGTTATACTGTAGTCTTCAGTGGAATTATACTGTTTCGAAAATACAAGTTATCTTGAAACAAGCGACACTGTTTAATTCATACGGCTAGAATCTGAGGGATAGTTGATTCTTCAGTCATGTGGGGTATTTGAACAGTTACGTCGATATGATGCAGCAGTACGGAAGGACACTCTGTATCACTTTTAAATCCAAGTGAAATCCGTCTATTATTCGTAACGCGATCCGTGAAACGTTTTGCATATTACTAATTAATGGTTATAATGTTAAGTTTGCAATTTAATATATATTTTCTGACATATGAATTTGTTGTACCTTTCTGTGTTGTGCCATCCCCGTTGTGTTATAAAACTATATGGTGAGGTAAATTCAGTCAAAACGCAACTATAAATATATGGCTAAATGATGGTGTTTATTAGCAATGGAAAAACTACGTGTTTCGGCCTGTAGCGGCCATCTTCAAGCTTTTAAAACTTTCTTGCTAAAAGAATTTTATATAATTTGCCTAAACCGCGGCTTGTTATAAGAAATACACAAGAGCATGTTGGCACCTAAGAGAACCGGTTTGTTTCTGAAACAGAACTGAGCGGGCGGGCGAGACTTGCATTTAACTACTAGTGGGTGCATAAGTTAAATAGAGGAGCCACAATTCCACTCCACCGTTCGCCTTTCGGGCCTGTAGAAATAATTTTATCTTTTATACCACTGAGCAGTTTAACTGTGCCAATTTCTGTTGTGCCATTTGTCACAATTTGTGCTACAGCTACAGTCAGTCAGTAGCTACATTTTCAGCATTAATTACTTAATCTATACAGCGAACAATATTGATTTTATTTTCCACACCAATCGTTCAGTCTGTTTGTTCCGTCATTTTTACGTACTGTTAGCGATCAGACTGCTAATGTTGCTTTGAACAATAATGTAATTTAGAATCATTAAGCTTTAGTTACAATTCACGACTTTGTTTGCATGTTGATGATTTGTTATCATTCGGACCTTCAGATAAAGCAGAGGTGAAGATGACTTTTGCACGCCATGTGAAGGCATGTGGCAGATGGAGTTATTACAGTTCCGTGTATTGTTATATTCAGCGATGGATGGAGTGGATTGTTGAGTTTGATGCGCCGTCCGCTTTACCCCCGGACCAAAACCCCCATAGCTGTTGGATAGGGGGGTCGTGTCCTTCCGTCAAGCGCATTGTTGCATCCCAAACCCTAGCCGAGTGGTGAGTAGGAGGTTGTGGGATAAACTGATGGTCGAACGTCCAAGATCGTAGGTTACTAAGTAGCTTAATTGTTGTAACGTGGAGCCAGTCTCGCGCCGCGAGTTCCAATCGGTGAGAGTTACAGCCGAGCGGTACAACAAGAATGAATCCAATACACAGGTTTTGCAGTGTAGTTAAGTGACCTAGTCACATGCTTCTAGCACAAAGGTCATATGTGTTCGTACCCTGTCCAGTGCATTTAGCGCTGTGGCCAACGGCCAAACTGGCGTAAGACACGGGGCGAGGTTCCCAGAGCAGAGTGTGGTACAGTACCAACAGGGGTGAGATACAAAGGTTATATATAACTATAAACGAAACAAAACAGGGTAAGCCAAAATGCCCCTGCGGGGTCTTAGCGTGCAGGCATGCAACACCTCCCACCCTGGAAAATGACCAATTTTAGTTCGCGTCTCCGGCTCTCCAGTCTTGCTGTCAGGGGGTTTGAGGGCGCGCAAAGTTGTATTCTCAGGGTTATTAGTCAGACTTTCGTTCCTTGTTTCGATGCTTATATTAATGACATTGCCTGAACCCGCAGACTCTGGTTTCGCATCTACTCGAAAAGTTAGTTTGAGCGCGCCCGCCACTCTCTGGCAGGTTTCCCCTAGATCTCATACACCGTATTAAACGAAATGCAATATAAGAACGTAACAAACCAAGAATTACATATAAACCAATAGAATAACCATAATGAGTAGTGGAGTGGTTCTCCTTCCACTCGTGTCCCAAAACATGTCTCTCAAGCTTGTTTTTAAACTTTCGCCGTGTTCTAAATGTAATTTATTCCTTTTTGGGTAATTCCCCGGCGTCTGAGTTCTAATTGCCGACGTTTCGGAACTCACTATCGGTTCCATCTTCATAGGCAGG